>QWCD01000380.1_pt1 | contig 27418 bp, 19 predicted proteins | sample 1972461 | NCBI WGS metagenome assembly QWCD01 (sample SAMN09866717, study PRJNA288562) | Human vaginal metagenome isolate term4_vaginal, whole genome shotgun... | isolation source: vagina | host: Homo sapiens | place: USA: California | reverse complement strand
TTATTTTGAACAAACCATCAAACCTCAGATGGAAGCAGGAAAGCGCGTTCTTATTGCTGCTCACGGCAACAGCCTTCGTGCACTTGTTATGCAATTTGAACACCTTACTCCTGAGCAAATTTTGGAAGTTAACATTCCTACAGGTATTCCATGCGCATACACCTTTGATAAAGACTGGAATGTATTAGACAAACACTACATTGGTGATCCTGCAACTATCGAAGCAAAGATCAACGCTGTAGCAAACCAAGGCAAAGCTAAAAAATAACTGATTTTAGCAGCACGCGGTTGAGGGCACTGCCCCATTTTGCTGTTCGTTTATTACGTAAAGCTGGTTATATAGCTGGCTTAAAAGTAAAATGGATACATGTATGAGCAGAAGTCATAGGTATCAGTTGTGCTCTACAAGTTCGTCATAAGTATGCTCACTAACTGCAATACCATAAGTATGCTCACTAACTGCAATACATTTGCCACAAAAAAGGTTAAGGCGAGATGTACCCACGTACACTCGCCTTATTTTATGCCCAACTACCGAATTTACGCGCTCGGTTGAGCGTACATGTGCTACAACAAACACTGACGCATTACGTTGATGGAACTTCTATAAGGAGGTTTTATTATGGCAAAAGTTGCTGTAATCGGTTGTACACATGCAGGTGTCTTTGCAACCACGTCTATTCTTCAATCTCATCCCGATTGGGAAGTGCACGTGTTTGAACGCAATGACACCGTTTCGTTTTTATCCTGCGGTATTGCGCTTTGGGTTGGCGATCATGTAAGCGATCCTCAAAAAATGTTCTACAGTTCACCACGCGCACTTGCAGATGCAGGCGCACACGTTCACATGCAAACCGATGTTACCTCGGCAGATGTTAAAACAAAACATGTTTGCTGGACCGATCTTACTTCGGGCGAAAAATCAGAGGACAACTTTGATTACTTGGTAATTACCACAGGTTCTAAGCCTGTTGTTCCTCCTTTACCCGGCATAGACGGCAAACATGTTTTGCTTTGCAAAAACTGGGATAACGCCAAGCGTATTAAAGAAGCAACCAAAGACGCAAAAAGCGTTATCGTTATTGGTGCAGGATACATTGGTGCCGAACTTGCTGAGCAGCTCAGCGAAGTTAACAAAGAGGTTACTCTTATCGACGCATTCCCGCGCGTACTTGCTAAAAACTTTGATTCCGATGTAACCGACCAGCTTGAGAAAGTTTATACCGCTCACGGTGTGCATTTAGCACTTGATCAAAAAGTTACTTCGTTTGAAGATACGGGTTCAGGTGTAAAAGTTATTACCGAAAAGGGTTCGTTTACAGCAGATTATGCAATTTTGGGCATTGGATTCTTGCCACGTACCGACCTCTTCACCGGTCAGCTTGATATGATTAAAAACGGTGCAATTCGCGTTGACAATTACATGCGCACCTCTGAACCAGGCGTATTTGCAGCAGGCGACTCGGCAACTATTACGTTTAATCCAACTGGAAAAGAAGACTATATTCCACTGGCCACCAATGCTGTTCGCCAAGCTCTTGTTATTGGCGCAAACATGGTAAAGCCCACGGTTGCATATGCAGGAACGCAAGCAACAAATGCTGTTCAGCTCTATGATTACTCTATGAGTTCAACGGGTGTAACTATGGAAACAGGAAAGCTGCGCGGTCTTGAGCTTACCAGCACAACCGTTACCGAAAATTATCGCCCTGAGTTTATGCTCACCACCGCACCTGTTACTGCAACGCTGGTATGGGAACCTCGCACACGTGAAATTAAGGGTGCACAATTCTTCTCAACCCACGATGACGTAGCACAAGCCGCTAACGTTGTCTCGGTTGCTATTGCAAACCACATGACCGTAGACCAGCTTGCTCAAGTAGACTTGCTCTTCCAGCCTAACTTTACTAATCCAGTAAACTACATAGGCTCGGTTGCTATGAAAGCTGCTTCTGAGCACTAAAGTGTCTCTACATCATTAATGTAAAACCGTATCTACGCACCCGTAGGTACGGTTTTTTATACGCTTTACGTTCCTTATTGTCATAAACGATTATTTCTTACGCGTAACAATTTAATTTCAAAGACGTAATTACTTACCTGCTGCACATATCTTGCAAGCACTATTCAGGTAGGGTAAAAAGGCGAATTTATGCGTTTAGTGCAGTATACGTTTGCATATGACATATAGGAAAGGAATTCTTTTATGGATATCACCGATATTCTCGCCGCTCTGGGAGTTATTCTGAACGGCCTTCCTCAAGGACTGTTGGCAATGTCTTTGGGCTATGCAACTGTTCCCTCTTCGTTAGGTTTTTTCATTGGAGCCATCTGTTGTTATGGATTTAACAGTTTAGCCCCCATCAATTTTCAAGCATCAACCATCGTTATGACACACAGACTTACTAAAGACATACGCGAAAAACTCTCCATGGTTTTCTTTGCGGGAGTCATTATGGTTATCGTTGGTATATGTGGCTTACAACAAGCAGCAGTAGAGTTTTCGGGACCTGTTATCATAAACGCAATGATGGCAGGAGTAGGTATTGTTTTAGGACGGCTATCCTTTGAAATGATTAAGCAGGAGCGCGTGGTTGCGCTTTCAAGCATTATAAGTGCTGCAATTATTTATTTTTTCTTCGGCCGCGATTTGATATACACCATTTGCGGCTGTGTTTTTATTTCGAGCTTTATTCAATTCTGTGTTACTAAATACCTCAAGAAAAGCACCAACACAGCGAGCGCTTATGCAGAAACTTCTGGCATGCTTGCGAGCGAGCATGAAAAAGCACCAACAACGCAGCCAGACGAGTCAAACACCACCTCTGTTCGCGATAAAAATATCTTTGTACATCTCACTAAGCTATTAACCGCTCATATAAAAAAGAATTTTGTCTTTAAGAAACCCATCATAAATGCACATATTATTCGTGGTTCACTTGCTATAGCCTGCTTAAACGTAGGGGCAAATATTACCTTTGGTAACATTACAGCAAATATTGCGCATGGAACACAAAATATAGATGTCCTTTCTATTTATTCAAGTCTTGCCGATATTGCTTCATCGTTGTTTGGGGGCTCACCTGTAGAAGCAATTATTTCTGCAACCGCAGCAGCACCTCATCCCGTAAATTCAGCCGTTATCATGATGCTTGCTATGAGTGCTCTGCTATTTTGTGGCCTTTTGCCAAAAATTGGTAAATTTATTCCACCACAGTCAATCTCGGGATTTTTGATTATTTTAGGAATTGTAGTCACGGTTGGAAATAACGCACCGATAGCATTTGGCACCGGTAATCCCCAGGATTCTATTATCGCCGCAGTAACTTTAGGGGGAACCGCTTTTGTTGACCCCTTTGTGGGCATGGTTTTAGGCATTCTTTTAAAATCACTTTTCGCGGCAGGGTTATGCATGTAAAACAAGATGTTTTTAATCCTTTTGAAAGGAAATGATATGGCTCAAGCAACGCATACGACAGCAACAGATAATCGAGCCTGTCCTCATGTCAAAAATTTAGATGAACAGCCTTCTGAGCGTGAATATCTTTTGTGTGTAGCAGGTATAAAACGCAGGCTTCCTATCGTACGTATAAATTCACACGCGCGCATTGCAAGTTTTGTAATTCTAGGTGATACCGAACTCGTTATTCGAGCGGCAGCGCAGCTTGCAAAAAGATTACCACGCGATATAGACTATCTGATGACTGCCGAAGCAAAAGGTATACCACTTGCGCAGGAAATGTCACGCATATTAGGTCTTGAGCACTATATCATTGCTCGAAAATCAAAAAAATCGTACATGAATGATCCGCTGCAGGTAAGTGTGAGTTCAATTACAACTCACGAGAAACAAGAGCTCTTTTTAGACAAACCAGACGCAACTCGTATCAAAGATGGGCGCGTTGTACTGGTCGATGACGTTATATCAAGCGGCGAAAGCCTCGAGGGACTTGAATGCTTGGCGAAAAAAGCAGGAGCTCAAATCATAGGAAAAGCGGCAATACTTGCCGAAGGAGATGCCGCCAAAAGAGACGACATCATATACCTTGAAGCATTGCCGCTGTTTAATTGATGAGCGCATAGCTTGCAAAAAAGCTTGTGTAACGAGCATATCCAAAAGGCTTATATCAAAGGTGTTAAACGCGCTTATTGCTGATAAGCGCGTTATACATTAATGTCTAAAATGCCGTACACCTGTAAACACCATTACGATACCGTGTTCGTCAGCAGCTGCAATACATTCTTCATCGCGGATAGATCCACCAGGCTGAATAATGCAACTTACACCGCGGCGCGCAAGCTCATCTACATCATCTCTAAACGGGAAAAATGCGTCAGACGCGCAGGCAAAATTATCGGCGGATACGCCCAATCGCGCAGCCGCTGTGTGTGCGCGCTCGCATGCCATAATTGCGCTGTCTACACGATTTGGCTGGCCACAACCAAGACCTAACCCTGCCTTATCTTTAGCAATCAAAATAGCGTTCGACTTAACTGTCTTGCAAACCTTCCATGCAAACAGCAGATCTTCAAGCTCTTTTTGAGTAGGCTGTTTTTTGGTTACCACCTTAAACGTGCGCGGATCTTCACTCGCACAATCGCGCGTCTGAACAAGCAAGCCACCACCTATGCTCTTAAGTTCACATGCTTGTTCTTTATCAAGTCCACCTGTTACCAGTACGCGTAAATTTTTGCGTTTAGACAGACGCTTGGATGCTTCATCACTTACAGATGGAGCAATAAGCACCTCAACAAACTGTTTGTTGACGTCGGCAAATTCGGTTACAAAATCAAGATTTACTTCGCGATTAGCGGCAATAATACCTCCAAATGCGCTTTTAGGGTCGCACGCAAAAGCTCGCTTATAGGCACTGGTTACATCTAAAGCGGTTGCCGAACCACAAGGGTTTTGGTGCTTAAGAATAACAACAGCAGGCTCATCAAACTCACAAACTGCACTCCATGCAGCGTCGGTATCCAACAAATTGTTATATGAAAGCTCTTTTCCTTGTAATTGGCGAGCGCGCGCAACACTGTACTCATTTGCATCTGCTACGCAATAAAAAGCTGCTTGCTGGTGAGGATTTTCACCGTAACGTAAATCCATTTTTTTGTCGAAAACGCACTTCAACTGCGAAGGAAATCCTCCCTTGGTACCTAAGCTTGTAGATGCGTTATCACCACTTACAGACTCGTTTGCAACGCCTGCCGTTGGCTCGTAAGGTACTACATTATCGCTTAGCGTAAGTGTTTTGGCTAAATACGAGGTAATTGCATGATCATAGTGCGATGTAAGATCAAAAACTTTATATGCAAGCTTTTGACGTAAAGACAGCGTTGTGGCGCCGTTATGCACACTCATCTCGGCAAGAACTGCTTCATAATCATGTGGATCGCATATGACAGTTACCGATTTAAAATTTTTGGCGGCACTTCTTAACATTGAAGGACCGCCAATATCTATGTGTTCTATTGCATTATCAAGCGTGCAACCGTCTTGTGCTACTGCTTTTTCAAACTCGTACAAATTGGTGCATACCAAATCAATCATCGGAATATTTTGCGCTTTTGCGTCGCGCATATCTTCCTCGCATGATCTTCTACATAAAAGACCACCGTGGATACGCGGATGAAGCGTTTTAACGCGCCCACCCATCATCTCGGGCGAGCCCGTATAGTCTTCAATACCAACAAGTGGAATGCCAGCTTCTGCTAAGACGCGCGCTGTTCCCCCGGTACTAATAATTTCGACCCCAAAATCATGCACAAGATGCGCTGCAAAATCGCAGATTCCATCTTTATTGGTAACCGAAAGCAAAGCTCGTCTAATAGCTGTTTGTGCCATAAAAACCCCTTTATTGCTCCTACGTACACCATATGATTTGTGCTTCTTCTCCTTATGCGAAGCCTTGCAAACCAAACGCTTGAGCACATCGGAAAAGCTGCGTACCATCATTGTATAAAACCTAACAGCAATACGGGCTAAACCAACAAATACAACGAGAAATCGTAACCTAACGGCAATTATTTATAGAAACACAAGGGATACGTGGTGCATGTGCCATCACCATGCGCGGTGCAAAAAAAATCACACCCGCGTATAAAACGACAAGGCGTGATAAAAAATATGCAGGTTATAAGCCTGCAACAGGCACATATGCGGTGAACATGTGCTTTGTAACAGCAAGAAAGCACATGTTCACACAACACCGTGCTATTTGTTAAGCAGCAAGTTTTTTGCCTGCCTCGGCCAATGCGTCTAATGCATCGTCATCGGGCTCAAGGTTAGCAATAATGGTGTCAATAACATTTGCACCTTGATCTTCAGCAGAAGCCTTCCAGGTGTCCATCCACTCTCCTGTACCCCAGTCATAGCTTCCAAAAAGGACAAACGGCTTGTCACCTGCATCGGCAACAACATCGTTAAAAAGTTCTTCAAAATCAGGGTCAAGCTCTTCTGCACCCATAGCAGGGCAACCAAATGCAAATGCATCATAATCGGCAGCTTCATCGGCTGTAAACGAAGTCCATTCAATAGCTTCAGTACCTGCAGCGTCTGCTAAAGCATTTGCCATGGCTTCGGTGTTACCCGTTTGACTCCAATATACAACAGCAACCTTACTCATAATAACCTCCTTATACCAACGTCTGACATGACACTCAAACGTGTTATACCCACATATATGAATATGTACATGCTCTTGGTACCAATGTACCCTATCCGCTTGCGGAATAACATTATTTTTGGTCTATGCTACATGATTTTTTCTGGTATTGGTAGTAATTTTTTTCTCAACGGCTTACAGATAGGCTTAACATCACAGGTACTTAAACATGTAAAACAACTCTTACATCTGTTTACGCACCGTATTCTTTTATCCTCTAAGCACGCTTTGCGTAGTACAATCAGTATGCACAAACTCTCATATATTCCAAAGAGTTGTAGCGTGCTTGTATAACTTTGATAAGCGACAAAAAACTACCGATTACAGATAATTACAATTTCACTATAAAAATTGGGTAATAAACGTTTACAGTAGTACCAACTATCTAGCAATCACGGGGGTTATCTATGATAAGAACAGGAACCTTAGGAACATTACCAAATGGACTTCTTGCCCGTACTTATACGCTTACCTGCAAAGATGTAAGCGTTACACTTACCAATTATGGCGCAACGCTTCTTAAGGTGGTAACGCCCGATAAAAACAAACATCCCGACGATATTTTGTTGGGCTACCAAAATATAAAAGGTTATCTTGGACAAAATGTTGCCTGCTATGGAGCAACTATAGGCCCTGTAGCCAATAGAAGCGAATTTGCACAGATTATGTTTAACGATCGTGTATATCACTTGCCTCAAAATGATGGACCGCACAAACAGAATAATCTCCATACAGATTTAGAGAACGGCTTGCACAAAAAACTTTGGGGCGCAAAAGTTGATAAAGAACATAACACCGTAATCCTGACCTGCTCATTGGAAGACATGGAACTTGGGCTCCCCGGTGATCGTACGTTTACCGCACGTTTTGAGCTCTCCTCGCTTAACGATACTCATCAGCAACTTCGTATATCGTACACCTGTACTACCAACATGCCTACCTTTGTGAATATGACAAATCATTCCTATTTTAATTTGGCAGGTCATGCAAGTGGATCAATATTAGATCAGCGCGTATGTATTCACGCCCAAAATTATCTTCCTATTCGCGAGGATGGAATTTCGGAAGGCACTATTTTACCTGTTCAGGATACACCTTTTGACTTTAGAGAAGAGCGGACAATAGGCGCTGACATGCCACTTTCTAACGAGCAACTACGCAGAGGCCGTGGATACGATCACTGTTATTGCATTGACAATTACCACGATAATACAACGGTACGCAGCGCCTTGTATGCAAGCGATTCTCAAAGTGGTAGACACTTGCATATTTCGGTAAGTACACCTGGAGCACATTTTTACACGGGAAATCAGCTCAACGAAAGCGATGTAAAAGATGGAGCCACTTATCAAGCGCATGCAGGATTTGCGTTTGAGCCAGAGTTTTATCCTAATTGTTCGCACCATAGCGAATGGCCACAACCCGTTTGTACGCCAACAAAGCCTTATCGCTCAACCACTATTTACACGTTCTCAACTGATATTATTGAAACCGAAGATGACATTTACGATATGTAAATAGGAATTCATACTATGATAAAACGCGCCTTAGGGATGAGGCGCGTTTTTTAGTGGTTGTTTGTACGTTATTGTAAGGTATAACGTGTATAGGCGTTTATGAAAGACTACACACCTTATATAAACTGTGCCGCAATAACTGCAGCAATCATCAAAGCCACGTTAAACACAATAAAGGTAGGAACACAGGTATCCCAAATGTGGCTATGTTGGCCGTCTGCATTAAGACCAGAGGTAGGACCTAAAGTTGTATCGGATGCGGGAGATCCTGCGTCGCCCAAAGCAGCTGCAGCACTTATCAAAACAATAGTTGCAGGAACCGAAAAGCCCATACTTTGGCAAAGTGGCACAAATAAAACAGCCAAAACAGGCACCGTACCAAACGACGTACCAATTCCCATAGTTACTAAAAGACCAATGATCGTAATCACCAACGCTGCAATAATTTTGCTGCCGTGCATAAAAGTTGTTCCAAAGTACACCAGCGCATCAATACCGCCTGTTGCTTTAATGACATTGGCATAGCCTCCAGCAACTAGCATAATAAAAGCAATAAGCCCCATAAGCTTAACACCGCCTGCAAGCTGTTCGTCGATGCTATTCCAAGCAATTGCTTTACATGCAATCATAACGGCTAATCCTGCAAGTGAGGACAGTGATAAATCGTGCGATATAAGCTGCACGATCATCACAACAACAATTGCAGCAAGCGTAACATAGTGTTTATACGTTAGATTTGGCACCTGCGCCATAGCAGCTTGTGTATCGATAGAAGTTGTTTGGTACACGCGTGGTTTTCTATACACTATCAGTACCGCTATCAGCAGTCCTATAAACATTGCACAACCTAAATACCAATTTACACGTGCAACGTCCATCACCGTGACATTCATGCCATTTTCCGAAAGATTGGTAGCAATTACTGTCTGAAAAATAAGTCCAAAGCCAAAAGGAATTGCAATATAGGGAGCTTCTAGGCCGAATGCCGTTGCGCACGCAACGGCTCGACGATCAATTTTGAGCTTATTCATAAGCGCAAGAATAGGCGGAATAAGAATAGGAATATATGCAATATGGACAGGCACTAAATTTTGCGACAACACAGCAATAAGCGTCAGCATAGCAAGCAAGACGTATTTTTTTGTACCGATCACGCGCGCAAGCTTGGCGGTAATAATTTCGGCAAGCCCCGTTGTGCAAATTGCCTCGGCAAAGGTACCAAGTAAAATATAGGCAAGTGCCGTTTGGGCATTAACCGAAAAACCATCGCATAACAAGCTCATAACACTTGTGCCATCGCCATAAAGGCTTATGCCACCAGCAACTCCAGCAACAATTGTTGCCGCGATCATAGACAACAAAACATTAAGTTTAAGCAGGCTAAGTGCGCACAATACTACAACCGAAACAATAACGGGGTTAAACAGTATGTCCATAAACTCTCGCTTTACTATCCAGTAACCGATGCTCTAAGCGCTTGCAGAACACAAGGCTTAGAAGCTTCTATCAGCTTAACTTTACCTGTAATAAGGGTGATACCCATTGCAATCTCGCGACCCAAGCCAGCAACATCTTGTTTGGGTTCAAAGAACACCTTAAATTCTTGCAAGCGCGCGGACGTGTGAAATACGTCTGCCGAGATTTTAATGAAATTGGTAAATTCCATATCACCACCAATAGTGCTTTCAAGCCAAGACCACTCGTTTTGCAACCATTGCCACGTTGGTTCTTCGGCATGTGAATTGGACAGAAGCGCGTAATACCACATACGCACGTCCTGAGGCTTAATAACGTCGGTATCCTTAAATTTACGCAAAACATCAGCAATTACCTTTTCATCTGTTGAAGCACAGATCGCCGCACGTAAATCGTTCTTAAAGAGCGCATCTGTTGTTGTTTGATAAAGTCCTAACAATGCAGACGCAAGGCTTGGCGTTTCAAAATGTTGAATCTCGTTTTTAAGAACCAAAAGACGAATATCCGCCTGAATATCAAAGAGATTCTCGTGATGAGTTTCGTAGAGCTTATGAAGTTCTTCGATGATCTGTTGGTTGTCGGCACGCAACGCTAACGATGCGTAGAGCGGCCTTGAAAGCATGTCATCGTGAGATTCGCCCTGACAAGGACATACGCCCAAAGTTTGCATACGATCTTTTGACAACAGATTGCGATAGCGCTTGAAAAGCGCCTCTTCGTCACTATCTGGTGTAATAAACTGCTCAAGCGTATTGCAAACTTCTACAAGCTTGTGCGCAACAATATGCGATGTGGATGTGCTTACTTTTACCAACAAAGGAATAAGATCGGCATACGTGATAAGCTCGGCTTTTGCAAGCAGCGCCATATCTTGAATAAGCTTAAATTGTTCGTCAGCACCAAGCTCTTTAATATGCGCAAGAATATCAGACAAAAGTGTGGTGTCATAGTTAATAATTGCATGTGTTGTATTGTGCTTGTTAAGAATAAACGGAGTGCCAGCACATGCACGCAACTGCGCATAATCTCCTAAATCACAAGTTTCTTCGGTCATAAGCGAGGGCACTTGTTCATAATTTGAACCAAGCGGAATCTGCCATAAACGAGCCTGATCACTATGCTCACCAATAAAGAACTGCTGTTGATGCAAGAACAAATGACCATCTTTGACATACGCGTTAATAACAGGATATCCAGGCTGCTCAAGCCAAGAGTTCATAATCTGCCCTACCGCAAAACCACTTGCAGCCTCAAATGCATCCCATAGATCCTCGCCTTGAGCATTACCATACTGGTGCGCATCAAAATATGCTTTAAGACCTTTGCGCAGGGCATCGTCACCCACAAGCGCGCGTACCATAACCAACAAACGAGCACCTTTGGCATACACAATTGCAGGATCAAAAATAGCGTCAAATCAAAAATAGCGTCAATTTCGCGCGGATCCTCTACCATAACATGAACGCTTTGTACGCCATCGGTTGCATCACGCGAAAGCGCAATAGATGCCTCGGATGTTTGGAAGGTATCCCACATACGCCATGAAGGTTCAAGCGCGTCTGTTGCTACGTATTCCATCATGGTTGCAAACGACTCGTTAAGCCAAAGATTATCCCACCATTTCATGGTAACTAAATCGCCAAACCACTGGTGAGCAAGTTCGTGGGCAATAACGGATGCAACACGTTGCTTATAGGTATGCGAACTATTGTTTTTATCGTAAAGCAGGCAGGCTTCGCGATACGTAACAAGGCCCCAGTTTTCCATTGCACCAGCTGAAAAATCGGGAAGCGCAACATGATAGCTGTGTTGAAGCGGATAGGGAGTTTGATAATAATCTTCGTAAAAGTCAATACAGCGAGTAGCAATGTCAAGCGCAAGATCGAGCACGTGTGGCTGATGTGCGCGCGTAGCAAAGACGCCTACTTCTACACCAGATGATGTATAAGCAGTTTTGTGCTGTAAATCGCCACATACAAACGCAAGCAAATACGTGGACATTTTAACCGTGGTATCAAAAATATGGTATCCATCTTTGCAGGCAATCTCATTTTGATTAGAAAGTGCAATTTCGCCTGGTTTTTCGTCAAATTTGAGTGCTAAATCAAACGTTGCCTTAGCACAAGGCTCATCTACACACACAAATGCTTCGCGTGCAAACGTAGTTTCAAATTGCGTGCCAATAAGCTGCTTTTTTTCACCGTTATGCAGGTAATATGACGGATAAATTCCCATCATAGTATCAGTAAGTGGTGCTGAATACTCAATCTCAACACGCACGGAGCCTGTTTTAGGGCCAAAAATTGTTACGGTTTCAGATTCATCGGATACTTCAAATGCACATTCGCACTCGTCTATGCACACGCGCGAAATGGATAAATATTTTTGGTTAAGCTTAAATGTTGGTGTTTTTGCCTCACCGTCGATTACTACACAACCTGTAAAGCGTTTTTCTTCTCGGCTTACATCAAGCTTTATGGCATAATGCGAAGGGATAAAACTATCAAGCAATCTGACTTGTTGAGACATACACACATTCCTTTCAAACGATGGATATTTCATATTATACTGAAAGGCACGCAGAAGCTATACTAAAAGCGTGTTTCTTACAGATGGATTCTTATATCAAACGTATAAAACTCAAGTAATACAAGGCGCGCAAGAGCGCATGAGCAAGCATACAAGCTGATGGGTATGCAACACGTGCAGCACTACTGGTAAGTAGAGCGCATAGACAGAAAGGATACTTATGGAAGCGGTTCTTATCGTGCATATTATAGGAATTATGGTGATTATAGCCCTTATGTTTGGGGCGTACGTTATAGGTAAACGGCGCGGACTTTCGCAAGCGAACGCACAGACAAGCTTGCTTGAAGAAAAACTCCAGACCGCTATAAATACCCACCAAGCGCAAATGTTGGAGCTACATTCCCAAAATTCTGCACTGACAGCCCAAAACGCTGAGCTCAACAATCGCTTAAGCGATATAAAAGAACAATTAAACCTGGTTCAGCAAAACGAGCAGCTACGTCTTGCCAAAGATTCAAACGAACAAAAGCATAAGCTTTTAGTTAATGAAAGCGTTATTAAAGCGTTTGAACCGGTAAAGGCAAAGCTAGACGATTTACAGCACAAAGTAACGTATATGGAAGAGGCTCGCAAACGAGATTTAGGTGCCCTTGATGAGCAACTCAAAGGGCTTGACAACCAGCAAAGACGTCTTGATAGTGTTACATCATCGCTTTCATCGGCTTTGTGTAATAGCTCGGTACGTGGTGCATGGGGCGAAGTCCAACTTAAAAATATTGTTGAAGCTGCGGGGCTTACCGAACATATCGACTTTGAGACACAAGTAAAACTTTCTACCAGTGATGATAAAAGCTTTAGACCCGATATGATTATTCATCTGCCTGGGAATAAAACCATTCCGATTGATTCTAAAGCTCCTTACAATAATTATCGCCGTGCATGCGAAATTGACGACTCGGCTGATGAAGAGGCGCTTCGCAGACGAACAGAACTACTCAAAGCTCATGCAGCCGATTTGCGCGGACATATCAATGCACTCAGTAAAAAATCATACTGGGAGTTGTTTGAAACTAATCCCGATTTTGTTATTGCCTTTATTCCAAACGAGGCTCTCTTACAAGCCGCCCTTGCCGTGGACGAAGATCTGCTCACGTATGCGTTTTCTAAAAAGGTTGCGCTTACGTCTCCGATAACGCTGTGGGCAGTTCTTAAATCGGTGGCGTGCGCGTGGCATCAACAAGAGCTCAGCGATAATGCGCGCGAACTCTTTAATCTTTCGCAAGAACTCTGCGAACGCCTCGCAACACTTGGCGACAAAGTAAGTGCGGTAGGTAAAAATTTATCGTCAGCGGTTAAAAATTACAACAGCATGGTGGGAACACTTGAAACACGCGTTCTTGCTAGTGCAAGAAAAATGAAACAGCTAGACGGCGCTAAACTTACGGTACAAGAACTGGATAGCGAAAAAACAAATGTGCGTGAGCTTTCGGCATCAGAATTTTTAAGCACGAGCGCGAGCGAGGACGCACAGCAATAAAGGCAAAAGAAAACGCCGCTTGCGTAGGAAAGGGGGACGCAAGCGGCGTATGAGACCTGTTCGCTATCGGGGAGAGGGTCCGAATGCGTCAGGTAGAAGTTAACGAATTCAATAAGTTACCACGAGATAACTTACGTAAGTTATAGTACACTATTTCTAACTTTTGTCCAGCAACTTTTAAGGTTCATAAAGTCCACAAATTATACACAATCACACAAAGAATCACACATGCAGTTGCACTATAGAAATCTTTATCCTCTTGAATGATACCATACACGTTTACGAGGTATATGAGAATATAACTTATAATTCATGAGATTTAACATTCATAAACAAACAGGCAGATAGCTTAAAACAACTCAAAATAATTGCGTGGTTACAGATGTTCTCAATATGATTTAGTTCCATTAGTAAACGAATCTTATATCTCTTAAGAAATTTAGGTGATATGAGCAAATTTAACTTGATTTTCAGCGAAAAAAAAAAATATTATTATTATTCACCATATCATATTTAGGGTTGCATATATACATAGGTACTGTGTTCAACACATGCAATGTGTATCTGCCAATTCTAAATACTGTTTAACACTCCTACAAGGAAGGATTCTTATGTTCGCCAATAAATCAATTGCTGCATTAGCAGTAAGTGCAGTACTTGTATCAAGCGTTGCACTTGCCGTACCAGCGCATGCACAAGATCCCAACACAGACAATGCACTTAGTAAAGAAAATCTTACAGCACTTGCTGGTATGGGTTTAAGTCTTGATGAGATAAAAGAACTCGCCCAAAAAAATGGCAAAACTCTTAATGCTGATCAAGAAAAAATCGTTACCGATACAGTTAACGTTATCTCAAAAGCACAGAAAAAAGCATTTGATCAAGCTGTAGACAAAGCAACAAAAGTTAAGGACGACAACACTGCCTCTGAACAAGATAAAGAAGCTGCAGAAAAAGTTCTTAAACTTAAAGAAGAACTCGGCAACCAAGATTTTGATAAACTGAGTGCACAAGAACGCAGAAAGCTTGCTTCTGGTGCTATTAGCAGCCATGTTAAAACAGGAAATACCACCAACAACAATAATAATTCAGACAACCAAACTAATACTGATCCCAAGCCTAAAGATTCTAACGACAAGGGTGACAATAAAGACTCCAACAAGCCTAACGATGACGGCTCCATGAATAATAAAGGTACACATAAAGAACTCCCTCAAACAGGCGATGCAAATATTGCAGGGCTTTTAACGTCACTTGCAACTGTTGCATTTGGTGCTGCAGGAGCCCTCTCTTTCAAGCGTCGTCACTAAACATCCAGCTTAATTTGCTTGCTGGTAAGAGCATCAAGGATATACTATAAAAGCACGTTAAAACTTATAAAAAAGCCCTGCATATAACATGCAGGGCTTTTATCTTAATGTGAAGCGGTGTTTACGAGCATTTACACTATGCTTCCCTACGATGAGCAACCACAACCACAGCCGCAACCAGAAGAATGGTGCTGTGAGCTATCTTGTTTATGCTCCTCAAGCGTCTCTAAGTTTGACACAATCTTCCCAATACAATAAGTTCCCACATCTGATTGATAATCAAGCCTACTACCCACGCAAATCCGCATTGATATGCAATAGCAAACCAGAACCAGCGTGCATTGTTCATTTGTTTACGAATGGTACCAATTGCTGCAAAGCAAGGTGCGTCAAGCATGTTAAACGCTACGAAGGCGCATAGTGCTCCTGCGTGCATTAAACCATTAGAATCGGTAAACATACCAGCAAAGCCTGTCCACATAGAAACTGAGTTTTCTGTTGCATCGCCCAAACCGTAAAGTACACCAAAGGTTGATACAAGGTTTTCTTTTGCAATTAATGCAGAAATCGAAGCTACTGTTGCTTGCCAATTTGCACAACCTAAAGGCGCAAGAATCCAACCGATTGCATTACCAATGCCTGCAAGAACAGAAAAGTCCATAAACTCTTCGGGAACGCCTTCCATAGCTGGAAGATAGCCAAATGCTCCGCTGCCTTCCTGCCAGCCAGCAATACCAAAGTTCGACAAGAACCAAATACCTACAGCTGCCGCAAAAATAATAGTACCGGCTTTGCCAACATATGAGCCAATACGCTCCCAAACATGCAAGCCCCACGATTTAAGCGTTGGAATATGATAATCAGGAAGCTCCATAACAAACGGTGCAGGTTCGCCAGCAAACCACTTAGTCTTTTTGAGCATAATTGCCGAGGAAACAATGCAAACAATACTTAAGAAGTAAAACAGAGGACCTACCCACCATGCATCGCCTCCGCCAATCAGCACGCCCATAACCAGCGCAATAATCGGTTGCTTTGCACCACAGGGGATCATCGTCGTAAGCATAGCTGTCATACGACGGTCTTTTTCATTTTCGATAGTTTTGGTTGACATAACGCCTGGAACGCCACAACCCGAAGAAATGAGCATAGGAATAAATGATTTTCCAGAAAGTCCAAAACGACGGAACACCCTATCCATAACAAATGCAACACGACTCATATATCCGCAGTCTTCGAGGAAGCACAGCAAAATAAAGAGCACAGCCATTTGAGGGATAAAGCCAAGTACCGCACCAACACCGCCGATAATACCATCAACAATAAGGCTAATAACAGGATCAGAAACATCCATTGCTTTCAATGCGTTTGTTGCTGCTTGTGGAATTGATGGAACAAAGCCTGGAAAGTCGCTTGGATCGGGTTCGTCTTTAAGACCATCAACTGCCTCGTCAAAGGCGTCTGCGTCAACATCGTCCACAACATCAAGAGTCTGCCCTTCTTCAAGAATAGGCTCACCATCTGCGTCAATACGCGTAATTATTTCGCCTTCGCTATCAACAAAATTGCCATCTTCATTATGAATCGGAACATCGTGCGCTACCACCTGTGCGTCGCGCGCATCGTCTTTGAAGGTATCAAGCGTTGCCTGAGCCTCTTCGTCATCGTCGTCTTCTTTAAGCTTTGAAATTGCATCCGCAACACCGTCGGTTTCAACGCCTGCGTCTTGCGCTGCATCTATATAACCATCAATTTGATCTTGATAGTGTTTGTCATCAAAATCTGATTTTGCGTCATTAAATTCTGACTCGCCTGTTTGCGAAATAAAGAAGCCGTCACCAAAGAGGTTATCGTTTACCCAGTCTGTGGCACCTTTACCAATAGTAGAGATTGAGAGGTAGTACACCATAAACATTGCAAGCGCAAAAATAGGAAGACCTAAAAATCTATTGGTTACCACCTTGTCTATTTTTTCCGAAAGCGTGAGTTTTTTTGGAGCGCGGTTTACACAATCGTGTACAACGGTTTCAATCCAGTCATAGCGTTCTGAGGTGATAATAGATTCAGAATCGTCTTGGCGCTCTTTTTCGATCGGCTCAATTACACGCTCGCACGCTTCAAGAACCTCATCAGACAAGGAAAGTTGCTTAATAATTTGGGCATCACGTTCAAAGACCTTAATGGAATACCAGCGAAGATGATGTTCATCGGTCGCAAAACTAATAACACGAGCAATTTCTTGCAGCGCATGTTCAACATCTTCAGAAAAGCATGCGGTGCCTTTAGAAACAGCCGATGTGCGTGCTGCATTATGCGCAGCTTCTACCAGCTCTATAATATTCGTACCGCGAAGCGCGCTTACCTGTAAAACTGGAACACCAAGCGCAGAAGAAAGTTTCTTGGTATCAACAACATCTCCGCGCTCTTTAAGCAAATCTGCCATATTAAGGCCAACAACAACAGGGCAGCCGCTTTCGATTACCTGAGTTGTAAGGTATAAACTACGTTCAAGATTTGTTGCGTCGACAAGATTGATGAGCGCAGATGGAGATTCCGTCATAATATAATCACGCGACACAATTTCTTCGGGAGAATACGGAGAGAGCGAGTAAATACCTGGAAGGTCAACAAATATTGTAGATTTATCTTTTTGCCATGCAGCTTGCTTTTTCTCAACCGTAACGCCCGGCCAGTTACCAACATAGCCGTTTGAGCCGGTTAGCTCATTAAAGAGCGTGGTTTTTCCACAGTTTGGATTACCCGCAAGGCCAATAAATGTCTGAGTGGACATGTGATGGACTCCTTTTCTATGCTTTTTGAGTGGTTACTGAGGTTTGTGCAGAAGACGCGTCTTCTACCTGGGTAACCTCTACACATTCGGCCTCACTTTTGCGAATGGACAACTCGTATCCACGCACGGTAAGCTCTATAGGGTCACCAAGAGGAGCCAGTTTACGAACAAAAAGTTTTGTGCCTTTGGTAAGACCCATGTCCATAATGCGTCGTTTAACTGCACCCATTCCAAGCAGGCGACTTACAACGCATGTTTGTCCCACATGCACGTCTTTTAAGGTAGCCATGCATACTCCTTTCCCGAGCGTTGCCAATCATGCTCATAAAATTGTGCACAAGCAAACGCATATATATCAAATAACTCTTGAGGTTGTTATACGTATCTTGAAGTTGTTATCCGTAACAACAGTAATGTGTTGGAAATCCTTGTGCGCGCTCTAAGTTATGCTGCATGCATGACATAACTCACAGCACGTACATCTCGCCACATGGCAAAATCATTCATGCACGTAAATTCTGCGCGCTATTTCCGATCCAATGCCAAATGTTGTCCCTTTAATTCGCACGATAACGCTTCCGCTCAGCTTGGAAATAATTTCGACAACCGCGCCATCAACAAAACCTAAAGAAGTGATGTGGTGCTTTGTATCGTCATTTCCGCGAACAGCACAAACACGGCAAACACTGCCTTCATGCATAAGCGAAAGCGGCATACAATCACTACTCATCCCGTGAATTTCTACCGTCTCGTTCTGTTGCATATGTGACGACCTCTCCCCTACACTCCTTTGTTTGTTGAAACCAAAAGAGTTATATAAACCTAACTAAGTAGTAACATTGTAAACAAATATTTTCAGCTTACTTACAGAAATTAAAGAATTGTTAGTTTTGGTTAAGATTTTCTTAAGCTTTATACATTATTTTCAGGTTCTCCACATAATTGCCGTAATTAAAAAGCACGCTTATAGGTTATAAGCGTGCTTTACACAAATGTTTTTGATTTTATAAGGCATTTCCCTCAAAGAAATGAATTCTTACTTGGCGCAAACCTTATTTTTTTCTGAAAGAATTATCCCGTATTTTGCAATCCAGCAGCAACGCCTGAAACGGTACACAAAATAAGATAAATAAACTTTTCTTTTTCCTCGGGGCTTAAATCTTGACCCCGTGTGCGCAACACTGAAAGCGCATGCGCCTGGGTTACCGACAAAACATCTACAAACGGGCTACGCATACGAATAAGCGGACCCAATACACGACGGTGTTCAAGCGGCCATTGATTGCCCGTAATGGATAGCACCCATTTTTTGGTGAGTTCCATCTCGTCAAGAACCAACGCCGTTAAGTCGTCACGCTTGCCAAGCGCCAAATACATTTTTGCAATCCGTGTATCAGTTTTTGCAAGCGACATTTCGATATTGTCAATAAAGGTAGTGAACAGCGGCCATTGCTTATACGCACTGCGTAGACGTGCCAAATCACCAATCTCCTCGCATGCAGTTCCTAAACCATACCAGGCTGCTAAATTGGTACGAGCTTGTGACCACGAGAAAATCCACGGAATGGTACGAAGATCGGCAAGCGATGTTGCACCTAGTCCGCGTTTAGCTGGACGGCTACCAATAGGCATCATACCAATCTCGGCCAAAGGCGTAACGGTAGAGAACCACTCAGGAAAGCCCTCAGTATGAATCAAACGCAAGAAACGCGCATGAGCTGCACGGTCGAGTTCTTCGGCTAGACCCAAATATGACTGAGTAGTTTCGGTATTCAGCTTTTCGATCGAAGGAGCCGACTGCAAAAGCGTAGCACCAGCAACAGACTCAACGTGCCTGCGTGCTAAAACTGGATCTCCATAACGTGCAAAAATAACTTCGCCCTGCTCGGTAAGCTTAAAGAATGCATTCACCGAACCCATAGGCTGAGAAAGAACTGCACGGTTTGCAGGACCGCCACCACGTCCAACTGCACCTCCGCGGCCGTGCATTAAAATGAGGTTAATGTTGTGATCTTTTGCCCACTGCGCAATGCGTGCCTGTGTTTCGTGCAACACAAGTGTTGCTGACGTAGGACCTGCATCTTTAGAGGAGTCGGAATAGCCCAACATAACTTCCAAACGTCTGTTTGTTTGAGCCAGGCGCTTTTGAACTGCAGGGATCTCTATCATGTGATTGAGCGTATCAATTGCATTATTTAAGTCTTCTACCTGCTCAAAAAGAGGGATAACATCAAGCGTTGGCACATCTTTATCATGTGCAAACGCAAGATGAGCAAGCGTATAGACATCTTCGATATTTTGAGGTGACTGTGTAAACGAGATAATATAGCGGCGTGCCGCTTCAACACCATTGCGGCGTTGAATAGAGCCAATGGCACGAAATGTATCAAGCACTTCTTTAGTCATGGGCGCAAGCTCGCCACGCTCTCCCCAACGACCATGTGCACGAATGTCTTCAAGCGCACGGGTGTGCACTAACGAGTGTTGACGAAACTCCATTTGCACGAGCGAAAATCCAAACGTTTCTGCCTGCCAAATAAGACGTTGCACCACACCATATGCAGCACGAACAGCTCCTGCTTGTGCAAGAGACTCTTGGACAATGTGCAAATCACCAATAAAGTCTTCTGCCGTTGCATACATAAGATCGGCAGTACGCGTGATAGTTGCTTCCAAACGATTTGCCATAACCTTAAGCACGGCATGATGTAGCTCACTTGCAGAAACCTGATACGCACGCGCAGAGAGAACTTCGCTCATTTCAACCTGATGATTCCATAGATTGCGTAGCTGCTTAGAAGCAGGCGTTGACACAGTATCAAGTGTTAGGCTTCGCGCAACTTTTTTGGTTTCCTCGGCTAATTTTGTAAGCATATGCGTGCGGAATTTTTCGGCAACTTTTCTACTAACTTTTGCCGTAACATTAGGATTACCGTCACGATCGGTTCCAATCCAGCTTCCTGGCTTAAAAAATGCAGGACACAAAGGTGGAACCTTACCAGCATCATCGCCCAATTCCCAATCGTCAAAGCGACGATACACATCGGGAACCATTTCAAAAAGCGTGTGATCAAAGATGTCAATAATAGTATCTGCTTCTTCAACAGGGGTTGGCTTTTTAAGCGCAATAGGAGATGTTCTAAAGAGCGCCTCAATTTCCTCAAGCATACGACGATCATTCTCGGCCAAAGAAGCTCCACCAAGGCGCGCGCGTTTTTCGAGCAGCGTTGCAATATTTCTAATACGCGCCTCAACGGTCTTACGGCGTGCTTCGGTTGGGTGCGCCGTAAATACGGGGTGAAATTCCAAACGGTGCAACAGCTCATTTGCCTTGTCTTTGCCACATTCACGCATAATTTCGTGATAGGCGGCACTTAAATCGTTGTTAGGATTAGCAAAAGGATTGTCTTTTTTTGAAACAGGCGTAGATTTTTCACGTGCGCGCAAAGCAGCAACACGATAATTCTCTTCACAGATATTTGCAAGATGAAAATATGACGCAAACGCACGCGCAAGCATCGTGGCTTCATGAATCTCAAGACCGTTTATAATACGCACGGCATCTTGGAGTGCAGAACACGTTTGACTTGGATGGTGTGCTTCCTGATTATCTGCCTCGATAAAGTCGGAAAGAAGCATATCAAACGTGGCACAAAGGTTTTCGTCGTATTCCTGAATAACTTTACGTACAAGATGAAGAAAAAGCGTTAAATTACTTTTAAGGCTTTCAGGAATATTAACACGCTCAAAAGTGCGTTCCTCTTCGGCATGAACCATATGTGTGTTTATTTGTTTTGATTGTGCAGGCTGCAAAGGTTTGTATACATGAGCTGCTGTTGCACTGCTCTTGGTATGGTTTTGTGCCTTGTAAGCCTCTTTATCGTTTTTGCCAGATTGGTTTTGACCACTAAACTCCGACACGATAACTCCTTTATAAACAATACCCTACCTAACTTACCCATCTAACAATACACCACTTTAAAGCGCTGCAAGGCAGGTTTGGCAATTTAGCATAAGCGACACAGAAGCCGTAACCATTTTGAAATCTTTCTCACTAAAATCTTACGTCCGTGTAAACGCTACAAAAGCAAGAGCGCGCGGATAAAACAAAACCGTATAATAAGGATTACGTGTAGCTTAATATCCAATCATACAAACATATATAACATATACATTTGTATGATTGAAAATTTTGCAAGGCTGGCGTGTATATCGTGTTACCAATATGGTTGTCGTTTGCACACAAACACGGGTGTAAACCAGCAGTACGTAATAAACACGCATCTATCACATAACACTTTTGGTGTGCAAACGTTAGGATAATTTATGAAACAGCTGTTTTGTTGTGTAAAACACATGTTTGCACCAAAAAAGACACGTTACAGCCGTACAACGCGCAACTGGAGCGAGTTACACGCGCCTCGATCTTCACATAACATCATGAAGTCTTGGAAAAATCGTCTTATGGAAGGCGTGCAACATCAAGATTTTGCAAACCAGGTTGCACTCTATAAGTCACATCGGACTGTTAAAGATTATTTGTGCAATGCCCTCGGTCAGGCATGCATGGGGCTTATGTTCCCTTTGCTTACCATTTTAGTTTCACAAATCTGTGGGTGCGATAGTGCTGGTCAATTCTCTATGGCATTTGTAGTTGCAAGTGTGTTTCAATTTATTGCACTTTTTGGGGTAAGGACCTTTCAGGTATCCGATGTTAGCGAACAAGATTCATTTGCCGCCTATCAGCTACAACGCATACTTACCTGCATTATTATGGTAGTAATAAGCTGGGTATATTTGACGCTGCGCCACGATAGCGAGCTCATGTCATCTCTGCTTATTTCGCTTATGACTTTTAAGCTTATCGACAGTCTTGCCGATGTCTATGAAGGTCGCTTGCAACAATGCGATAAACTTTATCTAGCAGGCATTTCACAAGCAATTCGCTGCGGCGGTGCGTGCTTTGTCTTTATGTTAGTGCTTATACTTTTTCGCGATGTACAAACAGCAACACGTGCACTTGCTCTCTTTGCAGGTGTAAGCTTTGTTATTATCACCTATCCGCTTGCAAAATTTGAAACGCCCAAATCGCGCGGCTGGGAAGCAATTGAGCTCAGTGAGCTTTTTTATGAGTGTTTCCCTGCATTTTTAGGTCAATTTCTCTTTGCGCTTATTGATACTTCACCAAAATTTATTATGGAAGCCATTCTGGATTACCAGCAGCAGCTCTATTTTAATGCGCTCTACTTTCCAGCAATGGCTATTGTACTTGTTGCTGCGCTTGTGTATAAGCCACAGCTCATGAAATTATCGATGCTGTGGACACAAAGCGACAACACAAAACGTTTTGACACACAAACATTTATCATTGCAACAAGTATTATAGGCATTACGGTTCTTATGGCTTTTATTATGTGGAATTGGGGCGCAACTCTTAATGGAATTCTTTATGGCGTCTCATTTAAACATTTACAGCTTGAACAGTTAGGCATGGTTATTGCGGGCGGTTTAAGCGCATGTATCGACTTTTTCTTTCAGCTGCTCACCATCATACGCAAACAAGCAAATGCTTTTACGTCCTATCTCATAAGCTTTGGCTTTGTTATTATATGTTCTCTCATATGCATTACTACATTGCATTTCAGCGGTGCTGTAGGAAGTTATGTAGGAGCCATGATACTACTTTGTATGCTGCTATGCTTGCAGTATGTACATGCACGAAAAACCATTCAACAACACTAATGTTGCAGAAATAAAAACGCAAGGAGAACTTTATGCATCATACAAAAGGTACGAGCCCATATACCTCACACGTTAGCATAAAAACTGTTGCTACTCTTATATTGGTGGTTTTGTGTTTGGCATTTTGTATTTTTGCTACGTGGACATACACGCACCGCCTAAGTCCTGCACAGCAAGCAGCCAACGCGCGTGAGCAAGCGGCAGCCGCGGCAAATGAAGCCCAGATTGCGGCAAAGCAATTACAAACAGAAAAACTTACAACGGCTGCAAGCCAATACCAAGATGCACTTAAAAATCCAAGCGAATACGTTTCTCATGATTTTGCAGTTACTAAAATATCTTATGCTGTCATCGACATAACCGGAGATAAAATACCCGAAATGCTGATGAAGGTCGAATACGAAAAAGCCATGTCCGAGATCTATATTTTTTCTTCTTTGGGCAAGCAAGGCGATATGACAGTCACAGATAAACCGCTTTATGAAGGCCATGCAACCATAGGTGATGATACAACAGGATTTCAAATTGGAAAAGAACCTAACGAACTCTTACAAAATGAGTATCCTTCTAATTCTCAAACGATAACCAGCACAATGTATAAACTATCAAACGGAAAATTGATACGTAAACAACAATGGACCTATATCAAAAACCATGCACCCGAGCCACTCTCTTCTAATCACTGGCACTTGGCTTCCGAGACAAAATTTGTCGATACAAACGATACCTCACTCTTAGACGAAATGGTTAAAAACTAGGTTGTAGGATAAACAAACATCCTATCTGAAAGAACACGCACAGCTACACACATGTTCTATATGCATATTGTCTATGACATCATGAGTGCGATTTAACTTTTTTAGCGTAAAGAGAAGCACGTTTTCGTGGAGCGCAAAGCTCAACTTTTCAACTTAACTTAAGCTTTATTTGACATCCTCCAAAAACTTGCTATCATGATAACTAACATATGAACGTTTGTTCATATGTATATATGTAAGGAGGTTATATGCCGCGCCAATCAGCCGCGAACAAAAAGAACTTGCACAATTTGCAGGAAAAAGCACAAATAACACCACACAAACCTCTTAGTGAAGCCACGGCAAAAGATACCGCAAAAGCCGAGATTGCCGCTATGGACATGCCCGACGAAGAAATTCTCTACGACCTTGCCGACCTATTCAAGATTTTCTCGGACACAACACGCGTCAAAATTCTTTTTGCGCTAACCTGCGGTAGCCTATCGGTTAACGATATTGCCGACGCAGTTTGCCTGTCGCAAAGTGCCGTTTCGCATCAGCTGCGCATTTTAAAGCAAACACATCTTGTTCGTTTTAAGCGCGAAGGCAAACAAATTATCTATTCGCTTGCCGACGACCACGTAAACACCATGCTTTCCCAAGGTATGACGCACATGTGCGAATAGCTGTACTTATTTTGTACCTATCCATGTATCGTAAACAAGTTAAACATATTTAACTTATCTACATCACTTATCAGTACCTCGTAAGGAAACAGGCACTATAACTTGTTTCTTTATAGATCGCAACGTCAGGACAAACCATGAACTACCTCGTACGTAAATTCCAAGATCTCTCCCCCGAACAACGCTTCAACCTTATGCGAATTGTAATTTCGTTGGTTATCTTTGTCATCATTGAGCTTCTGCCACTCAAACTACTTGGACTACCTTCTATCGTATGCCTGTGGATCCAATTTGTACTCTTTTTGGTTCCCTATCTCATAGCAGGATCAGACGTTATTGCGCACGCCTATAAAGGAGTTATCCGCGGACAGCTCTTTGATGAAAACGTTTTGATGGTCATTGCAACGATCGGTGCATTTGCGCTGGTGTTCTTCCCCGAAAGCGATCCTCATATGGCAGAGGGTGCGGCCGTTATGATCTTTTACCAAACTGGTGAATGGTTTCACGATTACGCGCTTGATCAAAGCCGCAGCTCCATTAAGTCGATGATGAACATTGCGCCTGCGTATGCCTATCGTATTGAGGGTGATGTACTTACCAAAGTTAAACCTCAAGATATTGAAGTTGGCCAATGCATTATGGTAAAACCGGGCGAACGCATTGCGCTTGACGGCGAAATAATAAACGGCTATTCGCAAATAGACACCTCCGCTATTACGGGCGAAGCTTTGCCACGGTTGGTACATATTGGATCGTCAGTAGTAAGTGGTTGCGTTAATTTATCGGGCGCGCTTACTATCAAAGTTACCAAACAGTATGAAGACTCTACCGTACAGCGAATTTTAGATCTTGTAGAAAATGCCAGCTCGCGCAAGGCTCACGCCGAGCACTTTATCTCAAGATTTGCGCATATATATACTCCTGTTATTGTGTGTTTAGCTGCGCTTTTAGCAGTTGTTCCACCGCTTATGGGCTATGGTTCGCCCTCAACATGGATACAGCGTGCGTTGATATTTTTGGTGGTAAGCTGCCCATGCGCGTTAGTTATTTCGGTGCCACTTTCGTTCTTTGGCGGTATTGGTGCTTCTTCAAAGCAAGGCATACTCAGTTCATCCCGTTCCCGATATTGCACGTGGTGTACTGCTACGTATTGCAGCGCATGTAGAAGTGTTGTCTAATCATCCAACTGCGCAGGCTCTTCGACAGGCATATACTGCAGGTGCAAACCCGCAATTAGTAACTAACTTTACTGAACATTCAGGCAAAGGTGTAAGTGCCGATTTTGAAGGGCACCGCATTGCAGCTGGTAATCTTGCACTTATGGAAGAAGTGGGGATTCACACGCAAGCATGCGAAGTTATGGGAACCACCATTCACGTGGCACAAGACGGTGTGTATCTAGGGCACATTGTTATTGCCGACTCCCCTAAAGACGATGCTTCGCAAACCATTCTTAATCTGCACAAAATTGGCGTTGAACGGTGCGTTATGCTAACAGGCGACAGGATCGACGTCGCAAAAAGCGTATGCCAAAAGCTTGGAATGGATGAATTCCATGCAGAACTTATGCCGCAGGACAAAGTTGCAATTATCGAAAAACTTATTCGTCAAGAAGACTTGGGCGGCAAACTGGCATTTGTGGGTGATGGAATTAACGACGCTCCCGTTTTAATGCGCTCGGATGTAGGTATAGCTATGGGCGCTATGGGCTCTGATGCGGCAATTGAAGCAGCTGACGTGGTACTTATGAACGACAAGCCCTCAGGCATTGCAACAGCTATCAATATTGCACGTAAAACCATGAGAATTGTACGTCAAAATATTGTGGTGGCACTCGGTGTTAAAGTTTTAATTTTAGGTTTTGCTGCTTTAGGTATTGCAAATATGTGGGTAGCCGTTTTTGGCGATGTGGGTGTTGCGTGCTTGGCAGTTGCCAATGCAATGCGCTGCCTGCGTGTTAATAAATCTAAAATTAAATAAACTGCAGGGAACATGTAAATAAATGTTAACATTTTGAAAGGAGAAATAATGGAAACAATAGTATCCGCTTTATTAGTTTTTGTCTCTACATCAATTGACTACTTAATTGTTTTGACTATTTTATTCGCCATTCAAGGCAAGGAAGGTTTGAAATCAATTTATGCAGGACAGTATATAGGTACAGGACTGCTTGTACTGGTTAGTCTTATTGCCGCTTACTTTTTAAATTTTATTCCACAAGATTGGATTATCGGGCTCCTTGGTCTAATTCCACTAGGTCTTGGTATAAGATCAATTTTTGTGGATGAAGATATTGATGAAGAAGACATCGAGGGAAAAATTACCGGAAATGGATCAAAAATCTTAGCATTTACAAGTTTAACAGTGGCAATGGGTGGAGATAATTTAGGAATTTATATCCCCTATTTTACAGGAAAGAGTTTGATTG
>QWCD01000099.1_pt1 | contig 27591 bp, 20 predicted proteins | sample 1972461 | NCBI WGS metagenome assembly QWCD01 (sample SAMN09866717, study PRJNA288562) | Human vaginal metagenome isolate term4_vaginal, whole genome shotgun... | isolation source: vagina | host: Homo sapiens | place: USA: California | reverse complement strand
AAAGAGCAGTGTGAACACGGCACAAATCATACTAAAGCTGAAGAAGATGATTTGGATAGGGAGAATGCATCGATACAGGTGTCGGAACATATTCAAAGTCATGGAGCCTATTGTGAAAATAGTTCTGACCGTACGGATGCGTTAGATGGCAATGATGTGGACCTTGGTAAACAAGAAAAGAGAGAAGAAAATCAACAGAAAACGTTGCATGTGTTATATGCTAGTTCAGTAGAGGAACGAGACAATCAAGAACAGGAAGAGGGATCGCCTTGTAGGGAAGAAAGCCTTGCTCTTTCACAAAAATGTGTGTCTCAAGTGGATCAATTGTATCATATGTTGCAACCGATACAAAAAGATATGGCGGTATCAGTTGCTACGAAAGGATTAGGGCATATATATTATCGCTATGGACGCCAAGGGACTTCAATTGCATGGATTCCTACACTTAGTGAAGCGATTAGGAGAAAAAGCGAATTGCCTATTCAATTACGATTACAAGATTTGAGGTATTCATTCCATAAAAAGAAATGGAATGAAGCTGTATATTTAGTCGTTGATGCAAGTGGCTCGATGGGACGCAGAAAAAACGTCTGGCGGACAAAGAAATTACTTTCACAATTAGTACATATGATATATGTAAAACGACAATATGTGTCGCTGATTATATTTCAAAAAGGCGGTGCTCAGTGCTTAATGCCGTTGACGAATCATGTGGAAACTATAGTAAGGGTCTTGGAAACGGCACATACGGGAGGACGAACTCCTTTTTTAAAAGGCTTAGAAGAAGCGGTACTTCATATAGAAATAGATCGGTTGCATATAGAAAATGTGAAGGCAGAGCTCATCCTTGTTACAGATGGAAAAGTAACAGCACAGGCCTTACAAGGATTGGATGCTATAGGAGTGTGGTTAGCTGAGCATCATGTGGAAACAACCGTGGTTGATACAGATACGGATTTTATTCATTTGAATCGTAGCGAAACTATTGCAACTATATTAGGTGCCCATTATGTACGAGCAGAGGATGTAACATAGTAAGTTGTAATGTAAATACTAGTAAGGCAAGTATAGAGGCGTTATGCATTGAATGGAACACAATATAGAGGAAAATTTGATAGATCCTTTCTAATAGAATCTATCTACCGCCATGGGGAGAGTCTTGCTCCGTAGTTTATATATATTTCTTACGCATTTTGTGATATGCTAAAAGTGATTGATAATCATAGATAAGTAGTGTATAATACTTTGAATACGTATGAAATACATGTTACCAAGAAGTGATGTAAAGGGGGATATTTGTGGAAAAGGTAAAACGTGTGAATCGAATGGTTGCTTTAACCAAATTATTAGTGGATTCCCCACAAAGACTTATTTCGCTCAATACATTTTGTGATTTTTTTAATATTGCTAAGTCCACATTAAGTGAAGATTTATCTTCTGTAAAAGAATCATTGAAACATTTTGAATTAGGTACATTAGAAACTGTAGCTGGTGCAGCAGGTGGTGTGCGGTTTATCCCTTATCGCAAGGGAGAACGGGCAAATCAAGTACTTGAGGATGTGTATCAACGATTGATGACATCGGATCGTATTATTCCAGGTGGCTTTATCTACATGTCTGACATTCTCTATGATTGGCATGTGGTGAGTCGGTTAGGTGAAATTATTATGACTCGGTTTGCTACCTCTCATCCGGATTATATTATGACGGTGGAAACCAAGGGAATTCCGTTGGCGGTTATGGTGGCACGAGCATTTAATAAACCGTTGGTGATTGCACGGCGTGATAGCAAGGTTACAGAGGGGTCGTCGATTAGCATTAATTATGTAACAGGATCGTCGGGACGGATTCAAACTATGTCATTAACGAAGCGTGCCATTCCCCCTCATGCACGAGTATTAATTATTGATGACTTTATGAAAGCTGGGGGTACAGCGAAGGGCCTAGCAGAATTAGTGGCAGAAATGAATGGTGTCGTTGTAGGTACAGGTGTATTAGTAGCGACTCAAAGCCCTAGCCCTAAATTGGTGAATGATTATGAAGCACTATTTACGTTTTACAGTATCGATGAACAGACGAAAAAAATTCACATAGAACCCATATTTGATGCGGTTGATAGGACATAGAATAATCGATGATATACACGTAATGGAAAGTAATTGATACGATGTGAATGCGCAGGAGGATATATGAAAGATATAGGTGCATTAATTTTAGCTGCAGGCAAAGGAACTCGTATGAAATCCAAGTTGCCAAAGGTACTGCATAAAGTGGCTGGTAAAGCTATGGTGGAACGAGTGCTAGATACGGTACAATCCTTGGGTACAGAGAAAAACATTATTGTCATTGGCTTTGGCGGTGATATGGTGAAAGACTATATCGGCGATCGAGCTGATTTTGTGGTACAAGAGGAACAAAAAGGTACAGGTCATGCAGTTAAACAAGCACAGCCGATGTTAGAAACATTTGATGGCACTATTTTAGTATTGTGTGGAGATACACCGCTAGTGAAACGGGAAACCTTACAAGCTTTGCTAGAAACACATGATGCGATGCATGCAGCAGCGACTGTATTAACGGCACATATGCCAGATCCTACTGGGTATGGAAGAATTATCCGTGATGATCGAGGACATGTGCTTCGCATCGTGGAACAAAAGGATGGTAAACCAGAGGAATTAGCTGTAACGGAAGTAAATACAGGTATGTATGCCTTTGATAGTCATACATTATGGCCTTGTTTAGCACAATTGTCTGATGATAATGCACAAGGAGAATTATATATTACCGATGTGATTAGCATTTTAGTAAATGCTGGTGAATGCGTTAGTGCCTATGTAACAGATGATTTTGAAGAATCGTTAGGTGTTAACTCACGAGCACAATTAGCAGAAGTGGAAGCTATTTTGAAACATCGTAAAAATCGTGAATTAATGGAGTCGGGAGTGACTATTATTGATCCTCTTAACACCTGTGTAGCCCCAGAAGTGACTGTAGGACAAGATACTATATTATACCCAGGAACTATCTTGGAGGGACACACCATCATTGGTAGAGAATGTCACATTGGGCCGCATACACGACTTACTAATGTGACGGTAGGCGATGGTAATACAATTCATTTTACCTATGGTCATGATTGTGAGATTAAAAATAATACAGATATTGGTCCCTATGTACATTTAAGGCCTAATACTGTTATTTACGATACAGTTCATATTGGCAATTTTGTAGAAGTAAAAAATAGTCATGTCGGTGAAGGTACTAAATTACCTCATTTATCCTATATTGGAGATAGCGACATAGGCAGTGGTGTTAATATCGGTTGTGGGAGCATTACTGTTAATTATGACGGTAAAATCAAGCATCGCACTACCATAGGAAATGGTGCGTTTGTAGGTTGCAATAGTAATTTAGTAGCGCCTGTAACTGTTGGCGAATATAGCTATATCGGTGCTGGATCTACGATTACTAAAAATGTACCATCTAAGGCATTAGCCGTAGGACGCAGTAAACAAATTATAAAAGAACATTGGGTAACAGAAGATACTTTTAAAAAGCAAAGCAAATAGAAATATTTTTTGAAAATAGTAAAACGCATTACAATTTTTCGTAAAATAGTATACAATATAAAGATGTAGTACATTATATGTATAAATAGGTGTTTATCAGTAAGGCTAAAGAGGTATTGAAAATGGCATTTGAAGACGGCAAAAAACTAAAAATTTTCACAGGTAACGCGAATCCAGAATTGGCAAAAGAAATTTGTGATTATTTAGGATTGCCTTTGGGTAAAGCTCATGTTGGTCGCTTTAATAATGGTGAAGTACAGGTTATGATTGACGAAAGTGTTCGCGGTAAAGATGTTTTCGTTGTTCAACCAACTAGTTATCCTGTTAATGATAATTTAGTAGAATTACTAGTCATTGCAGATGCATTAAAACGTGCTTCTGCACGTCATATTACAGCCGTGGTACCTTATTATGGGTATGCGCGACAAGATCGAAAAACCCGTGGTCGTGAACCAATTACATCCAAGTTGGTAGCCGATTTAATGCAAACTGCAGGTATCACTCGTCTTGTGACAATTGATTTGCATGCAGGTCAAATACAGGGCTTTTTTAATGTGCCTGTAGACCATTTGCTCGGTGCCGGTATCATTGCTAAATATATTAATGAAAAACAAATGAAAGATGTCATCGTTGTATCTCCTGATTTAGGCGGTGTTACGCGTGCTCGTGATTTAGCCGATCGCATTGATGCACCGATTGCTATTATCGAGAAAAAACGACCTGAACCAGGTGTGGCAAAGGTTATGAATTTAATTGGTAATGTGGAGGGTAAGAACTGTATTGTTATCGATGATATTGTCGATACAGCTGGCTCATTAGTAGAAGGGGCTAAAGCGTTACAAGAATTTGGCGCCAAATCAGTTACTGCTTGTGTGACACATGGGGTATTAACAAATCCTGCTTGTGAACGCATTGCTAATTCTAATATTAGCGAATTGATTTTAACCAATACAATTCCTTTGCCTCCAGAAGCTAAGAACTTACATACGATTACAAGTTTATCAGTGGCTCCATTGTTAGGCGAAGCAATTATGCGTATTTTCCACGAAGTATCGGTAAGTAATTTATTTGACAAATAATAGGTGATTTTGTGAAATTAGTAGTAGGCTTAGGAAATCCTGGCAAACAGTATGAAGCGACGAAACATAATGTAGGATTCATGGTTATTGATGAGATCGCTAGTACTCTCTCCCATACACCGTGGCGGGAAGAGAAAAAGGCCGACGTATGTACTAGTACGGTAGCTGGAGAAAAAGTGCTGTTAGTAAAGCCGCAAACATTTATGAATAATAGTGGTGAAGCGGTGGGGCCTTTAATGAGATATTATAAAATAGATCCTGCTGATGTCTATTGTATCTATGATGATATGGATTTACCTGTGGGAAAGCTACGTATTCGACCAAATGGTAGCGCCGGTGGACACAATGGCATTAAGTCTTTAATTCTTCATTTAGGCACCGAAGAATTTCCGCGGTTTCGTGTGGGGATAGGACGCCCTTTGCCAAAATGGACTGTTGTTGATCATGTATTATCACCCTTTACAGAAGAACAAGAGCATACCATTACTGAGGGAGTTACCAATATGGCAAAAGCCGTTTTGGGGACTATAGAAGTAGGTATTGATAAAGGAATGAACTTGTATAATCCTAAAAAGGGAAAACGGCATACATAATTGATTGTTTACGTTCTTTTATGTGCATATTCCGTCGTATGGACTATAGATTGTGATAGATGATAGAAACTTAATATGTATATAGGTAACGACTTAGGTATCATTGCTGTCAATGATGCCTAAGTCGTTACTAGTATAGCGTTACATGTAATAGGGCTATTGTATCTATGAATATACATGTAGTTGATAGGATTACAGCAGTATTTTTACTAGCGATGAAAATAGATTATATCTAGGATCATCGCTAGTTTACATTTCTTATAAAACGTTATAAGGTAGGCCTATGTGGATGATATTGTCTGAGCTATGAAAGAATGACTACTTTTTTATCGTTCTAACGAGATATTTGTTATATAATAAAAAAGAATATATGCTAGTAGCAACGAGTGCTTTGTAGAATATTACTATACGATAGATTTCCTACAAACAATCACATCAAGCTGGCATGGAGTGATAAATGGTAGATAATGGACAGTAGATATGGATATAAATAAACAGAAACACATGCCTTTTGTAGAGGCCTTAGAAGCGTATAAAACAGAATGCTTTGTGCCATTTCATACACCAGGTCATAAGTTGGGGCAAGAAGCTCCTAAGTCACTTAAAAGATGGTTAGGCGATACGTTGGCCTATGATTTAGGTGTCATGTATGCATTAGATGATTTGCATGAACCAGAGGGAGCTTTACGGGAAGCGCAGATGTTAGCCGCCGATGTATATGGTGCAAAGCAATGTTGGTTTTCTATTAATGGCACAACTGCATTGATTGAAACCATGATCATGAGCGTGGTTGGCGAACATGATACAGTAATCATTCCACGAGAAGCACATAAGTCTATTAATAATGCCTTAGTATTGAGCGGGGCTACACCAGTTTATTTAGAAGGGCGATATAGCAATCGTTGGAACATCCCTTTGGGGACTACGGTAGAGGAAGTATCGATGTGTTTACAAGCACATCCAGAAGCAAAAGCAATTGTATTAGTGTATCCTAATTATTATGGTATTGGTGTTGATATAGAAGCGATTGTTGAGATGGCTCATGCGCATGGCGTTATTGTTCTCGTAGATGAGGCACATGGGGCACATTTGCCTTTTTCAGAAGCGTTGCCTGTGGAAGCAATTGCAGCAGGGGCTGATTTAGTGGCACAAAGTACGCATAAATTAGTAGGCTCTCTCACACAAACATCAATTTTATTAGGGCAAGGACAACGCATTGATTATAGGCGTGTTACACAGGTACATCAAATGTTGCAAAGTACGAGCCCTAATTATATATTTCTTGCTTCTCTTGATATGGCACGCCATCAATTGGCTACAGAGGGATCTGTATTAGTCGAACGAGCGGTTATATTAGCTAATCAATTGCGTCGTCAATTAATGGCGATTGCTGGCATTCGTGTTATGGATCTTACTTCATTAGAGGGAGTTACTCATTTTGATTTGACTAAGGTGTTAATTGATGCTAGTGAATTAGGGTTAGATGGTATTTCTTTTGAAAAGCTATTACGTAAAGAACATATAGAAGTGGAATTGGTACAAGGCAATCACGTGTTAGTATTAATTACGATAGGTGATACACTAGCATCGATACAGGCGCTAGTACAGGGAATACAAAGAATTAGTGACAGTATGATTAACACTATTCGTACAGACAATACAATAGTACCACCAACGAGAACAATACATCCATTACCAAAGCCTGTTGTCGCCATGACACCACGACAGGCATTTTATAAAGGATATAAACAAATATCATTACAAGAGGCCATAGGATGCATTAGTGCGGAAACGATTAGTTACTATCCACCAGGTATTCCTTTCCTTTCTAGGGGTGAGGTAATTACAAAGGAAGTAGTGGACTATATTGAAAGTCAGAGATTAGCGAGGTATATACCTAATGGGGCAGCGGATATAACATTATCTACGATTCGTGTGATAGATGAATCGAATCGTGCAGTATAATATAGGTAGTATAGGAAAATTTTTATAGGGAATCAGTCATGAATCGCTATAGTATGATATATGTAGTATAGATGGAGGAATAGGTATGGGCAAATTATTCATTATAGAAGGTGGCGATGGTAGCGGAAAAGCAACACAGACTGCGTTATTAACAAAACGATTACAACAAGAAGGCTATGCTGTCAAAGCTGTTAGTTTTCCCAACTATGATAGCCCCGCTTCTATGCCGATAAAAATGTATTTAGCTGGTGAATTTGGTAAGGATGTAAATGATGTCAACCCTTATGTGGCGAGTAGTTTTTATGCCATTGATCGATTTGCGTCCTATCGACAAGACTGGCAATCATTTTATGAAGAGGGCGGTATTGTATTAGCCGATCGCTATACTACATCAAACATGGTGCATCAGATGGTAAAATATAGGGATCCTGAAAAAAGGCACGCATTTCTAACATGGTTAGAAGATTTTGAGTTTATTAAATTTCAATTACCTAAACCAGATTTGGTGTGCTTACTGGATGTACCGCTCTTAGTTAGTGAAGACTTAATGAAGCATAGAGAACATAAAACGGGGGGAGCAACCGGTGATATTCATGAAAAAAATCACCAATACTTAGCAGATGTGCATGCTGCGTATGATGAGCTAGTTGAACGCTATGGGTGGCGACGAATTCCTTGTGCTGCTAGTGCAGATGGTACAACGAGTCACATGCGCTCCATAGAAGCTATTCATGAAGACATATATACGGCAATCGTAGATTTACTATAACCTATAAATTATGCATAGCGCGTATCACTTACCTGTTGGAATAACGATAGAATATAGGTAGATTGCTTTTAGTATAGAAAATATATAGCACCTATGATAAAATAATACTGTTATTGTTGTATAAATTTTGCTAGTAAGAGGTGAATTATGACATATTTTGATTCTGTAATAGGACAAGATACTAATAAGTCAACTCTTATAGAATTAGTTCATAAACAAGTCTTACCGCATAGTATATTATTCTATGGTGAGGCGGGACTTGGTAAATTAGATATGGCCATAGGACTAGCTTCGTTATTGATAGGCAGACAGGTATTTTCCCCTCATGGTGGTAAGGAGTATTTAGCCCATATAGATACGATTCGCAGTCAACAGGGTGAATCAGATAAAAAAATTCAAGCTGAAGGATTATCGATGTATGTGGACCAACACGAGGCTTTTTGGTTGCGTCCTGTGAAAACTATGTTAAAGGTAGAACAATGGTATACACTGCTTCAAACCTATCTTACGGTAACGAGTGAATCACCTCGCGTCGTTATTATCGAAGACTTTCAGACGGCCAACGCAGTCATGGCTAATGCTATGTTAAAAACGATTGAAGAACCACCTGACAATGTATACTTTATTATCATTACGAATACAATCCATACAGTGTTACCAACCATTATATCTAGATGTATGGCGTTGCCTTTTACCGCAGTTTCTGATGATATCATTCGTGATACCTTAAAAAAAGAAGGGATTACAGGCGATATTGAACAAGCAATTATCTCTGGACATGGTAATCCTGCACTCGTTAGGCAATTAGCTATCGAGGGGCAACTTAAGATGCTTTCCTTAGCGGTCGATATTATGGATGCTTTGTCCTTTGAAAGTAGGTATTTTACACTCATATCGTTGTGGACAGAATCACTCAGTCGTGATGACATGATCGAAGTATTACATTGGATTCGTGTGTTGGCGAGAGATATGTTAGCCTTACGTTATGGGGCTACAAGAGATACATGGCAATGTCCTTTGCATCATGATACATTGCTGACTATGCTGCCTGTATGGCGGACTAAAACCTTAGATTATTTAATGAAACAATCATTACAAGCTGAAAAGGCGTTAAAATTATATGTAAAAACATCATTAGTGGTTGATGGATTGATAATAGCAGTTCATCGAGCACTACAGGAGGATACAGATTGATTACTATTGTAGGTGTGCGATTTAAAAAAGCAGGAAAAATATATTATTTTTCACCAGGAACTATTAATTTAGAGTTACATGATGGTGTCATTGTGGAAACGGCTAGAGGATTAGAATATGGTTCAGTAGTAATCGGTCCTCGTATGGTAACCGATGATGCAGTGGTGCAACCATTGAAAACAGTGATTCGTAAAGCTACCGCGAAAGATATGAAGCAAGTTAATAAAAATGAGTTGCGCGAACAGAAGGCATTTTCTATTTGTTTGGAAAAAATTGCTAACCGAAATTTGCCCATGAAATTGATTAATGTAGAATACACATTTGATATGAATAAAATCATCTTTTTCTTTACTGCTGATGGGCGTATTGATTTTCGTGAATTGGTTAAGGATTTAGCGACTGTATTTAGAACGCGTATTGAGTTACGACAAGTGGGCGTTCGTGATGAAGCTAAAATTATCAATAGTATTGGTGCTTGTGGTAGACCACTATGTTGTTCCACTTATTTAGGAGATTTTTCGCCCGTATCAATTCGCATGGCTAAGGACCAAAATTTAAGTTTGAACCCGACTAAAATATCAGGTGTATGTGGTCGATTAATGTGTTGCTTAAACTATGAAGATCATTTATATGCTAAGGGGGGCGATTTGTATGTACAGAAAACAAATCAGCCGTCTGTAGACGTAGAGCCACCTGGTGTAGGTAAAGATGTGGTAACCGATGAAGGTGTCGGTAAGGTAGTAAAGATTAATAAAAATAAAAAAACTGTGAAAGTACAGCTTGAAGCAGGAAGAACTATCGATTTGCCTTGGTCAGAGGTGGCAGAACCGGATGAATGAGGTGAAGAATAGGAAGACTATGAATCAACCTGTTGACAGACATTTTTCCGACTTTTCCGCACAGTTAGAAGTTGCACTGAAAGAGCAAAACTTGATAGACACGGGACGATTGCTTAAAGACCCTCGTGTTCGACTGGACGATATAATTATTGATGGCATGAAATTATATCAGCGGTCGGATCAGTTTTGCTTTTCTATTGATGCGGTTATATTAGCTAATTTTATACCTTATAAAGCAAAGGGTTCCTATGTGGAATTGGGAACAGGTACAGGCATAATCCCTTTATTGGCTACTGCGAAAGGTTGTAGACATATTGTAGGAGTTGAAAAAAATCCCACCATGGCGTTATTGGCAACATGTAGTGTAGACTATAATAAAAAGAAAGAGTCGATTCAGATTATACAAGGTGATTATCGACAACTAGCCACATGGCAAACGATGAAGCACCTATCCGTAGAAGAGATAGAAAACACACAAAATCATTCCATTAATTCCGTAAGCCATGATTATAAGATAGATAGTAAGTCATCTTCTTATAAGAAAGACACTGCATCGCCCATGGTCGCCTATATCCCCTATAAGGTAGAACGCCATTTTGATGGCGTCATTGCTAATCCCCCGTATTATGGCGTCAACTGCGGTGCTCTTTCACAGCATAAGGATAGGGCGTTAGCACTTCATGAAGATGACACATCATTAGATGAGGTGATACAGGCCGCTAAAAGGCTTGTTAAATATAAAGGAAAATTTTGGATGATTTATGTAGCGGATCGTATATCCTATGTGCTAAGGCTCTTAGAAGCTCATGGGTTTGCCCCTAAACGCATACGATTTGTTCATAGTTTTCCTCATCAGGTAGCCAAATTAGTACTCGTTGAAGCGGTACAAGGGGGAAAAGAGGGCGTTATGGTAGAAGCGCCTTTATATATCTATCAAGAAAAAAATGTATACAGTAAGGAGGTGAGTGACTGGTATGGAGAACAACTCATGGATACATGAAAAAAATGATAGTATTCATGTAGAAAATGCCAAGCAAGATAAGGTATCGATGAGTGGGGATAGTAGATTCGTTGACCATGCAATACATGATGTGGAGCGTCATAGAAGTGGCATACTATACTTGGTACCAACGCCGATTGGAAATATGGAAGACATGACCTATCGAGCGGTTAGAGTATTAAGAGAAGTGGATATGATTGCCGCTGAAGATACAAGACATACGGGTATTTTATTATCCTATTATGATATTCATAAACCATTAATTTCTTATCACGAACATAATAAGCATGAGAAGGGTGCGTATTTACTTTCTTTACTACAAGCGGGTAACTCCGTTGCTCAAGTGAGTGATGCAGGTATGCCAGCTATTTCTGATCCAGGTGCAGACTTAGTCAAAAAAGCGATTGCAGTGGGTATTTCCATTGTTCCTTTACCAGGTGCTAATGCAGCATTGACATCACTTATTGCTTCAGGCCTTTCTACAAAACAGTTTACATTTTTTGGATTTTTGCCAAAGCGAAAGTCGAATCGCAAAGAAATGTTATCTCGCATACGTTCACAAGAAGGAACATTATTGTTTTATGAGGCGCCTCATCGGTTGCGAGATGTGCTTTTCGATATGTATGAACAATTAGGCAATCGACCTATTGTGATTGCTCGAGAAGTGACAAAGAAATTTGAAACGATGCTTCGCACAGATTTGTTATCCTTGGTAACCGATGATAGTCATATTATGTATAAAGGTGAATTTGTACTAGTTGTCGGAGGGGCGGACACATCGTTACACACGGCAGAGAATGATGACGCTACGCAAGATATTTCTTATGAAGAAGCTGTAGATAGCCTTGTACAGAGTGGCATAGCTAAAAAAGAAGCAATACGAATCGTTGCTAAACAACGTCATGTATCACGGCGAGAGGTATATAATGCCGTAGAGGCAGCAAGTGGGCAAGGAGGATTTTAAGAATGGCAGAAAATAAACGTTTTTATATTACCACACCAATTTACTACCCTAGTGCTAAATTGCATATAGGTCATACGTACTGCACCACAGTGGCGGATACAATTGCTCGTTATAAACGATTAGCGGGCTATACAGTACGTTTTTTGACGGGCTCTGATGAACATGGTCAAAAGATTCAGCGTGCGGCTGAAGAAAGAGGGATTACACCTATTGCATATACGAATGAGATTGTAGCTACCTTTCAGAACCTTTGGAAACGATTAAATATTTCTAATGACGATTTTATCAGAACTACCGATGCTCGTCATGAACGTGTAGTACAAGCTTTATTTCAACGGGCCTATGACAATGGAGATATTTATAAAGCGGAATATGAAGGTTGGTATTGCACACCATGTGAAAGTTTTTGGACAGAACAAAAATTGGGAGACAATCATACCTGCCCTGACTGCGGTCGACCAGTAGAATTGGTTAAAGAAGAAAGTTACTTCTTTAAAATGAACAAATACGCTGATCGATGGCTACAATTTATTGAAGAACATCCTGACTTTATCCAACCAGAATCACGACGGAATGAAATGATTCAGTTTGTGAAACAAGGGTTAGAGGATTTGTGTGTATCTCGTACTAGTTTTGACTGGGGCATTCAAGTACCTTTCGATAAAAAACATGTTGTCTATGTATGGTTTGATGCACTAGTTAATTATATTAGTGCGTTGGAACCAACGATAGATGGGGACACATTAACAGGCGATTTATATAATACATTTTGGCCAGCAGATTTACATTTGGTAGGGAAAGAAATTGTTCGATTCCATACGATTATTTGGCCGATTATGTTGATGAGTTTAGGACTTCCCCTTCCAAAACAAGTATTTGGTCATGGTTGGTTAATTGTGGATGGCACAAAAATGAGTAAATCTTTGGGGAATGTAATTGATCCAATTCCATTGATTGATACATACGGATCGGATGCATTGCGGTATTTCTTACTCAGTGAGATTCAGTTGGGGAATGATGGTAACTTTACATTACCTAATTTTGTACAACGCATTAATTCTGACTTGGCTAATGATTTAGGCAACTTGTTGAATCGTACAGTAGCGATGATTGAAAAATATCATCATGGAATTCTTACAAAATGTGATAGCACGAGCGAATTTGATACAGATTTAGTAGCATTGGCGATGCAAACGGTCACCGACTATGAGCAACATATGGAACATATGGAACTCAATAAAGCCTTAAAAGCTGTATGGACTTTCATTAGTCGTACCAATAAATATATTGATGAAACAACACCATGGATATTGGCAAAACATAGTCATGATGGTGATGAAGAGCGGTTACAGGCAGTTATGTATCACTTAGCAGAAGCGTTACGTATCATTGCTATTTTAGTATCACCAATCTTACCATCTGGTGCACCTCGTATTTGGAAACAATTAGGACTTACAGGATTTGATAAGATTACCTTGCAGGATGCCACTACATGGGGGCAGATCTCCACTGGTACGAAGGTGATGAAAGGTGAACCAATTTACCCTCGTTTTGATATACCAGAAATGATAGAGGTGTCATCAGACATAGAAAAAGAAAACGGAACAGTCGTAACGAATACAGAGGAGGGTAAGCCCGTGGAAGATAGCAGAGAAGAAACGATTCCTCCTATTAAGGAGTCGATTAGCTACGATGATTTTGAAAAGCTAGACTTACGAGTAGCTAAAGTGTTGACTTGTGAAAAAGTGAAAAAATCAAAAAAATTACTTAAATTTACCTTAGATGTCGGTGTAGAAGAACGAACTGTAGTTAGTGGTATTTCTAATTATTATGAACCAGAAGAACTTATAGGGAAAAAAGTTATTTATTTAGCGAACCTATCACCACGTAAGTTAATGGGGATAGAATCATATGGTATGATTTTATCAGCGTCTGATTTTTCGGAACATTTAGAAGTAACTACGATTCAAGATATGGCACCAGGAAGTTTGGTGAAATAATGAAACTATTTGATACGCATGCCCATGTCAATGATGAAGCCTTTTTGGATGATAGAGAGCGTATGCTAGAGGAGTGTTTCGATAGCGGCGTAGAATATATCGTATGTCCCGGTTGTGATCGACCTACTTCGGAGTCGGCAGTTGCCTTGGCGGAACGGTATACACAAATTTATGCCGCGGTTGGCTTACACCCAGAAGAGGTAAAAACGGCTAAGGAAGAAGATTTTGAATATTATTACACTACGGCTAAAGAGCATCCGAAGGTTGTAGCTATTGGTGAAATCGGGTTAGACTATTATTGGGATACATCTACAAAAGACTTACAAAAAGAATATTTCATTCGTCAGTTAGCCATTGCACGAGAGGTAGATGTGCCGATTATTATTCATGATCGCGATGCACATGGAGATATAATGGATTTATTGCGCCTTCATGGAAAAGGGAATCGAGGTATTTTTCATTGCTACTCGGGCAGTTACGAAATGGCTAGACAAGCGATGAAGATGGGATTTTATATCTCTTTTGCAGGACCAGTAGTATTTCCAAAATCTACATCCTTAAAAGAAGTGGCAAAAGAAATTCCTTTGGATAGACTATTGGTAGAAACTGATTCTCCTTATTTAACACCGCCTCCTTTTAGAGGAAAACGGAATGATCCATCTAAGACACAATTTGTGGTAGAAGAGATTGCTCGATTAAAAGGGATTGATCAAGAAGAATTAGCACATATCACTCTTGAGAATGGTAAAACAATTTTTAATATAAAATAATAAGAGGCACATTGCTTGGTAGAACTCTGTATATAGATATTCTATATATTAGCAACTATTAAGTAGTGTGCTCTTTTGTAAGGTAGTCAGAAAGATTTGGAGTTTATATGGAACGACTAGCATTGATAGACTTGGGGTCAAATTCAGTACGGTTTGTGATTAGTGAAATTGCAGATAATGAGAGTTATCGGCTTATTTATCAGGAAAAAGAGAGCATTCGTCTTAGTGAAGGTATGTGGGAAACTAATTATTTAACGGAAGCGGCTATGAAGCGTGCTATTAATGCGTTACAAGTTTTTTCACATATGGCAGAAGTTATGCACGCAACACACGTGTATGCAGTGGCTACAGCAGCAGTACGATTTTCTCGTAATGGCAAGGCCTTTATTAAACGGGTGTATGAAGAAACTGGAATTACTTTAACTTGTATATCTGGTGAAGAAGAAGCTCGCTTGGGATTTCTTGGTGTTATTAATACGATCGGATTGGATAATTTTGTGCTCTTTGATTTAGGCGGTGCTAGCACGGAAGTATCCTTAGTAGAAAATCGACAAGTGGTGCGTTCAGTGAGTCTACCTATGGGGGCGTTAACATTGACGGGGATGTTCCAACATGGCACGGAGTTAACGACGAAAGAGTATGATATAATGATAGCCCATATTCAAATGCTACTAGAGGATGAACCGTGGTTAAAACAGGTAGGATGGCCCTTAGTTGGCATTGGTGGTACGGCTAGAAACATGGCTAAAATAGATCAGCGCTCTCATGATTATCCCATTGCTAAACTCCATAATTATGAATTAAAATATTCACGAATAGTAGAAATTTTACAATTAGTGACGAGTAAGTCATTAACACAACGGCGTAAAATCCCTGGACTTTCTCAAGAGCGAGCCGATATTATTGTGGCGGGAGCAGCCTTGATTCAACAACTTAGTAAGTATGTTGGTGCTAAATCGATGTATATCGGTGGGTCCGGGCTTCGAGAAGGTTTATTTTATGATTACTATGGTAAACATTACCTGAATACATCCGGTGTTATTGATGATATATTAATGCATTCTGCAGAAAATGTATTGCTATCAATACCTCAAAATGATTTGGATCATGTAAAATATACGGTGAACTTGGCAGATACGATTTTTGAACAATGGCAATCATTACACGGTTGTAATAAACGAACACGTAAATTATTAATGGTGGCCGCATTATTACATGATATGGGCAAACAAATTAATTATTACAGTCATGCTAGACATAGTGCGTATATGCTAGTTAATAGCAATTTATACGGTATTTCTCATGTGGAACAAGCCATATGTGCTTTCATCGTTATGAATTCTCATGGATATACGAATAAATTATATAAAACATCAGAGTATGCTAAATTATTAGGTAGTGGACATAAGACGATAATTGCTAAAATGTCACTCATTTTAAGTGTTGCGGAAGCGATTGATGAAAGTCATGAACAATTGGCCGTATCTGTATCATCTGTGATTACAGATAGAGAAGTGATATTGACAGTATGGACAAAAAAACGGGCTAATGCCTTAATCGCTATGGCTGCTATCGATAAGTTAACGAAGTCATTTAAAAAAGAATTTAAAAAAGAATTATTGGTAGAGTGGAAAGAGCGACTATAGACGATGTATCATGGTGAGGTGTAAAGATGGGTCTCTATAAACCATTACGCTATGCTATTTTGCATGTAGGTGCTAGTAGCATGAGTATTACTATATTAGAGTATCAAACAATCGATAAGGTAAAAGTAATTGATTACGCACGGCGAGAAGTCACATTTGGAGAAGAATTGTTTCAAACGAATCGATTAAGCTTTAAGACGATTGAGGAAATATGTGTAGTATTAAAAGGCTATAAATCGCTTATGGCCGATTATGGTATATCACGGTATAAATTATATGGTACCGCTGTAGTGCGAGAAGCGATTAATCGTCGCAGTATTTTAGATCAAATTTTTATTCATACAGGTATGCGCGTTGAAGTGGTTGATATGCCTAAGGAAGTATATTATAAATATTTTCTACTATACTTTTCTATGAATGAGGAACACTTGTTACGTGATGATGAAGCGGTGCTATTTTTAGAAATGAGCTCTGGTGGTGTAGGGTTGACCGTTTGGAAAGGTGGATCTATGCTGTTTCAAAGAAATGTGCATAGTGGATCCTTGCGCATTATGGAATCCTTTAACCGTAATGAACGGGCGGCAGCCACATTTCCAACGGCTGTAGCAGAATATATACGGCGTATGATTTCTCCTTTAAAAGCGGAATTACAAGAATGTCATATTACGAGCATTGTCTTATCTGGTGATGAAGCACGACTCATTGCGAAACTTATGAATTATGGAGAAGTATCAGATGCAACACGTAGTATTGATCCCCAGATTTTTAACGATTTCTTTGATTCCTTTCATGGTGTAACTGCGACAAAATTGATCAATCGATTTCATTTACCAGAATTTAAAGCACATATATTAATGCCGACTATTATTTTACATCATGAGTTGATTAGTATGATTCGTCCTAAGCGACTATTGATGAATCGTGCATCTTTTTCAGAAGGTATTAGTTTATATTATGGCGCAGAATACGAAAAACATCCCTATTTACATATGTTGAGGGAACAAAATATACAGTTGGCTCGTGCTATTGCAGCCCGTTACCATACAGATGCATTGCATGATCGAGAAGTAGAACGATTTAGCTTGCAATTTTGCCAAGCCTTAACATCCTATGGATTGCCAGAACGTTGGGCCTACTTGAGCCGCTTCGCAGCCATTTTATGCAGTGTAGGGAAATATGTAAGTCTTCGTAACCATGGGGAACACTCGTATCATATCATTATGGGTACAGATATTTTTGGCTTGTCGGAACAGGAAAAAGAAGTAGTGGCTAATGTGGTGTATTATCACTATAAAGGGACACCTAGTGATGATGACGACAATTTTTCCAAACTTACAGAATTACAAAAGATACAAGTGACTAAATTGGTGGCGATTATTCGCACTGCTTGTTCCTTAGATGCAGGTAGCAATCAAAAGGTAGAAAGTATCGATATTCAGATTGAGGATAATATGGTTCATGTCATTGCGTATACACAAGAAGATATTTCCTTAGAAGAATGGATCTTTAAACGTGATTCTGAATATTTCACAGAAATTTTTGGCATGGAAATTCAATTGATAATTCGGAGGAATAGGTAATGTTTACTAATTCTAAATATTATTTTAATCGCGAACTGTCGTGGTTAAAATTTAATCAACGTGTCTTATCAGAATCAATGGATTGCCATAACCCTTTGTTAGAACGGTTGCGATTTATTGCGATTACTAGTTCTAATTTAGATGAGTTTTTCATGATTCGCGTGGCTGGTTTACGTCATAAAGCTATGACGGATCCGATTGATTACGATCCAGCACATATGAATGCGTCTATGCAGCTCAAAGCTATCGATGATTCTGTACGCCGCCTAGTGCATATGCAATATACATATGTTAATAAAGTGTTGGAATTATGTGAAGCAGAAGGTTTATGCATTAAGAAAATTGATGAATTAACAGAGTCTCAAAAAGAATGGTTACAGTCTTATTTTGAACGTGAGGTATATCCTGTTGTTACCCCTCTAGCCGTTGATTCTGGACATCCATTTCCTTTGTTAGCAAATCATACGATTAATACAATCGTACAAATTAAGCGACAAGGTACAAAAGATGAAGAGGACATAAAAATTGCGATTTTACCAATTCCATCTGTGTTGAATCGATTAATTGAAGTGCCTAATAAAGATAGTAAAGAACATCATTTTATCTATTTGGAAGATGTGATTCGTTACTTTGCAAAGGATTTCTTTTTAGGGTACACTATTGAAAGTGCTATGACATTCCGTGTTACAAGAGATGGCGATTTATCCATCGATGAAGAAGATACGAAAGACCTACTTACAGAAGTAGAAGCTTCATTGCGTAGACGGCGTCGTGGTGACGTGGTACGTATCGAAGTGAGTGGTACAGGTGATATGGAATTATTAGAATTTCTTTTACAAAGTTTGCAACTAGAAAAATCGGCAGCCTATCGTATTGATGGTCATTTGGATTGTCGTATGTATTTTTCCATTTGTGATATGCCTGGGTATGAACATTTGCGCTTTCCTCCGTTTGAACCACATCAACCACAAGAATTAATCGGGGTCACTCCTTCATCTTTATTTGATGCTATTCGTGAACGAGATATTTTTGTTCATCATCCTTTTGAAACGTTTACCGTCGTAGAAGATTTTGTGGCACAAGCAGCCATTGATCCTGGTGTGTTGGCGATTAAGCAGACCTTATACCGCGTTAGCGGTCATTCACCTATTATCAAGTCCTTAATGAAAGCCGCTGATAATGGCAAACAAGTGACCGTATTGATGGAAGTAAAAGCCCGTTTTGATGAAGAAAATAATATTCAAATGGCACGGCGGTTAGAAAAAGCAGGCTGCCATGTTATTTATGGATTAAAAGGACTCAAAACGCATTCGAAGATTACGATGGTGGTTCGTAGAGAAGCAGATGGTATTCGCCGCTATGTGCATGTGGCGACAGGCAATTATAATGGTAAAACAGCTCGTATGTATACGGATTGTGGTATTTTTACGTGTAATGATGAGTATGGTGCAGATGCGTCTAGTTTCTTTAATGTCATTTCTGGCTATTCTGATCCGCCACTATGGAATAAATTTATTGTAGCCCCGTTGAATTTGCGAGAAAAAATTATTGAACATATTGACAATGAAATTCAACAGGCAAAGGCGGGCAGTCCAGCCTATATGATTGCAAAAATGAACTCTTTGTTGGATAAGAAAGTGATTGCAAAATTATATGAAGCTTCTTCAGCGGGGGTAAAAATTGATTTAATCGTACGTGGTATTTGTACATTGCGTCCCGGTATTACTGGCGTTAGTGATACCATATCTGTACGGTCTATTGTAGGTAGATTTTTAGAACACCATCGGTTATTTTACTTTTATAATGGGGGCCATGAAAATATATTTCTTTCCAGTGCTGATTGGATGCCTAGAAATTTAAATGAACGGGTAGAATTGATGATTCCCGTTGAAGATAAACGACATAAAACACGTATTATGGATATTCTACGCTTGTATTTAGAAGATAATCAAAAAACACATATAATGCGTGCTGATGGTAGCTATAGAAAGACAGTGAATCACGAACATCCTATTTCAGCACAAGAAGAATTGATGCGAGAAGCTAGAGAAGCCGACACAGAACGCATGACCGTAATTGAACGATTGCAACCAATTTATAAGTCATAATGACCGCTATGATGTCTTATTATAGCTATTGTATTTCTTTGTAGATGTAGACATTGAATTTTTATAGACTAGGAACAAGTCGATAGAATTATAGGTTAAAAAGCAATGAATAACCAATTATTTCTAGAAAATGTTATGTATATGCTACTTTCATAAGAACTACCATAGAATCTAGTCTACGGTTGATTTGTACAAGTCATATTGATGGGGATAATGAGTGGTAGATAGTATGCACGAGTGAGAGATTACGTGAGTCATTACAGGAGATATGATATGTTGAAAGAAGTCATTGTAGTAGAAGGAAAATCTGATGTACAACGTATTTTACAAGCTGTGGAAGCAGATTGTATTATAACGGAAGGTTTTAATCTACATAAACGACAATTGGATAAAATTCGCGTAGCCTATGAAAAACGAGGTATTATTATTCTCACGGACCCTGATTATGCAGGAGAGCGTATTCGTCGTTTTTTGGCAAAACGATTTCCTCAGGCACAACACGCTTTTGTGCCGAGAGAGGAGGCCTTTGCTAATGATGATATTGGCATCGAACAAGCATCGCCAGAAGCCATTTGTAAAGCCTTATCAGTATTACATACGCATAGCATGACATCATCTAATGAGTTCTCAATGACTGACTTGGTAGCACATGAGTTGATAGGAGCTGATAATAGCGTTCATAGACGCACACAATTAGGTGCTGCGTTAGGCATAGGTTATGGTAATGGAAAACAATTTTTATATCGCCTTAATCATTATGGCATTAGTCGCCAGGACTTTGAAACGGCGATACGTGATATAGAATAAAATACATTTTGGTAAGTATAAGCGATAATAGGATTAAATGGATAGAGAAAAGGAGTCTGTATGTTAGAATCAGTAATTGCAAGCCCAGAAGTTGTACACTATGTGTGTAAACGCTTTGGCATTCATATGAGTAAAAAGTTAGGACAAAACTTTTTAATTCGTCGCTCCGTGGTTGATGAAATTGTACATGCTGCTAATGTAACAGAAAGTGATCGAGTTCTTGAAATTGGACCTGGTATCGGTACATTAACCCAAGGACTAGCACAAACAGGTGCTACGGTAACAGCGATTGAGTTAGATCGACGGTTATTGGAAGTACTAGATACTACTTTGGCCCCTTATGATAATGTACAGATTATCCATGGTGATGCATTAAAACTAGATATACCATCGATTATGAATCATCAACCATTTAAAGTAGTAGCTAATTTACCCTACTATATTACAACACCTATTATTATGCATTTATTAGAAAGTAAACTGCCTATTGAATGTATGGTTATGATGGTTCAAAAAGAAGTTGCTCAGAGAATGGTGGCGACGCCTGGTACAAAAGCTTACGGTGCTTTATCGGTAGCTGTGCAATATTACACAGAACCGGATATTGTATTAGATGTACCGCCAAAAGCATTTTTGCCAGCACCAGCTGTCAATAGTGCAGTGGTTCGTTGCACAGTGCGTACTACTCCACCAGTTGATGTGATTGATGAAAAACGATTTTTCCGTGTTGTTAAAGCTGGCTTTGAACAGAGACGAAAAACTTTTTCCAATACGATGAAGACCACGGGACTTGCCAAAGAAATGATTGCTACTATATTAGAAAAAGCTGGTATTGATGGAAATCGTCGAGGTGAAACGTTTACATTAGAGGAATTCGCACGTATAGCTAATGCGTGGTCTACCTTAGAGGTGAAATAAAGGTTATGCATAGATACAAATCGTATCATTAGAATCGTTTACCATAATAAAAGAATGAGAATGTGTATATAGTACGCTTTGTATAGATAGCATTGCTTCGTACTGCTGTATGCACATTCTTATTTTTGTAAGACGATGCATCATGTATATAGGGTAAACATTTTATAATCATACTAGCACATATACTAGTACATTTAGATGAGTTGATAGATAGTGGCTTATGGGATTGCACGTATAACACGAACCATAATAGGAACACCCATATGGTACATCCCTTGATATAGTCAATCGTTACTATAATCGATACGATGATAGGTCACTATGTAGTCGATTACAGCATGTATACAATATATTTTACTGTTTTACCATTAAAATTTATACAAATATATATAACTTATAGTATACTATAGAGAATACAAGTGTGTTTTGTAAGAAAAGGAGGAGTTAGTATGAGTATAAAAACTCAAAAAGCTAGTACGACGGGAATCTTGGCGTGGATTGAACGCATAGGGAACAAGGTTCCAGATATTACCATTCTATTTATTGCAGCATTTATTATTGTTTCTGTTATTTCCGCATGGTTGTCTACGATTACCTTTGATTATGTCAACCCTGCTACAGGGAAACCATTAACAGTTGTCAATATGTTAAGTGCGCAATCACTTATTACGTTGATGAGTAAAATGGTTACCAACTATTCAGGATTCCCTCCATTAGGGATGGTTATTGTTGCTACATTAGGTGTGGCCATTGCTGATGGTTCAGGTTATTTGAATATGGCGTTAAAGAAAATTTTAGCAGTAACACCTAAATGTATGATTACACCAGTGGTTATTTTGGCAGGGATGCTCAGTCATTTAGGCCCGGATTCAGGTTATGTCATTATTATTCCTGTAGCGGCGTATATGTTTTATGCTTCGGGAAAACATCCGCTAGCAGGCATTGCGGCTTCTTTTGCCGGTATTGCAGGTGCGTTTGCATCGAACTATACACCATCTGCTATTGACCCTGTTATACAAGGGTTTACTCAAGCAGCTGCACAGATTGTAGATCCTTCATACATGGTTAATGTATTAGCCAATTATTATTTTGCATTTATATCCACATTTTTAGTTATACCTGCATGTTGGTATACAACCGAGAAAATTGTAGAACCATGGTTGTGGAAGATGTATCCTTTATCAGATAGTTTAGTGGTAGAAAATGATGTTAATACAGAAATTACACCACGAGAAAGTCGCGCTTTTTATATAGCTACTGGTTTCTTAGTACTAATGGCAGTCGCTCTTATTTGGGCCTTGGTACCTGCAGATAGCTTGTTCAGAGCACCTGATGGCACATTGGCTAGTTTTAAAGCACCGATTATGCAGTCCATCGTAGCCTTAATATTTTTATTTGCTGGCGGTGTAGGTGTTGTTTATGGCGTAGCATCTGGTAAGTTTAAAACAACACGAGATTTTACTAAGTCTATGGAAGATATGACACACACGTTAGTTCAATTAATTGTATTTTACTTTTTTGCAGCGCAATTTTTATATGCTTTTAATGCGTCTCAAATAGGTGCATTATTGGCTATATCTGGCGCTGAATTCTTGCGTAGTTTGGCATTACCACCACAAATTACTATTTTCGGGATTATTTTCTTTGTAGCTTTATTAAATCTTATTATTACGTCTGCATCAGCTAAATGGGCTATTTTAGCACCTATTTTTGTACCTATGTTGATGGGCGTAGGCATTGCACCAGAATTAACACAAGGCGCGTTCCGTATTTCTGATTCCGCCGTTAATGTGGTAACGCCTATGTTTGCATTTTATCCATTGATTATTACCTATTGTCAAAAATATGTAAAAGAAAGTGGTATAGGCACATTGAGCTCTATGATGTTACCATATACAATTTGCCTATTAATTGTGTTAACCATTGTATTATATATTATGTGGTTCTTTGATATTCCATTAGGTTTACAAGCGTCTTATTTATATCCTCGTCCATAAGTACTAGTAAGAGTGATAGGCATCTTTTAATAGTACAGGAAATCGTGGATAGATAGCCAGTTAAGGCTTAGAAAAATAGACAGATTAAGAAATGTAGTAAGAATAAATGAGTAGTAGTTGATAGTAGTTATGAATGATGCATAGGATCAATCTCATTCGCTGAGTAGCTGACAGAATGAATCGTACCTATACAGGTTATTAACTAGTTATTATCATGTAGAAAGGAGAACAAGGCGTTTTGATAGGCCTTGGTACATAGTTATGGAAGACACATTGCGTACTCAATTAATAGAACGATTTAAAAGATATACATCTATTGAAAGTCAAAGCTCTGCCGCCTCTACCACGGTACCTAGTACACCAGGACAATGGAATATGGCAAAAGAGTTAGTGCAAGAATTAACCAAACTAGGACTTGTAAATATTGAACTTAGCGAGTTTTGTGTAGTTACTGCTAAGTTGCCAAGCAATATAGCAACACCAGTAGCCAAAGTTGGCTTTTGTGCTCATTTAGATACGGTGAATGTTAACTTGAATCCGCATATTAACGCTCAATTGATTCATTATGATGGTGGTGATATTTGCTTGGATCCACAAGATGATATATATATTCGATTAAGCGAACATCCAGAACTGGATAGGTATAAAGGTCAGGATATATTTGTCAGCGATGGACATAGTGTGCTAGGCGCGGATAATAAAGCGGCTATTAGCTCGATTATGACTGCTTTAGAATATTTTATATCGCATCCAGAGGTACGCCATGGAGATATTTATGTTGCCTTTGTACCAGATGAAGAAATTGGATTAGTTGGATCGAAACATATGGACATGGCAAAATTCCCTGTTGATTTTGCCTATACGCTTGATTCCTGTGAATTAGGCGAAGTCGTGTATGAAACATTTAATGCAGGGCAAGGAATTATCCAGATAGAAGGTGTTAGTGCCCATCCTATGTCGGCTAAAGGTGTGTTGCTTAATCCTACGTTGGTAGCAGTTGACATAGCTAATTGTTTCAATCGATTAGAAACACCAGAGAATACAGATGGTACAGATGGTTACATTTGGGTACAAGAAATTCATTCGAATCAAAGTACAGCTACGGTTACATTAAATATTCGAGATCATCACAAAGATTGCTATGAAGCTAAAAAAATATATATTACTGATGCGGTAGAATGGATGCGAAAAAAATACCCTCGTGCTACTATTACATGTACTATTACCGATATATATGGCAATATTAATGATGCTATTACAGAGGATAATAAATATTGTATCGATTATATTTATCAAGCTATGAAAGAACTAGACATTACACCTAAGACGATTGCTATGCGTGGTGGTACAGATGGTTCCTTTATTTCTACGCAGGGCATTCCAACGCCTAATTTTTTTACAGGAGCTCATAATTTCCATTCCTATGCAGAGTTTTTGCCAATAGACTCTTTTGTTAAATCTTGTCAGATGATTTTACAAATTAATGATCTGATTTGTCGTCCATAAGTTAACATAGTATGGTATAATGAGTACTGTTGAAATATAGTATTATAAAACATTGTACTGTTTATATAGTGAAAATAGGTTAATGATTGTCATTATGCTATCTGTCAATAAGTATGGCGTAATTTAAAATCTTTATGATGTGAATATATACACAGTGTTTAATTAATAAAGCTAAGTAACGAATAAAAGTAGGAAAGTAAGGGTGTATAGTTTATGTCACAATTGGATTCTAAGAATACACATATGAGTCAGATTGCATCACCATATATTGCAGGTTTAGATGGATTAAAAGCCATTGCTATTATAGGCGTTACTTTATTTCATATGTTCCCAGATAGTGTATGTGGTGGTTATTTAGGCGTATGTTTATTTTTCGTAATTACAGGCTATTTATTAGCCTATACAAGTGCGAACCCTAGTCATCCATTTTCTCTTGGCACATATGTGATGAAACGATTGCAACGAATTTATCCACCATTATTGATTACCGTATTGGCCACGGTAGGCATATTTAATTTTATATTGCCCCATGCGATTTCGGCGATTCGAATGGAAGTACTGTCTATTTTTCTAGGCTATAATAACTGGTGGCAGATTAGTCAAAATGCGAACTATTTTACGCGCCTCATGAATGCTTCGCCGTTTACTCATCTGTGGTTTATTGCAGTAGAAATGCAGTACTTTATTATTTGGCCTATTCTATACTATCTATATCGGTGGTTAACTCAGAAAACAAAGAATATATATTATGGAATTACGGTGATTGGTATAGTAGGGGTAGTATCTGCTAGTATAATGCCTTTGTTGTATGTACCAGGACAAGATGTGACCCGTCTGTATTATGGTACGGATACAAGATTATATGCCTTGTTGTTCGGAGCTATCTTAGGATTATTACGTGCTAATTATGGCAATCAGCAAATAACCGTAGGAAGTAAAAAAATTGTTAGTATCATATTAGCTTTTCTCCTAGTAGCAGGATTATTAGTGGCCTATGTCAGCCTTAATGGCCAAGAACCAATTATATATCAAGGGGGCATGGTACTAATTACTGTAGGCCTTTTGTTGCTCGTTAAATTAGTAGAATGCAATAGGGCTACTTTAGGGAATTGGTTAGACACGCCTATATTAAAATGGTTAGGACAACAAAGTTATGGCATTTTCCTTTGTCAATATCCTGTGTTATTTGCCTTTCACCGACTACATAGGAATGGACAAATTTCTAACGAATACCTATGTGATTTATTGATAATTATCACTATTTTACTAGGGGCTACTTTTATTGATTATATGACCAAGGGTATGCAGCGCATATCAAGTATGTTAGGATTATGGCGATTATGTAAGGATACGTTCATAAGGGTAGTGGTTCTCTTAGTAGTTGCCACTATGGCAGTCGGCATATACGGTGTGGTCATATCATCAGATCAAAAAGTACAGGATCAAAATGAATTAGAGAGCCGATTAGCAGCGATTCAAGCGAAACAGGATGAGGAAAATGAAAAAGCGCGGCATCAACAAGAACTATCGCAAGCAGCCGTTAAGAAAGCGTTAACGAATGTGGCGGCTATCGGTGATTCTGTTATGTTAGGATCGTCTGATGCATTACGAAATGAATTGCCAGGTGTGTATATTGATGCAAAAGTATCACGCTATGTAGGGGCAGGATTAGATATTGCTAAACGCATGGACGAAGAAGGGCGCCTTGGAGACGTTGTCTTAGTGGGGTTAGGCACAAATGGACCGATTACGGGATACTACGAACATGAAACGAATGATCTCATTAATTATTTAGGAGCGAATCGACACATATTTTGGATTAATGTGTATTGCCCCGATCTAGATTGGCAAACTAGCAATAATCGATATCTAGAGCAATTAGCAAAAGAACATCATAATATAACGATTATTGACTGGTATGGCGCCGTATCAAAGCACCCAGAATGGTTAGGTGAAGATGGCGTACATCCTAATGATAAAGGCGTAAAAGCCTATGCTACGTTGGTTCATGATAGTATAGAACGACGCTACAAAGACGAAATAAGTTAACCATATATGAGACTGTAAGAAAATGATAGTCATACTTTCATTATCTTACAGTCTTTATTGTACGTCGAATAGGCATGATTGCCCCCCAGTTAAACTGGGGGGCAGTAAAATTTCTTAGAGAAAAGAAAAGAACCTTCTAGTGATAAAATGAAGTTGGTCTGGCAACCACAACATTTCAACATAGGAGGTTCAATGTCAATGAATGACGTAAAAAGCTTATCACATAGTAAATGGA
>QWCD01000175.1_pt1 | contig 27616 bp, 28 predicted proteins | sample 1972461 | NCBI WGS metagenome assembly QWCD01 (sample SAMN09866717, study PRJNA288562) | Human vaginal metagenome isolate term4_vaginal, whole genome shotgun... | isolation source: vagina | host: Homo sapiens | place: USA: California | reverse complement strand
TAGATATATCAAGAATTTATAAAATTATGGATGAATTTGAGAAAGGACAAGAGAAGAAATGATATTTATCTTTCGTTATTCCTTTGCCTATTTTTTAGACTTGGTTTTTGGGGATCCTTATTGGTTTCCTCATCCAGTTCGTTTTATAGGGAAGTGGATTTCTAGTTTAGAAAAAATATTATATCGATTTTCAAATAAGTATTATGCTGGAGTGTTTTTATGGTTTGCTACTTGTGCTATCACATTTATTATTTCCTTTTATCTAGCAAAGAATGAATATTTGGAGATTTTCTTTCTCTATACCAGCTTAGCAACAAAAAGTTTAGCCATGGAAGGGAAAAAAGTGATTCGCCTTCTAGAAGAGGGAGACTTAGACAAGGCAAAAAAAGAATTATCTTATTTGGTGAGCCGAGACACGAAAGAGATGGATGAACAACAGATTAGTATGAGTACCCTAGAGACTATAGCAGAAAATACGGTAGATGGAGTGATTTCTCCAATGTTTTATGCTTTCATCGGGAGTCATTTTCATGTCTTAGGGGTATCTCTAGCCTTACCTTTTGCGATGACCTATAAGGCAATCAATACTTTAGACTCTATGGTCGGTTATCAAACAGAGCAATATAATTTGTTCGGTCGATTTTCTGCAAAAATGGATGATATTGCCAATTGGCTTCCTGCTCGTTTAGCAGGAGGAATTTTTATTCCACTAGCGGCAGGGATTTTAGGTTTTTCTGCAAAAAAATCGTATCAAATTTTTCAAAGAGATGGAAATAAGCATGCAAGTCCAAACTCCGGGCAGTCTGAGGCTGCTTATGCAGGAGCTCTAGGAGTACAGTTTGGAGGAAAAATTTTTTATTTTGGAGAAGCCTATGAAAAACAAAAAATAGGGGATGCTCTTTTTCCTTTTTCTGTTGAGATTGTTCGAAGAGGAGTGAAACTGCTTTATGGAACTTCTTTTTGTGCTTGCATTCTTTTTATTCTATTAGGGGGACTTTATCATGGATTTACATGGAGGTAATATTTATCGTTTACAACGAGAGGGAAAGGAAGTCTTAGATTATAGCTCAAATATCAATCCGCTCGGAGTCCCTCAAAAATTTATAGACAAAGCAATTCAAAATTTTTCTTCCCTTAGTCAATATCCGGATATTGATTATATTGAATTGCGAGAGAAGATAGCAAACTATAATCAAGTGAGTAGAGAAAATATTCTTGTAGGAAATGGAGCAACAGAAATCTTATTTTTGTATATAAGAGCATTACGCCCTAAAAAAACTTTGTTAGTAGGACCTTGTTTTGCAGAGTATGCCAGAGTTTTGAAAACAGTGGGAAGTGAAATTTGTCTTTTTCCATTGAAAGAGGAAGAAAATTTTATTTTGAATGTGGAAGCCTTAATTTCTGAAATACAAAAAGAAGATTATGACTTGGTGTTATTGTGCAATCCGAATAATCCAACAGGAAAATTTATTCCTTTGGAAGATTTTAAAAAAATTGTGACTGTAATTGAAAAAAAAGGAATCCAACTCTTTGTAGATGAAGCTTTTATAGAGTTTGTGGAGAGCTGGAAAAAGAAAACAGTAGCTTTATTAAAATCAAAATCAGTATTTATTCTAAGAGCTTTGACAAAATTTTTTGCAATTCCAGGACTTCGTTTAGGGTATGGAATGACTTGGAATGCAGATTTGTTTTCACGAATGCAGGAAGAAAAAGAGCCATGGTCCGTCAATGTTTTTGCGAATTTAGCAGGGCTTACTATGTTAGAAGATGAAGAATATATTAGAAAAACAGAAGATTGGATTAGAGAGGAAAAGAAATACTTTCATCAAGAATTATCAAAAATTTCAGAAATAAAGGTTTATGAAACGGAAACAAATTTTATTTTGTTACAATTGCTTTCCAAAGAAGCGAGAGAATTTCAAGCAGCTATGATAGAAAAAGGAATCTTAGTGAGAGATGCCTCTAATTTTCCGTTCTTAAACGAATATTATATAAGATTAGCGATTAAAGACAGAGTTTCTAATCAAAAAGTTATCAAGGCAATACAAGAAATATTAAAAAAGGGAGAAAGAGTATGAAGGCTTTTCTATTAGCAGGAACTCATAGTGGAGTTGGAAAGACAACCATTTCTATGGGACTTATGAAAATATTTTCAAGAAAATATCAGGTTTCTCCTTTTAAAGTAGGACCGGATTATATTGATCCAAGTTTCCATGCTTGGGTAACAGGAAATTTTTCCTATAATTTAGATTACTTTATGATGGGGAAACAAGGAGTGCAATATAGTTTTCAAAGCCATCAAAAAGATTTTTCTATTGTAGAAGGAGTTATGGGACTCTATGATGGAATAGATCATAGTTTAGACAATGCTTCCGCAGCACATATTTCTAGAATTTTAGATTTACCTGTGATTTTAATTGTAGATGCTCAAGGGAAAAGTACCAGTATTGCAGCACAGGTATTGGGATATCAAAAATTAGATGAAAGGGTCAAGATTGCAGGAGTGATTATTAACCAAGTAAATTCCGAGAAAAGTTATATTCATTGTAAAGAAGCAATCGAGAGGTATACAAAAATACCTTGTTTAGGCTATGTGAAAAAGGAAGAACAACTACGAATTTCAAGTCGTCACTTAGGTTTATTACAGGCGAATGAAGTAAAAGATTTAGATGAGAAATTGGAAACTTTAGCGGATATGATAGAGCAAACCATAGACATCAAGAGAATAGAAGACATCGCAGAAAGACAAGAGAAATCTGAAACTATTTTTCATCCATTAGAAAAGTATCAAAATTATTGGAGAGGAAGAAAAATAGGAATTGCTCGAGATGAAGCTTTTCGATTTTATTATCAGGATAATCTAGAAAGTTTAGAGTATTTAGGTTTTGAGGTGGAGTATTTTTCTCCAATTCACGACAGTCAACTTCCGGAAAAGGTAGATTATCTTTATTTTGGAGGAGGCTATCCTGAAATTTTTAGTGAGGGATTAGAGAAGAATAAAAAGATGAGAGAGGAAATTCAGAAATTTACAGGCGGCATTTATGCCGAATGTGGAGGCTTTATGTATCTTGGAAAAGAGATTATACAGCTTTCCGAAGAAAAGTTGCAGATGTGTGCCTTACTTCCTGTAAGTACAAAAATGAAAAATCGATTAAATATTAGTCGCTTTGGATATATTTCTTTGGAGGAAAATGGAATAGAAATTGCAAAAGCACATGAATTTCATTATTCTGATTTGGAAAATATGGAAAAGGACACGAGAGTTTTAATCGCTAGGAAAATAGATGGACGATCTTGGAGTTGTATTTTTGAAAAAGAGGGAAGGATTTATGCAGGTTACCCTCATATTCATTTTTTTAATAGTATAGAGTTCTTAAAAAAGATATGGAGATAGGAGGAGTTATGGCTTATATTAAAGTGCCTGGAGATATAGAAAAGAGAAGTTTTGAAATTATTGAAGAAGAGCTTGGAGAAAAAATTCATCAATTTTCAGAACAAGAATTGCCGATTGTCAAAAGAATTATTCATACTTCTGCAGATTTTGAGTACGGTGATTTGATTGAATTTCAAAACAATGCTATTCAAAGTGGAATAGAATCTTTACGAAAGGGATGTAAAATTTATTGTGATACAAATATGATCGTCAATGGTTTGAGCAAACCGGCGATGTCAAAATTTGCTTGTTCCGCTTACTGTTTGGTTTCTGATAAGGAAGTAATAGAAGAAGCAAAAAAAGAAGGCTTAACGAGATCTATTGTAGGAATCAGAAAAGCAGCGAAAGATAAAGAAACTAAAATTTTTATCATTGGAAATGCACCGACAGCTTTATATCAATTAAAGGAAATGATTGAGAGAGGAGAAATAGAAAGACCTGCTCTTGTCATTGGTGTTCCGGTAGGATTTGTAGGAGCTGCAGAATCAAAGGAAGCCTTTAAAAGTTTAGATGTTCCCTACATTACGATAAATGGAAGAAAAGGTGGAAGTACGATTGGAGTAGGAATTCTTCATGGAATTCTATATCAAATTTATAAGCGAGAAGGATTTTAGTTCTTGTAAATAGTTTGGATGGGAGAAAATCATGGAAGATAGGGAGTTAAGAAATGGATATACCACAGGATCTTGTGCAGCAGCAGCAGTGAAAGCTGCACTGATGTCCTTGCTCTATCATATTTCTTTGCAGGAAGTGGAAGTAGAAACTCCTAAGGGAGAAGAATTGGTCATTCCTATTTTAAAAGTTCGTAGACGAGGAAATTTTGCTTCGGCTGCTGTGCAAAAATATGCTGGAGATGATCCTGATGTTACGAATGGAATTTCTATTTGTGTGAAAGTCTTTTTACAAAAAGAATTTCCTAAAATAGAGAGAGCAATCATAAGAGGAAAATGTCTAATCTATGGTGGACGAGGAGTTGGACTTGTTACGAAAAAAGGCTTACAGGTAGAAGTTGGAAAGTCTGCCATCAATCCTGGACCTCAAAAAATGATAGAGAAAGTTGTGAAAGACCTATTACAGGAAACAGAAGACAAAGTCGTTATCTGTATTTATATTCCGGAGGGAAGAGCGAAAGCAAGTCAAACTTATAATCCAAAAATGGGAGTCTTAGGAGGAATTTCTGTTCTTGGTTCTACGGGAATTGTGAAAGCTATGAGTGAAGAGGCTCTCAAAGCATCTATGTATGCTGAATTAAAAGTGTTGCGTATGGATAAAAGAAGAAAATGGGTTATTTTTGCTTTTGGAAATTATGGAAAAGCCTATTGTGAAAAATTGGGTTTAGACATAGAACAAATGATTATTATTAGTAATTTTGCAGGCTTTATGATAGAATCTGCTGTAAAATTAGGTTTCCAAAAGATTATTTTACTAGGACATATAGGGAAGGCAATTAAATTGGCAGGAGGAATTTTTCATACACACAGTCGTGTTGCTGACGGACGAATGGAAGTTATGGGAGCCAATGCTTTTCTTTATGGATTAGATTCTACGATTATCCGAAAAATATTATTGTCCAATACGGTAGAAGAAGCTTGTAATTATGTTTCAGACTCTAAATTTTTTAACTACTTATCCAATCGTATTCGCGATAAGATTGTGGAGTACAGTCGAAAAGAAGGCTTTGAGAGTGAAGTACTATTGTTTTCTTTTGAAAAGGGAACTTTAGGTCAAAGTGATGCTTTCTTAAAAATGGTGGAGGAATGTCATGAGTAGGGTAATGGTAGTGTCAATAGGACCTGGGAATGTAGATTATATTAGTCAAAAGGCTAAAGAAAGATTGGAGCAAAGTGATTTTGTTTTAGGGAGTAGACGTCAAATAGAGGATGTAAGAAGTATTTGTTCTGTTACAACAGAATTTTATGTGTATAAGAAAATCACAGAAATAAAGGAAGTAGTTGAAAAAGAACAAAAGAAGAAGATTAGTATCTTAGTATCAGGAGATAGTGGCTATTACAGCTTAGTCCCCTATTTGAAGAAAGTATTACGAGAAGAATTTGATATTATTCCTGGACTTTCTTCTTTTCAGTATTTATTTTCGAAAATAGGAGAAAATTGGCAAGATTTTTTTATTGGTAGTGTTCATGGACGAAAATTAGATTATATTCAAAAATTCAGAGAAGAAAATCGAGGATTGGTACTTTTAACAGATGAAGAAAATAACCCAAAACAAATTGCTAAAAATTTATGGGAAGCCGGTTTTCGAGAAGTTGATATTATTGTAGGCGAAAATTTATCCTATCAAGAGGAAAATATCTCATATTATAAGATTGAGGATTGGGAAATTATGCCGGAACGATTTGAAATGAATGTGTGTATTTATAGAAAGGGAGAAGAGAATGCATATTTATGATAAAGAATTTGTACAAGAAGAATTACCCATGACAAAACAGGAAATTCGAGCAATTTCTATTGCCAAGCTACAATTACATCCAAATTCTATTTTAATAGATGTAGGAGCAGGAACAGGAACGATTGGGATTGAAGCAGCCACTTATTTATCACAAGGAAAAGTGTATGCCATTGAAAAAGAAGAAAAAGGTTTAGAAACGATTCGGAAAAATGCAGCTAAATTTCAATTACAAAACTTTGAATTAATTCATGGAAAGGCTCCTGATGCCATTCCAAACATTCCTTACGATAGAATGTTTATTGGAGGATCTACCGGAAAGTTAGAAGAAATTATACAACATTTTATGCACTATGGAATAGAAAAGGCTATCTTGGTAATAAATTGTATTACTTTAGAAACACAAAGTAAGGCTATGGAAGTTTTAAAATCGTTTGGTTTTCGTGATATAGAAGTGGTACAAGTACAAGTTAGCCGAGGGAAAAAAGTAGGGCCTTATACGATGATGTATGGAGAAAATCCGATTTATATTATCAAGGTTGTGAAAGGGGAAAAGAACATTGAATAATAAATTTTATGGAATTGGAGTCGGAGTTGGAGATCCGGAAGAAATAACAATGAAAGCTGTCAATGTTTTAAAAAAATTAGACGTTGTTATTTTACCGGAGGCAAAAAAAGATGAGGGTAGTGTTGCTTATGAAATTGCAAAACAATATATGAAGAAAGATGTGGAAAAAGTCTTCGTCGAATTTCCTATGTTGAAATCTTTAGAAGACAGAATTAATGCAAGAAAAGCAAATGCAAAAATTGTGGAAGAATATTTAGAAAAAGGGTTAAATGTAGGTTTTTTAACCATTGGGGATAGTATGACTTATAGTACTTATGTTTATTTGTTAGAACATCTACCGGAAAAATATTTAGTAGAAACCGTTCCCGGGATTTCTTCTTTTGTGGATATGGCATCTCGTTTTAATTTTCCTTTGATGATAGGGGAAGAATCTTTAAAAGTAGTGTCTTTAAATTCTCATACAGAAATTGAAAAAGAAATTGCATCTTCAGACAATATCGTTTTTATGAAGGTAAGCAGAAGTTTTGAACGATTAAAACAAGCGATTATTGCAACTGGAAATCAAGAAAATATTATTATGGTTTCGAATTGTGGAAAAGAAAATCAAGTAGTCACTTATGATATTGAAGAATTGGAAGAAGAAGATATTCCATATTTTACAACTCTAATTTTGAAAAAGGGAGGAATGAAAGCATGGAAAAAGTTTATTTCATAGGAGCAGGACCTGGAGATCCGGAACTGATTACTATTAAAGGACAAAGAATTGTGAAAGAAGCGGATGTCATTATTTATGCGGGATCTTTAGTTCCCAAACAAGTGATAGATTGTCATAAGGAGGGAGCAGAAATCTATAATTCTGCTTCTATGTCGTTGGAAGAAGTCATTGCAGTTATGGTAAAAGCCGTTCAAGAAGAAAAGAAAGTAGCTAGGGTACACACAGGGGATCCCGCTATTTACGGAGCACATCGAGAACAAATGGATATTTTAGATGAATATGGAGTTGAATATGAAGTCATTCCGGGAGTAAGTTCTTTTTTAGCTTCTGCAGCAGCGATTAAGAAAGAATTTACTTTGCCGAATGTTTCTCAAACTGTCATTTGTACGAGAATAGAGGGAAGAACACCAGTTCCAGAAAGAGAAAGTTTGGAATCTCTGGCAAGTCATCAAGCTTCTATGGCAATATTTTTGTCTGTACACATGATAGATAGAGTCGTGGAAAGTTTACTAAAACATTACCCGAAAACAACACCTGTGGCGATTGTGCAAAGAGCTACTTGGGAAGACCAAAAAATTGTGCTAGGAACTTTGGAGACGATTGAAGAAAAAGTGAGAGAAGCCAATATCAATAAGACAGCTCAAATTCTAGTGGGAAATTTTTTAGGAAAGGAATATGAAAAATCAAAGTTATATGACAAATATTTTAGCCATGAATTTCGACAAGGGATAGAAAAATAGAGAAGGAGAAAGTCCATGAAAATAGCTTTTTGGACAGTTACAAGAGGAGCAGGAAATATTGCAAAGGAATATGCAGAACTTTTATCTTCTCAGGTGAAATATGATGAGATACAAGTTTATACTTTGGAAAAATTTTCCATAAAAGATACCGTGCAAATACAAAATTTTACAGATAAATTAGAAGAAAAATTTCATAGCTATGATACTCATATTTTTATTATGGCAAGTGGTATTGTTATTCGAAAAATATCAAAGCTAATAAAAGGGAAAGACATCGACCCTGCTGTATTACTAATCGATGAGGGAAAACATTTTGTTATTTCTTTACTTTCAGGACATTTAGGTGGGGCGAATGAAATAACATATAAGATAGCTAGTCTTTTAAACCTCATTCCAATCATTACAACAAGCTCAGATATAACAGGAAAAATAGCAGTAGATATCATATCACAAAAATTAAATGCAGAACTTGAAGATTTAAAATCTGCTAAAGAAGTAACTTCACTGATTGTTGATGGGAAAACAGTAGATATTTTGTTACCTAAAAATGTAAAAGTTCAAAAAGCAGATAAAATATCAAAAAATCCAGACGGAATTATTGTGGTTTCTAATAAGAGAAAACTGGAAATGACAAGAATTTTTCCAAAAAATTTAATTTTAGGGATTGGTTGCAAAAAAGATACTAGAGAAAAAGAGATTTTAGAAGCCATTGAGGCTAGTATGGAAAAACATAATTTAGACATGCGAAGTGTAAAGCATATTGCTACGGTGGATATTAAAAAAGATGAATTGGGTTTAGTTCAGGCTGCTAAGACTTTAGAAAAAGAACTTATTATCATTTCAAGAGAAGAAATAAAAAAAGTACAAGACAAATTTGAAGGCTCAGATTTTGTAGAAAAAAATATTGGTGTAAGAGCTGTTTCAGAGCCGGTAGCTTATTTATCTTCTTCTAGAAAAGGACAATTTCTAGAAAGGAAAGCAAAATATCAGGGAATTACCATTTCTATTTATGAGGAGGAAATTGAAAGTGAATAAAGGAAAAATTTATGTCGTAGGGATTGGACCCGGAAATATGGAAGATATTAGTGTGAGAGCATATAGAGTACTAAAAGAAGTGGATGTCATCGCAGGATATACTACTTATGTAGATTTAGTTCGGGAAGAATTTCAAGAAAAAGAATTTTGTGCTTCCGGAATGAAACGAGAAGTGGAACGATGTCAAGAGGTTTTAGAACTGGCAAAGGAAGGAAAAAATGTAGCCCTAATTAGCAGTGGGGATTCCGGAATCTATGGGATGGCAGGAATTATGTTGGAAGTAGCGATGGAAAGTGATATAGAAGTCGAAGTTGTACCCGGAATTACTTCAACAATTGCAGGGGCGGCTTTAGTAGGAGCTCCTTTGATGCATGATCAAGCTTTGATTAGTTTAAGTGATTTACTAACAGATTGGGAAGTGATTAAAAGAAGAATTGAGGCTGCCAGTCAAGGAGATTTTGTTATTTCTTTATACAATCCGAAGAGTAAGAAAAGAGTGAGTCAAATTCAAGAAGCGAGAGAGATCATGTTAAAGTATAAAAAAGCCTCGACTCCAGTTGCTTTGTTACGACATATTGGGAGAGAAGAAGAAAATTATGATTTATGTACTTTAGAAAACTTTTTAGACTATGAAATTGATATGTTTACAATCGTCTTGATTGGAAATTCAAATAGCTATATCAAAAATGGAAGAATGATTACTCCAAGAGGCTATCAAGACAAATATCAATATTAAAGAAAGGATAAAAAATGATTTGGGTAATTGGAGGAACAAAAGATTCGAGAGATTTTTTAGAAGAGTATACAAAATATGATAGTAATGTGATAGTATCAACAGCTACGGAATATGGAGGAAAGCTTTTAGAAAATCTAAAGGTAAAGATTTCAACACAAAAAATGAATCAAGAGGAAATGCTACAATTTTTAACAGATTATCATATTCAAAAAATAGTAGATATTAGTCATCCTTATGCTTATGAAGTTTCTAAAAATGCTATGTTAGCAGCAGAAATGCAAGGAATTTCTTATTATAGATTTGAAAGGAAAGAGATAGAACTCTGTGCTAAAAAGTATTCTAAATTTAAAAATTTAAAGGATTTGTTACATTATGTGGAATCTTTAGAAGGCAATATTTTAGTAACCTTAGGAAGTAATAATGTCCCTTCCTTTCAAAATTTAAAAAATTTATCAAAAATATATTTTAGAATATTACCGAAATGGGATATGGTAAAACGTTGTGAGGAACATGGAATTTTACCGAAAAATATTATTGCAATGCAAGGTCCTTTTACAGAAAATATGAACATTGCAATGTTAGAACAACTTCAAGTTCAATATTTGATTACCAAACAAGCAGGGGATACAGGAGGGGAGAGAGAAAAAATTTCTGCTTGTGATAAAAAAGGAATTGAAGTCATTTATTTAGAAAAGGAAAAGTTGGAATACAAGAATTGTTATTTTGAATTAAATACATTGATAGAGGCATTAAAAATCCCAAGTAAATAATAGATTACTTGGGATTTTTCTGTAGAATTAAAAAGCATAGCCAAGACTTAGTTCCCAAACTGGATAACGATAATGCCTTCTTTTAGAAATTTGAAAAGTAATAGGAGTATAAAAAATATCAAATCCTAAACCAAATCCATAGCCATCTTCTTTCTGTTTTTCATTTTTTTCATTAGAGTATTCAATATGATTATATTTGCCAATAAAATTTAAATTTTCGAATAGTTTATATTGTAAACCGAAATTCCAAAGCCAGAAATGATTGCTATGAATAGAAGAAATAGGAACTCCTAAAAATTCTACATTATTTTGAAAGTTACGGCTGCCTCCTATTTTGATATATTCTGTTTTAGGAATATTTCTTCCCGAGATTTTTCCACCTGAAAGAGCTGAAGAGAATGTTAAATTAGTATCCGTGATAGGGATGTATATTTCAGCTGTTCCTTTTAAAGAGCTTGCTGAAATTTTGTGACTATCTGTACTGTTCATATTTGAGATTTCTCCTTCCAATTTATATCCCTTATTGGAGAAAACATTTCTATTTAAAGTATCTTTGGTAACTTTTAATGTATTTTTTAAAATTTTATAATTCTGTTCGATTTCTTTTATCTTTCTTTTCCCTTTTACATAGTTGTGGTTGATATTGTGATGGGATAACTCATATTGTAACATTAAGGAAGGAGAAAGCTCCGTTCCTAAAGTAAAGGATGTTCCAATATCCATCGTTGCATAGGTACTAATGTTATCTCCAGCTTCGTATAAGAAGAAAGGAGATTTTTGAAAGAATATTCTTCCTTGCCCATAGAAAGTTTGTCTTTGAATACGATATTGAAATGAATTGTGAATATCTAATTTTGGAAATTCTGAAATTTCTGCTTTCAGTCCTAAATGTGTTGTAATATTATCGAAGAAATTAGGAATATTTGCAGCTACGTTAAAACTACCTCCATAATGAGTATGATATGCTAGTCCTGCATTTAATATAATTTCTTTTTTTTCATGAATGTTGAAATAAAGAATATTATCTTTGATGTGGTACTCTACTTTATCTACATAAGTGTTCGCATAAATTTTTCTTGCCCATTCTTCTAATTGTTCTTTACTATACCGTTTTGTTTTTGAGGGAGGAGCTAGTTGCACTATTTCCTCTAAACTTAAAATTTCATTTCCATGACATTTTATTTTTTCAATATAGAAGCTTTTTTGCTGCAATTTTTTCATTTTTTTCTTTTGGAATTCCGAAGAGTTAGTAAACTTTTGTAAAATATTTGCATGTTTTTCTGCTGCAATTTCTCCTTCTTGTATTAAGTTGGATAAATTAGAAAAGTCAACAGTATTATGTTGTTTTACATTGGGAACAATTAAAATATTTGCGAGCTGTCTATGGAGTTCTGTCGAACGATTTCCGTTATAAGAAGAAATTTTATCTAAAATAGAAATAATATTGGAATCATTTGAAATTTTATTATCATCTGCTGAAATATCTACTCCAATTATAATATCGGCTCCCATTTGTATGGCAACATCTACCGGAAAATTATTGACTACTCCTCCATCTACAAAAAATTCGCCATTGTGCTCTACGGGAGAAATAAAAGCAGGGATTGCCATACTTTGAAAACTAGCTAAAGCAAGGTTTCCTTCTTTTATAATTTCCTCTTTTCCATTTTGTAAGTTTGTTGTGATTGCTCGATAGGGAATAGGAAATTCATCAAAATTATGAATATTCTCAGCAGGAGAAAAAATATCTTTTAATTGAAAATAAATATTTTGTCCATTTAAAATTCCCATAGGGGTAGAAATGTTGAATTCCTTATCCATATTGAAATGTAAAGGATATTTTTCATTGGTTAAATGGCTTTCTATAGTTTTTAATGTTTTGTCTTTAGAATCTGTAAGTAGTTTTCCAAAATTTAAATTTAGGATTAAAGTTTCGATTTCTTCTGGACTATAACCGATGGCATACATTCCTCCAACAATGCTACCCACTGAAGTTCCTATAATTATATCAACCGGTATTTGATATTTTTCCAATACTTTAAGTACTCCTATATGTGCAGCTCCTTTTGCTCCCCCACCACTTAGAACTAGAGCTATTTTAGGGTTTTCTTTTGTTACTTCTGATCGAATTTTTTGTTTTAATACTTCGTATTCTTGTTTTTTCTTCATCAATTGTGTAATTTCCTGATTCAATGCTGCAATTCTTTCTTCTTGATTTTGCCAACCATCTGTAAAGCTAACAAAAGAAGTGAAAAGAAAAAGGAAAAAATAAAAGTAAGATTTTTGAAACATATGTCCCTCCTTCTCATCCTGTTAGAATAACTATATAGTTTATTATACATGAGAGATATGTTATAATACAAGGGAAAATAAAAAAGAGGAAGGTTTCTAGCATGGCATTAGTACAGGTAAGTAATTTATATATGGGATTTTCAGGGTCTTGTTTATTTCGAGATATTAATTTTTCAATCGATGAAAAAGATAAGATAGCTCTCATAGGAATGAATGGAGCAGGGAAGACAACACTAGTTAAAATTTTATTAGGGTTAGAGTATAGTGAAGTGGATCCTAGAACACAACAAAGAGGGAATATTTCTACTAAAAACGGAATCAAAATAGGATACCTATCACAAAATCCAAAATTAGACTTGGAGAATACTGTTTTTGAAGAGATGATGACAGTTTTTAGTGAATTACAAAAAATTCATCAAAGAATGCAAGAAATTAATATTTCTTTGGCAAATAATCTTGGAAATAATCAAGAACTTATGAATGAATTAGGAGAAATTGCAGCCTATTATGAACAGCATGAAGGTTATGCAGTAGAGTATAGAGTGAAACAAATTTTGAGAGGTTTGAGCTTAAAAGAAAATCTTTGGGAACAAAAAATTAAGAACTTATCTGGTGGACAACTTTCACGAGTCGCTTTAGGGAAAATATTATTGGAAGAACCCGATTTATTGGTTTTAGATGAACCGACAAACCACTTAGATTTGAATTCAATTGCATGGTTAGAAAAAACTTTAAAATCCTATCCAAAGGCAATTTTTTTAGTGTCTCATGATGTTTATTTTTTAGATAATGTTGCTAATCGGATTTATGAAATGGAAGGAAAAACATTAAAAGCATATTCCGGAAATTATACAGATTTTGTCATTCAAAAGGAAGCTTACTTATCAGGAGCAGTAAAGGCTTATGAAAAGGAGCAAGAAAAAATTCAAAAGATGGAAGAATTTATTCGAAGATACAAAGCTGGAGTCAAGTCAAAACAAGCTAGAGGAAGAGAAAAAATTTTAAATCGAATGGATAAGATGGAAAATCCGGTGATTACCACAAAGAAAATGAAGTTGAAATTTGATACCGATTTACAAAGTGTCGATTTGGTTTTGGAATTAAAAAAATTATGTAAAAGTTTTTCGGGGAAAAAATTATTTGAAAATTTAGATTTAAAAATTTATCGTGGAGAACGAGTGGGGATTATTGGAAAAAATGGTACCGGGAAATCGACTCTATTAAAAATTGTGAATTCTTTGGAAAAAGAAAGTGCTGGAAGTTTTTCTGTTGGAGAAAAAGTAAAAATTGGATACTATGATCAAAATCATCAAGGCTTAGGTTTGAATAATAATATACTAGAGGAATTGATGTATCATTTTACTCTTTCAGAAGAAGAGGCGAGAAATATTTGTGGGGCTTTTTTATTTCGAGAAGATGATATTTACAAGAAAATTTCTTCCTTGAGTGGAGGAGAAAAAGCAAGAGTTGCTTTTATGAAATTGATGCTTGAAAAACCTAATTTTTTGATTTTGGACGAACCAACGAATCACTTAGATTTGTATTCTAGAGAGATTTTAATGAATGCTTTAGAGGAGTATTCAGGTACTTTATTGGTTGTTTCCCATGATAGAAATTTCTTAGATCAAGTTGTTCGTAAAATTTACCGAATTGAGGAGAATGGATTTTCAGTTTTTCATGGAGATTATAGCAGTTATTTAGAAGAAGAAAAAGAAGTGAAAGAAAAATCTAATGAAGGAAATCTTTCTTTTGAGGAACAAAAAAAACAAAGGAATCGAGTAGCTAATTTGGAAAGAAAAACAAAGAAGTTGGAAGAAGAAATTGCAAGATTGGAAGAAAAAAAATCACTTTGTGAAAAAGAATATGAGGAAGCTGGAAGAAAGAATGATTTGGATGCCCTATTAGATTTACAAAGAAAGTTAGAAGAATGGGATGAAAAAATATTTCAAAAATTAGAGGCATGGGAAGAATTAGAGAGCGAAAAAAATTCCTTAAAATAAAAATCCACATACCCTCGTGTGTATCTGAAAAAAGAGTTGATATTGTTGATAAAAAATGATATTGACTTTTTTTTGTATTCAAGGTATAATAATTCAGTTATGAAAAATAAAAAATTAAAGAAAAAAGAAGGAAGGAGGGTAAAATGCCTACTCTAAGTCAATTAGTTAAAAATGGAAGAGACACATTGGTGGAAAAGAAAAAATCACCAGCATTACACGGTAACCCACAAAGAAGAGGAGTGTGTGTGAGAGTTTATACAACAACTCCTAAGAAACCGAACTCAGCTTTGAGAAAAGTTGCCAGAGTAAAATTAACAAATGGAATTGAAGTAACTTGCTATATTCCTGGAGAAGGACACAACTTACAAGAACACTCAATCGTTTTAGTAAGAGGAGGAAGAACAAAAGATTTACCAGGGGTAAGATACAAAATCATCAGAGGTGCACTAGATACAGCAGGTGTAGCTAAGAGAAAACAAGCAAGATCAAAATACGGAGCTAAAAAAGCGTAATTTAAGGAGGTGAACAGTTCATGTCAAGAAGAAGAGCAGCGGTAAAAAGAGATGTATTACCAGACTCTAGATATTCAGACAAGGTGGTAACTAAAGTTATCAACTCAATCATGTTAGATGGAAAGAAAGCTATTGCAGAAGGAATTTTCTATGGTGCAATGGATATTATAAAAGAAAAAACTGGTCAAGAGGGGTATGATGTTTTCAAACAAGCTTTAGAAAATATTAAACCTCAAATTGAAGTAAGATCAAGAAGAATCGGAGGAGCTACTTATCAAGTTCCGGTAGAAGTAAAGGCAGATAGACAACAAACATTGGCTATTCGATGGCTTACTTTATATACTAGACAAAGAAAAGAATACGGAATGATTGAAAAATTAGCAGCAGAATTGATTGCAGCAGCTAATAACGAAGGAGCTACTATTAAGAAGAAAGAAGATACTTATAAAATGGCAGAAGCAAACAGAGCTTTCGCACACTATAAGATCTAGTTTGGAAATCGAGGAGGAAATATTTAATGGCTAGGAAAGTATCACTGGATATGACTAGAAACGTTGGAATCATGGCCCACATCGATGCAGGAAAAACAACAACAACAGAAAGAATTTTGTTCTTTACCGGAGTAGAAAGAAAAATCGGAGAAGTTCACGAAGGTCAAGCAACTATGGACTGGATGGAACAAGAACAAGAAAGAGGAATTACTATCACATCTGCAGCGACTACATGTTTTTGGCGAGAACATAGAGTTAACATTATAGATACACCAGGACACGTGGATTTCACAGTAGAAGTAGAAAGATCATTAAGAGTACTGGATGGAGCGGTAGCTGTATTCTCAGCAGTTGATGGAGTACAACCACAATCTGAAACTGTTTGGAGACAAGCAGATAAATATCAAGTTCCAAGAATTGCATTCTTTAACAAAATGGATAGAATTGGGGCTAACTTCGAAATGTGTGTATCTGACATTCGAGAAAAATTAGGTTCGAATCCTGTACCTATTCAATTACCAATTGGTGCAGAAGACCAATTTGAAGGAATTGTTGATTTGATCGAAATGAAAGAAATTGTTTGGGGAGCAGACTCAGACAATGGACAAGTTTTTGAAGTAAGAGAAGTAAGAGAAAGCATGAAAGAAGCAGCAGAAGAAGCTAGACAATATATGTTGGAATCTGTTGTAGAAACAAGCGATGAATTGATGGAAAAATTCTTTGGTGGAGAAGAAATTACAGTAGAAGAAATTCGTTCAGCATTAAGAGTTGCTACAATTGCAAATACAGTTGTACCAGTAACTTGTGGAACAGCTTTCAAAAATAAAGGGGTTCAACCTTTATTGGATGCTATCGTAGATTATATGCCATCACCTACTGACGTGGCAATGGTAGCGGGAACAGATCCTAAAGATCCTGAAAAAGAAGTAGATAGACAAATGTCTGATGAGGCTCCATTCGCAGCTTTAGCATTTAAAGTTATGACTGACCCATTTGTAGGAAGACTAACTTTCTTCCGAGTTTATGCAGGAATCGTTGAAAAAGGATCTTATGTATTAAACTCTACAAAAGGGAAAAAAGAAAGAATGGGAAGATTACTTCAAATGCATGCGAATAAGAGAGAAGAAATTGATGTTGTATACTGTGGAGATATTGCAGCAGCAGTAGGATTGAAAGATACAACAACAGGAGATACTCTTTGTGCAGAAGATGCTCCAATCGTATTGGAAAAAATGGAATTCCCAGAACCAGTAATTTCAGTTGCTGTAGAACCAAAAACAAAAGCTGACCAAGAAAAAATGGGAATTGCTTTATCTAAACTAGCAGAAGAAGATCCTACTTTCCGAGTAAGAACTGATGAAGAAACTGGTCAAACAATTATCTCAGGAATGGGAGAATTGCACTTGGAAATCATTGTAGATAGAATGAAGAGAGAATTTAAAGTAGAATCAAATGTAGGTCAACCACAAGTTGCTTACAGAGAAACTATTACAAAATCTGTAGATCAAGAAGTAAAATATGCAAAACAATCTGGAGGACGTGGACAATATGGACATGTTAAAGTTACTATTGAACCAAATCCAGGAAAAGAATTTGAATTTATCAATAAAATTACAGGAGGGGTTATTCCTAAAGAATATATTCCGGCTGTAGAAAAAGGATGTAGAGAAGCATTAGAATCAGGAGTTGTTGCAGGATACCCTATGGTAGACGTAAAAGTAACTCTTTATGATGGATCTTACCATGAAGTCGATTCATCAGAAATGGCATTCAAAATTGCAGGATCTATGGCATTGAAACAAGGAGCTGGAAAAGCAGCAGCTGTTATTCTAGAACCAGTATTCAAAGTAGAAGTAACGACTCCGGAAGAATATATGGGAGACATTATTGGAGACTTAAACTCAAGAAGAGGAATGGTTTCCGGAATGATCGACAGAAATGGAGCAAAAATTATTACTGCAAAAGTACCTTTATCTGAAATGTTCGGATATGCAACTGACTTAAGATCTAAGTCACAAGGAAGAGCGACATATTCATGGGAATTCTCTGAATATATTCAAGTTCTGAAAATGGCAAAAGAAAAATATGAAAGAAGTAAACCGCATGTAAACATCGGAACAATTGGGCACGTTGACCATGGAAAGACAACAACAACCGCAGCAATTTCCAAGGTGTTATCTGACTTAGGATTGGCACAAAAAGTAGATTTTGACAAAATTGACGTAGCTCCAGAAGAAAGAGAAAGAGGAATTACAATCAATACAGCTCATATCGAATATGAAACAGAAACAAGACACTATGCACACGTAGACTGTCCAGGGCACGCGGATTATGTAAAGAACATGATTACAGGAGCAGCTCAAATGGATGGAGCGATCTTAGTTGTATCAGCAGCGGATGGACCAATGCCACAAACAAGAGAACACATCTTATTATCAAGACAAGTAGGAGTACCATATATCGTAGTATATTTGAATAAAGCAGATATGGTAGAAGATGAAGAATTATTAGAATTAGTAGAAATGGAAGTAAGAGAATTACTATCTGAATATGGATTCCCAGGAGATGAAATTCCAATCATAACAGGATCATCCTTAGGAGCATTAAATGGAGAACAAAAATGGATAGATCAAATCATGGCATTGATGAAAGCCGTAGATGAATATATTCCAACACCGGAAAGAGCAGTAGATCAACCATTCTTGATGCCAATCGAAGACGTATTTACAATTACAGGAAGAGGAACTGTAGTAACAGGAAGAGTAGAAAGAGGAGTTGTAAAAGTAGGAGAAGAAGTTGAAATCGTAGGAATCAAAGCGACAACAAAGACAACTTGTACTGGAGTAGAAATGTTCCGAAAATTATTGGATCAAGGACAAGCAGGAGATAACATCGGAGCTTTATTAAGAGGAACAAAGAAAGAAGATGTAGAAAGAGGACAAGTATTGGCAAAACCAGGAACAATTCATCCTCATACAAACTTCAGTGGAGAAGTATATGTATTGACAAAAGAAGAAGGAGGAAGACATACTCCATTCTTCTCAGGATACAGACCACAATTTTACTTTAGAACCACAGATATTACAGGAGCAGTAACCTTACCAGAAGGAGTAGAAATGGTAATGCCAGGAGATAATATCACAATGACAGTAGAATTGATTCACCCAATTGCAATGGAAACAGGATTACGATTTGCAATTCGAGAAGGTGGAAGAACAGTAGCATCAGGAGTTGTATCAGAAATTACAAAATAGTTTTTAGTCATTCGATAAAGAACTAAAAATAAAATATAGAAAGGAGCAGTCTAAAAGTAGACAGCTCCTTTTTTCTAATGTTGATTTTCATTAAAAACTAAGGTATATAATATTATATTTGAAAATTAATTTTTTACCAAGGAGGATAGGAGATGAAAAATATAATTGCTTTAGTTTGGGGAGAGAGTAGCCTTAAAATATCTTCTATTCTTTATAGTTCTGTCATAACTGCTTATCTGTTACAAATAGGTTTAACAAATTATAAGATTGGAATTTTATGGTCAATTATATTATTTGTTCAGATGATTTGTGATTATCCAACGGGAGGGTTTGCTGATAAATACGGTCGCTTAAAAATCTTTATGATAGGAATGATATTTATGGGAACATCCATTTTTATGATGGTAAGTGGAAATGGTTTTCTTTTATATTTAGGAGCAATTATTTTAGGGATAGGAGAATCTCAAGTAAGTGGTACATTATTTCCTTGGTTTGTTCATACACTGAATGAAAAAGGAGTTTCGGAAGAAGAGAGAAAAGAAAGTATTCTGAAAGTAAATGCTCAATCTCAATATATAACTAATTTTTTAGGCATTTTGATTGGTTTTTTAATATTTCCTTTTGATTTGAAATATAAAACTATATTGATAATCGCTGGCTGTGTGTATATTTTAAATGGACTTCTAATTTATTTATTTTTCAAAGATAATAGAAGTGATGAACGAGATTTATTAAAAATTGGGAAAAGAAGCATTGCTATTTTTTGTCAGGATCAGAAGTTATGGTTGTATAGTTTAGCTATGACACTACATTATATTTTTTATTCGATTCATTTATTTATTTGGCAACCTAAGGCTAATGCTCTTGGTATTTTGGAAGGTAAACTTGCTTTTGTTCAAAGTATATTTCTGATTGGAATGGCTCTGAGTGGATTTATAGTGAAACATATAAATATAAGAATATATTTTATTTATTTCTTGTCAAGTCTGTTAATACCAATTTCTTTAATTACCATTTATGATGCTTCCAATCTAAAAGTTTATCTTTTTTCTATGTTTATTTTATCTTTAAGTAATGGCTTAATAGTTCCTTTGATTTTTGGAAGTATGCATTTTTTTATCCCGGATGATGTGAGATCTTCTGTGGTGTCCTTGATGAGTTCTTTATCCAGTATTTTGTTAGTGTTCTTTCAAGTTATTATAGGGAAGATATTGGATCAACATAATTTCTGGTATTTGTCGTTTTTTTGTTTCTTTATTGGAATATTATATATTTGTTGTATTTACTTTATATATAAATGGAGGATAAGAAATGAAAAATAGTATCCTTCTTACCCTCTTTCCAATTTATATTATTTAGATTTATGTACAATTCCAATTCCAATTCCATCTCCGAATGGTTAACTATAACCTAAAATTATAATTTTAGTAATTATTGAATAAGTAGAGAGTTTTTTAACTCCCACGACGTTTCCACTAAAAAATTTTTTTCTATAGTTTGATTGTAATAATTTTTCATCCATTCATATTTTTCTAAAATTTGAGTGTTATTTTTATAAGATATTAAAGATTGAGTTATATTATTTTTTATTTTTACAAATGTATTTTTGATATCTTCTGGATAATCTAGACTGTCTAGAATTGAATCTAAAAAATCTAAGTAGTATAAATTATCAGAGGAATCTTTTTTTAAAAACTCCATAATCTGATTTTTATGTTCATTCGAAGAGAACAATTTTGGAGGATTGGCTGTAGTAGTAACTAAAAAATCTGTATCTACAACTACTCTTGCATATTTTGCATGTTTTGATTCTAAGTTAATTGCGTTTACTAGAGCAGGTCCAAAACACTTATCCCCCTTGTGATATAATTTTCCAAATGAGATTCCACCACGAATCCAAATATTTTCATAAGAAAATTCAATACAAAGACATATTATATCTTCTAAAATAGGATATACGATGCCGGGATTAATAGAAGAATATGATATTATAATACTATCAGAAAAAATAGAAATTTGTCTATCAGATTCAGTAAATAGAGAATATTTGTCTTTTTTTATCTCTTGAATTTGATTTAATATTTTATTTATTTTTTCCAATAAGTTTGGATTATTTTCGGAGTTCATAACCATATTTTTGAATCCTAATATATCAAGAAATACAATATATCTATCTTCGTAATTCATATTTATTCTCTCCTTGTATTTTTTATTTGATTGAAATGTTATTGTTTTCTCCCCCGAATTCTATGATAAGTTGTATAGCTTCAGATTTTAATTGAGATAATAAAGTTCCTATGAAAAAAAGAACGTTTTCTTCTCCAAGTTGTTTTAGAAGTTTCGTTTCTTCTCCTAATTTTGTTAGAACATTTAAGGAGCCAGAGTAATTCCTATTCATGAAATCAATAAAATATTTTTCTAAACTTTCATAATATAAAGAAACAACATTATTGAATTGTTCTTGATCTCCAGAATTTATAGCTTCTTTGAATAAATTTTTTATATTTTTTTGTTCTTCATCAATCATTTTTGTCATATAAGATAAAGTTTTATTTTCAATATCGACATTGAGATTGTTTAATTTTATTCCAATTATCTTGACTGCCATTTGTAACATCACATATAGAAAATTAGTATTTTGAATAAATTTATTTATTTTTTCTTTCTTTTGATTTGTTCCATATAGAAAAACATGATCTATTGAAATTTTAATAAGCTGTATTGCAGTTTTTAAGATATTTTGATTTACCTCTTCTTCTCCATAAGTTGCTATAATATTTTCTAAGTGCATTTCCATTCCATGAGTTCCATCTCTCCATGCCTTTTTTCCTTGTTGCATATTACTTATTGCAACTCCTCCCATACGGATGCCTGCTTCAATATATATATCATAATCCTTTTTTCTTGGCTTTATAGTTTTTGAAAGATATGTTATAGAAGTTTCGTTAATAATCTCTATAATATTTTTATTTTCTAATGTTGAAAGCATATTTAATCGTTGTATTAGATGGTTATCTTGCTGTATTTGAACAATAGTTTTTTCAATATAATTATTCATTTTATTTTACCTCCGCATCGATTATGTCATTTTCTATTTTAGTATTTTCACCATATAGTTTTAATTTATCACCAATGGCTATTAAATTATCTCCAACTTTGTAAAGTCCACGTTTTATTTTAATATTTTCTTGAATACTATTTATTTCTAGTAGTATTTCTAATTCTGAAAAAATTTTGCTGACTTCATCACTGAGTTTCCACATCAAAGGAATAATTTTGGTCGTAGTATCGAAATCACTTTTAAAAGAATTTATCCGAAGAATATCATTATATTTTTTTGGTTTATCAGATAATAATGATTTTAAAGTTTCTAATTTTTGTATTTCGTTTTTCAATTTTTCATTTTCTGCGAATAAAGTTGCTATAACATCATACATTTTGTCATTTTTTTTCGAATGCTTATCTTTTTCTTCAATAATACCTATTTCAATAAGTTTTTTTTGTACTTTATATGGGATTGTTCCACTCTTACAAAAATATCTTTTTAAAGTTTCAACTTTAATGTCTAGAATTTTTGATAGTTCTTCTAGTGTGATATTTTTATCAAATAAAATTTTTTTCAATTCAGGGTTCATCTATATCACCTCCTAGATATAGGATAATCTTTTTTTAGAAAAAAATCAAGATATTTTTATCTGAAAAAATCCACCTCATTTTTTGTATAAATATTGAAAATAAATATAAAAATAAAATAAAAAACAGATTTTTTGATTAAAAAAAATCTGTTTTATTCACTCCGGCATTGCCTGCAGAAGAAATTATATTTGACTTAGAGATTGATACCAAATACTATGAAAACTTGTTTTAGGAGGTAAAAATGGCAAAAACAATTGGGATTATTCCAGAAAAAATAATTAACTATAGATGTTTTGCTGATGGGGAAATGTCTCCTTCAGCATTGGTTGATGTAGACCTTCCTGACATTCAATATATGTCAGAAACAATTAGTGGAGCAGGTATTGCAGGAGAAATTGAATCACCTACTTTAGGGCATTTTTCAGCATTAGAAATAGGATTAAATCTTAGAACATTGATTAAAAAAGATTTTTCTCTTTTTTCACAAAAAGTATACGCATTGGAATTTAGAGCAGCTACACAGTCAACAGACATGGTAAATGGAACGATTAACAAAGGAAGATTAAAAGTTTCAGCTAGAGTAGTTCCGAAAAGTATGGCACTCGGTAAACTGGAAGTAGGAAAGCCATCCGGATCGAATCAGAAGTTTGCATGTCACTATTTGAAAGTAGAAGTAGATGGAGAAACTGTGCTTGAAATCGATAAAATCAACATGATATTTAATGTAAATGGAACGGATTTACTAGCAGCAGTTCGAGATGCTATGGGAATGTAGGAGGAGTTTATGAAATTACAAAAAAAATAAAGTGTATAAGAGATGGAAAAGAGTTTGAAACAGATGAAATAGAAATTAAAAAAGAAAACTTTACTCCCAAAATTTTGTTAGAAGCGGAAAGAGAATTTTTGATGACAGGGGGAGTATTTCCTCAAGGGGATATAGAAAGTTCAAGAGCATTTTTAGCAATCGTTGCCTCTAAAATGCTTGGGTGTTCTTATGACACTATGATAGAAGAAATGACAGGATTAGAATTTTTAGAGGTTACAAATGCAGTTAAGGGTTTGTACGATGGCTTGGGTTGGGGAGCGGTTTTACTAAAAGCATTAGAAAAGCAATCTTAATCTTAAGCAAGGAAACGAAAACAGGGATAGATTACTTTATGAATATCAATTTTCAAGAATTGATAGAATGGACAGAAGATTTAGTAGAAATTCTTGAAAAACAAGCAAAATAATAAATAAGTGGTTGCTTTTTAAGGGAATTTGAGATACAATTCTTTTAAGAGGTGATGGATAATGTATAAGATAAATCATATAGAAAATCATGATGTAAAAGAAACCTTAAAAAAATACTCTACTCCCCCAAAAGAAAATAAAAGTAAGTTAAAAAATGTTTTTATTATAATATGCTTTATAGCTATTATGCTGTTTGGCTGGGGATATATTGTAGATTTTATTGAAATAGCATGGTCTTACATCTCTATGGGATTTATTTTGATAGCTTTTCTCACATTATCTGCAGTAATTAGTATATTATCATTCATATTGAAATTATTTTAAATAGTAAGAATATTTCAAAAACCACTTATCTGAAATAAGATAGGTGGTTTTTTTATTTGAAAAAAAACAATAATGATACACATAATTTCCAAGTTTATTCTTTAATTCTTCTGAAGAGTAGAGTTCTTTTAATTTATCATAAATTATCATTTTTCTCCTCATTTTCTATTTTTATAAAATCTGTGCTTTTCTTACGAACGATACCGATACCATCGCCAAAAGGCAGAAGGACAAAGTTATGGTTTTTATAGAGATACGAGATAAATTTATCTAATTTTTTGACCAAGGTTTTAAATCGTTTTGGGTAATTTTCTTCGCAGACATAACCACGAAATAGAATATTATCAATAAAAATAAGACCGCCTTGATTTAATTTTGGATAGGAATCCTCAAAGAATTTTTGATATTGCCCTTTCGAAGCATCGATAAAAATAAAATCAAAATTCTCTTGAATTTCTTTAATTTTTTCAGTTGCATCTCCTAAAATTTGTACTACATTTGAAATATCAGCCTTTTTAAAGTTTACTTTTGCTTCTTCAAATCTTTCTTCGTCAATTTCGATTGTTGTTAATTGACCTGTAATTTGTCGAGCAATATAGATACCGGAATAGCCAATTGCCGTCCCAATTTCCAAGGCATTATGGCATTTTTTTATTTGTAGCATCATCTTAAGATATTCTGCAACTTCTTTCGTAATAATGGGAACTTTGTGTTCTTTGGCATAGGCTTCTAATTCAAGAAGTATAGGATCGCTTTCTTCGATTTTATGATAAAGATATTGATTGATATTATTTAAAATTTCTAACATTGAATACTAATTTCCTTTCTTTTTTTGGAATAGATCACTTGGAATTTGGGCTACCAAGATTGCAATAAACATAATAATACATCCTAGAATTTCACTTGGCTTTAATCGTTCGTGTAAAACAATGAATCCAGCAATAGCTCCAAAAACAGATTCTAAACTTAAAATTAAAGAAGCTAAGGTAGTGTTTGTTGTATGTTTTTGTCCTACAATTTGTAGAGTATAGGCAATTCCTCCTGATAAGATTCCGGCATAGGCAATCGATTTCCAAGAAGCAAAAATATTAGGCAATGTTGGAGTTTCTATACTTAGAGCTACGAATGCTGCTAGACAAGTAGTAACTGCAAATTGTAAGCAGGACAGTTTGATAGGATTTACTTTTTTAGTGAAATAATCAATGACTAGGATATGACCAGCCCAGAAAAAAGAACCTAAAAATACAAAGAAATCCCCTTTGTTAATATTTGCTCCTTCTGTTAGCCCGGACATTGCTAGGAGATAGAGCCCTACGGTTCCTAAAAAAACTGCCATCCAAGTAAAGAGATTTACTTTCTTTTTGAAGAAAATTCCTAATAAAGGAACCAAGACAATATACAAAGAAGTGATAAAGCTTGTTTTTCCTGCTGTTGTATACTGTAATCCAACTTGTTGACAAGAAGAACCTAAGAATAAGAAAAGCCCACAGGCAATTCCTCCGAAAAGTAAATCTTTCATTTTGGTGTCATCTTTTTCTTTTTGCAAAAAGATGAGAGCTAAAACAAAAAGTGTTGATAAAAAGCAACGAGAAGCACTAAAAGTAAAGGGACCAATTAAATCCATTCCCGTGACCTGAGCAACGAAAGCACTTCCCCAAATAAAAGATGTCAGTAGTAAAGCTCCATTTCCTAATAAAAATTGATTCATAGTCATTTCCCCCCTTTAAATAACTAAGACACTAAATTTAAAAAATGTGATGACAGTTGGAAATAGATTGCTAATGCACAGGCATCTACAATAGTGGTGATCAAAGGACTTGCCATAATCGCAGGATCTAATTTTAGAGCTTTTGCTATAATAGGCAAAGAACCTCCGACAACTTTTGCAATAATAACGGTAATCAGCAAGCTAAAACAAACAACCATCGCAATTGTAAACCCAACTTGATCTATGTAATAAATTCTTAAAAAATTGACGAGAGCTAATACAATACCTACTAAAATACTGACACGAAATTCTTTCCAAACAATTTTACCAATATCTTTTAGTTCAATTTCTCCTAAAGCCAAACCACGGATAATCAACGTTGCAGATTGAGAACCCGCATTTCCGCCGGTATCCATAAGCATAGGAATGAAAATAGCTAAGGTAACGACTGACTGTAAAACAGATTCATATTTTCTGATAATGATACCTGTTGCAGTAGCGGAAATCATTAAAACTAAGAGCCAAATAATTCTATGTTTTGCTAAAGAGAAAATAGATTCTCTTAAATATTCTTCATTGGAAGGTTCCATAGCAGCCATGATATGGAAATCCTCTGTGTTTTCTTGGTCAATGACGTCGACAACGTCATCAATGGTAATGAGCCCTACTAAACGATTTTCATTGTCTACGACAGGAATGGAATTGTAGTCGTATTTTCTAAATAAGTCCGCCACTTCTTCTTGGTCATCTAAAGTGTTGACGGTTGGAATGGAAGTATCCATAGCGTCTACTAAAGGAACATCATCTTCGACAATAATCAATTGTTTTAAAGTAATAATTCCTAAGAAATGCCTTGTTTTATCAATAACGAAACAAATATCGGTATCTTCCTTATTCATTCCAACATTTTTAAAATAGGATAGAGCTTGTCCGATGGTCATATCATTTTTGAAAGAAACATATTCCACGGTCATGACTCCACCGGCTGAGTTTTCGGGATATTTTAGAAATTGATTAATCAATTTTCTAGTTTCGGAAGAAGAATTTTTTAAAATTTTATCTACAATATTTGCCGGCATTTCTTCAATCAAATCCACCGTATCATCTAAAAATAATTCATCTAGGATTCTTTTTAATTCTTCATCGGTAATACTTTCTATGATTTCTTCTTGTTTTTCAGAAGAAAGGTAAGAAAAAACTTCCGAGGCAGTATCTTTCTGGAGGATACGAAAGACGAGTATGGTCTTTTCCTTTGATAAGTTTTCAAAATGTTCTGCAATGTCCACAGGGTTTTCTTCGTTTAAGATATTTTTTAATTCAGAAAGTCGATTGCTTTCTAAATATTCTAAAATATTCTCCATGATGACACCTCCTCTTAAATTCTGTGTATTTCTATTCAATTTTATAGTACCATTTCTCAGAAAAAAAGGCAAATAAAAGATGAATGTATGCTATAATGAATGGAAAGTAGGAAAAGAAAAATTAGGAGGAAAATATGGCAATTAAAAATGAAATTATTGCTTTATTACAAGAAGTAGATCAAGGAAAATATTCTAACATCGCTTTGAATGAATTATTTCATAGAAAAGTATTTAAAAAGGGAGAAAAGAATTTTATTACCGAAGTTTTTTATGGAGTTATTCGCAATCGTCTATATTTAGATTATATGATTTCGCAGAAGGTTAAGGAAGTGAAGAAAGATTGGTTACAACAGTTATTTCGACTTTCTTTCTACCAAATTCGATTTATGAAAAGTGATGATAAA
>QWCD01027870.1_pt1 | contig 27651 bp, 21 predicted proteins | sample 1972461 | NCBI WGS metagenome assembly QWCD01 (sample SAMN09866717, study PRJNA288562) | Human vaginal metagenome isolate term4_vaginal, whole genome shotgun... | isolation source: vagina | host: Homo sapiens | place: USA: California | reverse complement strand
TCCTTGGTTTACAGCGCAAAAGACCATAAAAAGCGTGGCGATAGCACTTGAGCAATCGCGGACGCAATTACATTTGGGCATTCACGCAGAGGTTACTGCGACTCGCTCGACGCACAAAGCAAAAGCCGAATAAACACGCTAGAAAACTCACGAAATTTGAAACGACTTATAGAACTTTGAACAACCGAACAGGTTCGACCTTACGCGCACGTGCTGACCAAAGAAAATCATGTAAAGAACCATGCAAAGAAAACGTGTAGCGGATCGCACGAATGCAAAAATCACCCAAAGCGGCCAGAAATGTAGCGCTCCGCCTCCGTGTTGCGCGGATTGTTGAACATAGTGGTTGTATCTGCAAAATACTCAAGATGCCCTGGTTTTCCAACCGCCTTAAGGTTAAAGAACGCAGTGTAGTCGGCAACGCGCGCCGCCTGCTGCATGTTATGCGTTACAATCACAATCGTGTAATCGCGCTTAAGCTCGTTAATCAAATCTTCTACAGCAAGAGTAGAGATAGGGTCAAGAGCAGAGCAAGGCTCGTCCATAAGAAGCACTTGCGGATGCACAGCCACGGCTCGCGCAATACAAAGTCGTTGCTGCTGACCGCCAGAAAGCCCGATTCCTGGCTTATCGAGTCTATCTTTAACCTCGTTCCACAAATTCGCGCCACGCAAAGCCCACTCAACTAGGTCGTCGGCGTCTTGCTTTGAAATATGGCGATTGTTTAAGCGAACTCCTGCAAGAACGTTTTCTCGAATAGACATTGTTGGGAAAGGATTTGGGCGCTGGAACACCATTCCAACATCTCGGCGAACGGCCACAGGATCCACATCTTTGCCATACAAATCGCGGCCTTCAAGCAACACCTGACCTTCTACGCGAGCGCCTGGAGTAATCTCGTGCATGCGGTCTAGAGTGCGCAAAACCGTTGATTTTCCGCATCCCGAAGGCCCAATAAAAGCCGTAACCTTGTTTGGCTCAATGCTTATGTTAACGTCTTCTACTGCTAGAAAATCACCATAGTAAATGTTCAAATGCTTAACATCAATGCGCTGACCCATTTGCGCCTCACTTTCTAAAATCCTTCGTCTTACTTTGCTTTACTTTGATTTACCTTGATTCACTTCGCTTTATTTCGCCTTTACTGAGAACACGCGCGCTACAACTCGCCCAATAATATTCAGCAGCAAAACAACCACAATCAAAGCAAGCGCCGCCGCCCACGCACGCTCCATCGGAATCGTAGTAACGCACGAAGATGGCGCGTTAGCTGGGCAATTCGCCGAAAGCTTGGAATATTCCTGGTAAACGTACACTGGCAAAGTAGTCATTTGCCCGTCAAAAAGATTGAAATTCGTGGATGCAATAAACCCAGCTGCCATTAAAAGCGGAGCCGTCTCTCCAACCACGCGCGCAACCGCAAGAATACAGCCAGAAACAATGCCAGGCAACGCGGTTCGCAACACGATTTTTGTAATCATGCGCTGCTTTGTAACGCCTAGAGCAAGCGCCGCTTCACGCAGATCGTTCGGCACAATTTTTAACATTTCTTGACACGACTTAACAACAGTTGGCAGCATAAGCAGCGAAAGCGCAACCGACCCTTCAAAACCGTTGATTGTTCCAGGGCCTACAAAAATCGTAAAGCTAGAAAACGCAAACAAGCCAGCCACAATCGAAGGAATTCCGCTCATAACGTCTACAACAAGATTAATCACCCTAGCTAAGCGGCTGTCTCGCGCGTACTCAATCAAATACACGGAGCACATAATTCCAATCGGAATCGAAATTGCCATTGCGCCAAGCGTAATCTCCAACGTTCCAATAATGGCGTGCAAAATACCACCGTAGCCGCCTGTGCCAGTAGCAGCGCCGCCAACAACATAAGTCATATTATGTGTTAAAAAGTCAAGGTTTAGCCGCTTAATGCCGTTTACAATAGTCGTTAAAAGCAAAGAAAGTAGCGGAATTAGCGCAACTACAAAAGACAAAAAGATTAGCACGCGCATAAACAAGTCTTTTCGCTTACGACTTGCGATTCTAGAGCGCGTTGGGCGGAACTTGTTAAAGTCGATTTTTGGAGATTCGCTGCTTGCGCCAACAGTCTGATCAGAGCCAACGGAGCCAACTTGTAACGATTGCGAATTTTGCATCATGCACTCGCCTTTCCCGTGATTTTGCGCGCAATAAGGTTTACAGCGAATGAAATAACAAACAGCACCAAGCCTGTAGCAATAAGCGCACTAACACCCAATCCGTTTGCTTCTGGGTATTGCGCTGCTATGTTTGCTGCAATCGTTTGGTTTTGCGAAGCTTGCAAAATGTTGAATTTAAAGGTGAATCCTGGAGACAAAATCATAAGAACTGCCATTGTTTCGCCCAAAGCGCGACCAAGACCAAGCATAGATGCGGAAACAATTCCCGACTTTGCAAACGGCAAAACCGCTAGCTTTATCATCTCCCACTTTGTTGCACCAAGCGCGAGCGCGCCTTCTTGTTGCAATCGCGGCGCTTGCTGGAAAATGTCTCGCGCCATAGAAGTTATAATCGGCAGAATCATAACAGCAAGAACAATGCTAACAGTTGCAGCACTACGAGAAGGGCTTGCAGCAGGACCTGCAAAAAGCGGAATCCAGCCAAAGATGTGCGAAATAAACTTCCAGAACGGGTATGTGGATGGCACTAGCACCAATCCGCCCCAAAGACCGTAGATTACGGATGGAATCGCAGCAAGCAAGTCGACTACACCACTTAAAAGCGGCACGATTTTTGGCGGAGCATAGTGGCTTATAAACAGCGCGATTCCAATCGAAACAAAGAAAGCAAGGAGCAGAGCGAGCGCAGACATAAGAACAGTTCCAAAAACCATTGGCGCTACGTAGCCTAGAAAATCGTGCGCTTTGCCGCCAGTAAAGTCCAAAAATACTTGGCTTACTTGGCTTTTGTTTGCGCCTATAATAGGCCACGCTTGAAACAGCAGGAACAATGCAACAGCTGTAAGCACCATTAAAATCAGCAATCCGCAAGCAAGAGCTACGCTTTTGAACAAGCGGTCTGCAAAACCACCTGCAAAACCACCTGCAAAATGGCCACTTTTGTGCGCATCTTTACTGATTTCAGTTCTTTGTTTAGAACTCACTCATGCTCCTTTTGTAGTCATTATATAAATGCTATCAGCAGCAATATATTGACTACTATATTAACTACTCTAAAATCTTTGCAAAATGCTATTTTTACTTGCCTATCGACTGAATCGACTTGTTAATCCTGCCCATAAGCTTTTCTGGCAAAGGTGCAGTTCCAGCAGCACCTTGAGCCGCAGCCTGGCCATCTTTGCTAGTAACGTAGCTAAGCCAAGACTTTGCAAATCGTGCAGTTTGCGCGTCTTTGTAAGCACCGCACACAATATCGTAAGAAACTAGCACAATCGGATAAGCGCCTTTTTCTTCCGTTTTGTGGTTTATTTTAACAACAACGCGATGCTTTGATTTTGCTGCAGCATCTTCGTCAACCTTTGAATCGTTAATGGTTATAGAGCCACCTTCTGGGCTAATCTCGTTGTAAGAATCTCCCACTTTTACTGCCACAGTTCCAAGCTTTCCAACTTGCGAGAAGTCCGCGTATCCAATCGCTCCGTCTGCCATGCGGATTGTGGAAACAACGCCAGACGTGCCTTTTGCGCCCTGGCCTACGCTATTTGGCCAATTTTCGCTAAGATCGTAGGTCCAATCGCTTGGTGCAACGTCTTTTATGTAGCTTAAGAAGTTCTGCGTTGTACCAGATTTATCGGACCTGTGAACAACTGTAATCGGCTTATCTGGAAGCTTTAGCTTTGGATTTTGCGATTTAATAGCATCATCATTCCAACGCGTAATCTTGCCGTCGAAGATTTTTGCGATTGTAGAAGCGTCCATATTTATGTGTTTTCCAGCATCCGAAACGCCCTTTAGATTAAAGATTACTGCGATTGGAGAAACGTATACTGGAACGTCGAAAGCCGTAGTGCCATTTGCGCAAACCGACTTTGATTTTTCTAACTCGTCGTCGCTTAGCGATTTATCGGATCCAGCCCAAGCTGTTGCGCCCGTCATAAACGTTGTAACTCCTGCACCCGAGCCAGTTGGATTATATGCTATTTTTGCGCCAGTATTTTTGGATTGGAATCCTGCAATCCACGCTTCTACAGCAACCTGCTGGGAAGACGCACCCGAGCCTTGGAAGTTTCCTACGATTTTTGCGCTAGTATTTGCGGACGATTGCGAACTACTTGCAGGAACATTATCTCCGCAAGCCGCAAAGCTCACTAAAGTTGCGGACGCTAACAATCCTGCTGCAATCGCGCGCATATTCCACTTTGTGTTAGACTTTATTGATTGATTTTCTACTGCATTATTTACTGCATTTTTACGCATATTCTTCATTTCCTTTCAAGAAGAATTGCCATTATGCCAGTCAATCTGCGTTTCTCGTATAACCTACCGCAAATTTTCCTCTTAACTATTTAACTAATGTTTAAAACTGGCATCTTTTATTTCTTATTACCTTTTTTCTTCTATTAACGATGCCAATCTTAAGAGTGGGGTAAAAACCTTGCCGCCAAAATCTGATTGCACTCAAAAAATGGCGGCATTTAGCGCTACTCGCCTTTTGTTTGGCGATGCTGCGCGTCGGCGACCACATCGGCGTGTTGAATTCTACAAATTCCTAACAATATTTACCGTCATTTTTGCAGCTGTATCCGCGTATTCGGATATGTCGAAAGTGTGGAACTCCTCGTATTTTGTGTCTGCATTATCGCTCATTGCGCGCACAACTAACGCTGGAACGTCGTTTCTTGCAGCAACGTGAAGAATCGCAGCGCCTTCCATTTCTACAGCATCCGCTTGAGTCGCCTCAATAACTTCCGCCACTTTTTCGGGCGTGTCTACAAAATATCCGCCAGATGCGATTGTTCCCAAAATGTGGTTAATGCCCATCTTTGTTAAAACGCTGTCTGCAGTTTTAAGAAGATAATCGTCTGAATGATATTCGTTTGTAAACGGCTTCCACTGATTAATCATGCGCATGTCGGTGTCTAAATATCTTAATGTTTTTCCAAGAACAACATCATTCGTATGCAAATTTTTATTAAGATTTCCCGCAATTCCCGAAAAGATTACGGCCTGCGGCTTGTACGTATCAATTAAATACTGTGCGGTTGCAGCGGCATTTACAAGTCCCATTCCGCCAACTGTTGCAGCCACTTCGATTTTTCCGCCATCTTCGCATTCAAGCACGCCACAAGATACGTCTAAGCTGGCTGCCTTATTATGCTTAACATTGCTAAGAGAAGCGGCAATGTGCACAACTTCTTCTTCCATAGCGCCAATAATGGCAATTTTTGTAAACTTAGGCATTCGTCAAATCATCCTTTAGTCTTAATCGTATGTGCTGTATTTAATCTCGCGCATTGTATTTAATCTCGCGCGTTGCATTGCGTCTAATCAAAAATACGCTTACACAACACATAATAACAAAAGACGCGGTTGCAATTTTTAGCAAAGCGCTGCACGTGAATTCAAACCAAGGATTTGTAGCGGGAACATTCAAAAACTCCATGATTTGATTTTGAAGCGCAATAAACCCAAAGAAAGACGCTATTAGCAAAACGCAAATCGTAGAGCCAACAACAAGACGCCATCCGCGCACAAAAACGCAAAGCACAATCAACGTAATAAACGGAACAATAACGCTAAACCATAGTGCGGAACAGGCAACAACAGTGTAGCCTTTGCTGTGAGTGCCGCGATACCACGCAAACGCCAGAAGAAATGCGCCAGCAAGCAAAAGCGCAAAAATCGCGTATCGCGCAATTGGCAGAGCGCGGCTTAAAGCACCATCTTTATCTTGGGGAATATTGTTGTACTCGGGGGCAGGCGATTCGCACATTTTGCACTCCTTTGTTCAAAAATGCTGACTATTTGAGGATTTATTGTAATACGAATCGACGATTTCGAGCTGCATAATGCGCGAGAAATCACCTCGATTCGCTGAGCCGCTCAGACGTAAAGTCCAGTGGACTTTACGTGCGGCGAAGACGTTCGCGCGCTCAGACCGCGCGAACGACACGACACGCCATATTTTAAGTACAATCACACTACAGTTTTATGTAGTGCGGTTGTATGGCGACACGCCGATTAAAGCAACAAAATCGGCAAAATCAAGACTTAAGTCGGCGAGAAGAAACAGACTGCGCAAGCGTGTTAAGCAATCGCGCAGTATCTTCCCAAGAAATGCATCGATCCGTAATCGACTTTCCGTATTCAAGCTCGCTCAAAGGCGCAGGATCTTGGTTTCCGCCTTGCAAGAAGCTCTCCATCATAACGCCTTTAATGCCCTTTTCGCCGTGCGCAAATCGATCCGCAATATCTTGCACAACTTGAATCTGGCGATTTTCATCTTTGCCTGAATTTCCGTGCGAGCAGTCGATTACAACGCCATTAGACGCCACGCAATCCGCGCCGAGCCTCAAACGAACCGACGCAACGGCCGCCGCAACAGAAGCCGCATCGTAGTTTGGCCCCTTGCTAGAGCCGCGCAAAACAACATGACAATCAGGGTTTCCAAGCGTTTGCACAGCGCACGCGCGTCCAAGATGGTCAATTCCAAAGAAAGTGTGATGCTGGCTGGCAGCTAGGCAACCATTGACGGCGGCTGTAACAGAGCCATCCGTAGCGTTCTTAAATCCGACTGGCATAGAAAGACCGCTAGCAAGCTGGCGATGAATCTGCGATTCCGTGTTGCGCGCGCCAATCGCCCCCCAGCTAACCGCATCCGCAATAAACTGCGGGCTAGTCGGCTCCAAAAACTCGGTTGCTGCAGCCAAACCAGCGTCTAGCACGCCAAGAAGCGTGCGACGCGCCAAAAGCAAACCCTTGTGAATATCGTGCGTGCCGTCAATATCTGGGTCGTTAATCAAGCCCTTCCAGCCAACTGTTGTGCGCGGCTTTTCAAAGTAAACGCGCATAACAATCAAAAGCTCGCCTTCGAGCTTTGCGCGCAAATCAGCCAAACGAGACGCGTAGTCAAGAGCTGCAGCGGGGTCGTGAACCGAGCAAGGCCCAACGATTACAAGCAAGCGATCGTCATCTCCGTTAAGGCATTCGCGAATCTCATCGCGTGACTCGGCAACAATATCTTGCGCATACGGAGAAAGTGGCAACTCGCCAAGAACTTGAGCAGGAGTGGGAAGCGGCTCCAACTCCAACACGCGACGGTTGATTATGCGATCTACGCCAACCTGGTCTTCCCAGCGCTCGAATTTAGACGAGTCAAGCGGATTCATGCCGTTTTCAACAGCTTGCTTGACTGCGCTTGAAATGCGCTGATCAGGCGTAGATTCCATTTGTCACCATCCTATAGAATAAACTGCGCTCAATGCGGCAAGATTTGACGCAATTACAAAGCACTACAAGTTTATGTAGTCGCTCCGACCTGCCTTCGAGCTTAGAGCGTAGCGCAACTCTCCTATTTGATGTTGCGCGAGGTTTGAGTATTTCTCTCCTCGCAGGCGCGACGAACCGCCTTTCCGCTTTTTGTACCAAATTTGGCCTAAAACACGTACAAACTCGGGAAAAACTTCCGCTTTTTGTACCAAATTAGGCCAAATTTGGTACAAAAAGCGGAAAATAACTCACGCGGCTCGGGCGCACTCGAGTAGGCTAAACCACACTTGGCGTGGTACCTGCTGCGTCAATCGAGACGCAGCAGGCCGCGTTCGATTAGGCTAATTTCCTAGTGAAATTAGCCTAGGCCATTTCGTTCGCGCGGTCTAAGCGCGCGAACGTCCTCGCTTGCGTTGAAAGCACAGTGTGCTTTCAACTTTGAGCAAGCTCGGGCGCATTAGAGTAGCTTGAAATCCTAGTGATTTCAAGCTAGGCTAATGCGCCCATTGGGTCCCACGCCGGCAAAACAATTGCTGGTTCTTCCAGTGCTTTCTTATATTCCTCTGGCAAAAGAGCCTTAGGAACTGCCACCTCGTACACGTACTCAGTGAACCAATCGTCACTCATCGTAAAGTAACCCTTGTCCGCAATATCCGCACCCCAAGAGTTCTCAACACGCCAGCGGCGAGTAGTCGTGCCGTCATCCGCAACATCAACTCCAGCAAACGCCATAGCATGATTCATAGCAGAATCAGCAAAACGCACGCGCTGCTCCTTGTTCAAATCAAAATCAACGCCATAAACGCGATCATACTCAAACAAATCCGTAGCCCAAGCGCCATTATCGCGATCCATCATAGGGTGGCAATCCGCACCAAACCAAACTGGAATACCCTGCTCAACAAGAATCTTACGCACGCAATCCTTCATAAACTGGTTTGGCACGTTCAAATATTCCGTAGCATCTCCGCCAGCAACATTACCCAAGTGCTCAATCGCAATCTTCTTGCCCTTTGGATGCTCCGCACGCGGATCGTCCACCAAGCAAACGTAGTCTTCCAAACCAGCAGTAACGTACTTCTTCCAAAACTCAACTGGAGTAATTTCGCCATCGCGATGGAACTTTCCGTCCTCGTCCGTCCACTCCCAATCGAAGCTCTTTGGTGGCTCGCCCAAGTGGATTGTAAGAATCCTATGACCCGCAGCCATAGTCGTCTCAATAATATTGTCAATATCTGCAGCGTTAGCATACATATGAGCCACAGCTGTGTGCAAGAGCTTTTTAAGCTGAGTATTCATATCTCCAGTGTCTTTAGAAGACTCTGTTTCTGGGTACAAATCCTTAGGAACAGCACCATACTTCTTATAGACGTTCATAGCCATGGTCCACTGGCCGCCGTCGCCCATAACGTCACTGAGCAAATGCTGCAACAAACGCGAATCAGAAGGCTCGCCAGAGCGAACAAGAGCCGCAACGTCATTTAAGAAGTAGTTGATTCGTTCAAGCTTGTCGAAGTACATTGCGTAGTTCTGCGAGAACTCAAAATCCTTAACTTTAAGCGATTTTTTAGCAACAAATCGCGCAACGTTCAAAGAGCTAAATAGCCAGCAGCGACCAGAATGATCTTGATGCCTTGCGTCGCCATTATCCACAACCGTTGAGAATCGGCGCTGCAGCAGGCGAGCGCGGTCGTAGTTGCGCGCCACTTTATCGATTCCTGCAGCCGTAACGCCGTTCATTGCCAAACGATTCAATGGATTTGCGTCAAAATCGTCACGCAAACCTTGCAAAGCTTCGGCACTTAATTCACAGATCTCAGTCACTGTATAACCTTTCTTGTTTTTCTTGTTTTATGTTTATTTTTTATAGTTTATTTTAGCTTTTTTCGCAAATCTTGCGTCTGCTTGCGACTTTTCCGCGATTTTTCTGCGCAAATCATGCAGCGCAAATCATGCAGCGCGCTTCTGCGCCAGCGCAACTCACGACTCCTGCGCAATTGCCTCTTCAACTTGAGCTTGAGCATCTTTTCTAGCCTGCTTTTGAGCATCCGCATCTCTATGATCCGAAGCATCCACATCTGTAGAATCGCCAGAATGCCCCTGTCCAGAAGCAGCATCTCCAAAATCAAATCCCGAGAATGCGTTTGCAAACAAAGACCTAAGCTCAGTAACGCGCTGCGTGATTTGCGCTTCCCTATGCTGCAATTGCGTTAAGCGCGCCGTCATGCCGTCAAGCTCCTTTTGAGCTGCCGCCCTGCGCTCTTCCACCTGAGCCGTAGCATCTTGCATAGCTTTGCGAACGATTTGCGCAGCTTGAGCATCCGCATCCTTATGTGCTTGAGCAGCATAATCATCCGCATCTTGATGCACTGTTTTTGCGCGCGCAACAAGCGCATCCGCCTCTTCTTGCGCAGCACGCTCGCGCTCTTTTAGACCAGAAATAAGCTCGTTCACCTTTTTTGTGGCCTCTTCTTGTTGAGCTGCAATATCGTTTCTAATTTGCTCAACTTCTGCACTAACTTGGCTAAGAGTACGCGTGCGCTCAACTTGCGCTTCGTCTGCAATCTCTTGGGCCTTTGCAGCTGCAGCATCCGTGATTTCTCCAGCCTTGCGCTGAGCATCCGCCATCATCTTTGTTGCGCGCTCTTGCATATCTGCAAGCTTCTTATTCGCCTCTGCTAAAGCCGATTCAATTTGATCATTCGTTTCTGCTTTAGCATGTGCGATTTCCGCGTTTGCAGCCGACCTTTGTTCCGCGATTTTTTGCGCTGCATCCGCCTTCAGCTGTGCAATTGCACGTTCTTGCTCGGATTTTTCGGATGCCATTCGCTTCGTGTGCTCTTCACGCGCATTGTTGATTTCTAGCGTTGCAGCATCTTTTTGTGCATTAACATCTTTACTCGTTGTTTCGCGCAAACGCTCTGAATCCTCTTTCGCAGCGCTCGTCATCTGATTTGCCTTATTGCTTGCCGTAGAAAGCAGCGTATCTGCCTTAGTTTGCGCTTCTTGAAGCAAATGTTCCGCGTCTAATTTTGCATTATTCAGTAAAGTTCCTGCCTGAGCTTGAGCCGTCTTTTTAATAGACGCAGCGTCTTGCTTTGCACGCTCAATTAATTGCGCACTAGTTTGCTCTGCCGAAGCAAGTAATTGTTGCGCATTTGCGCCCAAAGATGCAAAAGTATTTCCGCTTTTTGCGCGTTTTACATTATTTTTTTCTTCTTGCAATTGTGCTTGCAATTGAAGAATAGATTCGTCACTAGATCGCACTTGTTCACGCAAACGCGATATTGTGCGCTCATAGTTGGTAAAGGCTTCGTTGACTTTATCTTTGTCGTACCCTCGCAAAGCAGTTGGGAAACGATCTGGCACCATGTTTATTCCTTTCACAAACCCCCGCACGACTCTACTTATCGTGCACACTCCATCAGCAATAACGCTATCACTTTAGTTGCTAAAACACTCGAGCGTGTCGCGCGAATTACTTGAGCAATATTCCCGAAGACGAAGGTTTCATATAGTAATTTACAGCTTCGCAAATTATGCTTTTTCCAGCTTTTATTTGCGCGTCCAATGGCAGCCCATGGCGTGCATCATGCAACGCAACCACTGGCGGAAAACTTACAAACCCTGCGATTATACGCTTTTTAGAATTATTCGACGCCCAATCTAGCAATCTATAAAACAGCGAATTGCAAACATATGTTCCTGCATCCGAGCTTAGCGTAGATGCAATCCCACTATGAGCAAAATCGTTTAGAATCATTCTTAGCGGCAGCCTAGTCCAGTACGCAGCAGGCCCATTTTCAACGATTTGCATGCTTTGAGGAGTGTGGTTATCTACGTCTGGCTTATTCGCATCCATTATGTTTGTAGCGCATCGCTCTAGTTGCACTCCACGAGCCGCGTGTTTTACGCCTGTTGCAATCACAATATCCGCGTCTTGCGCGTTAATCGTTTCTAAAAGATGCGGCCAAGCGTTTGCAAAGCTGATTGGCAACATTACAGACGTAATTTTTACGCCAACATCTTCTGGAAGATTAAAATCCGATGCTAAATCACCATTTTTGGCGTGTTCGAGCGCCAGTGGCACTTCGTGCGATGGATTTATTTCTAAATCCTCGTATGGCCCAAACCCAGAAATCACTACGTTAATTTGATTCATAACAATAGCTTTCTACGCAATAGCTTCAATATCTTTTACTTGTCTTTAACTACAAGAGCAAGCAATCGTCCTTCATGAGATTTTCCTGCAATACATGCGCGTCTGTGAGAATACCATAATGGATTTTCCAGCGTACACATTGGGTTTTGCAACGCCTTAAGGCGACTTTCCAGCGCTTCGCCTTCGCCGTCTACCTTGCAAATTGTTTGCAACTCTTCGTCTTTAGCCAAATATTGTGCGGCAGCAGTAACGCGCGGCAAAGCGTCAACAATATTTGCAACTCCTGCAAGCGCTAAATCAATGCGAGCAGCTTCTGCAATATCAATTCCAAGTCCACCAAAACGCGTTTGCGTTACAGTCTGCGGGTAGCGCCGCTCAAAGTCGCGCGCGATTTCTTCGCCAACTTCGTAGCAATCACCACAAATGCATGGCCCCAAAACAGCTGTTATATTCGAGCGTTCGGCTCCCTTTTCGCACATTGCTTCAATAACAGAATCAAGCACACCAGCCATTAAGCCTTTTCTGCCACAATGCGCTGCAGCAATTACGCCAGATTCGCTATCTGCAAGCAAAACTGGCAAGCAATCTGCAGCAAACATTCCTAAAGCAAGCGAGCAAGCAGTTGAAACTTGCGCATCTGCTTCGATTTTAGCGTGTGAATCTGCAAAACCTGTAGCATCAAAACCGTACGGAGTGTTCCACGAATCAACTATTGAATCTGCATCAAAAACACTATTTCCGTGAACTTGGCTAACAAGACACAAGTCAGATTTAAGCGCGCGTTGCAAAGCACAACGGTTGCTAAACACAGATTTAGCATCGTCGCCAGCTTTGCCTCCTAAATTAAGCGAAGCAAACGCACCTTCGGAAATTCCACCTAATCGCGTTGTAAAAACGGCATGAGCGCGTGCGCCCAGTGGCACTGGAATCGTCACTGGAATTGGCAAGCCGTCTTCGTCTTCGTGTGCAAGTGGCATTCCTGCTACGCTAGTTTCTTGCATATTATTCGCTTTCGTTTTGTCTTATTCGTTTTGTCTTATTTGATGTAAAAGTTAATCAAAATTAAGTTAACCCAAATAAGCTAATTCTTCATCGCTTAATTGCAAATCTGCAGCCTTTAAGCTATCTAAAATCGTAGCTGGCCTATGCGCGCCTGGAATAACAAAAACATTGCTGCCCTTGGCAAGCTCCCAAGCCAAAACAACCTGTTGATAGCTAACGTTGTGATCATTTGCCACTTTGCGGAATGGGTCAAAAAGATGCTCGTCGTACGGGTGACGGAACCCTCCAAGCGGACTCCAGCAAACAAACGCAATTCCAAGCTTCTTGCAATATTGCAACGTGTCTTCGTTTTCTAGATGCACTGGCGAATACTGATTTTGAACAGCAACAAGCTTTTCTCCCAAAATCTCACGCGCAATGTCAATCTGCTCAACAGATGCGTTAGAAATGCCGATTTCTCGCGCGACTCCCTCATCAAGCAGCTGTTGCATTGCTTCAATCGACTCGTTGTATGGAACTTCTGGATCTGGCCTATGGAAGTAAAGCAAATCAATCGTATCTACGCCAAGAGCCATTGCCGACTCTTTAGCGTGCGCAATCAAATGCTCTGGCTTTCCATCTTTACCCCACGTTGGCTTGCCATCTGTAAAGTTGCGGAAGTGGCCAACTTTTGTTGCAACAAGAATCGAAGACTTGTCTCCATTCCAGCTATCCAACGCCTCGCGCACAAGCTTTTCGCCAGTTTGCTCCTCACCGCCCGAGCAATAATACGCCCATGCCGTATCTATATGCGTGCATCCAGCGTTTAGAGCAGCGTGGATTGTTTCAATGCCCATACTGTGCCCAAGATTGTTTTCAATCGTTAATGGCATCTCACCAAAGCCAATAGCTGTAGTGTTAAACGATCCTATAGTGCGATTCATGGCCATTTTGCTCCTGTTCAAATGTTTCAAAAAATGTTTCAAAATGCCCCCAAGCGCAAAAGCAACTTGAAGGCATTTAGATTTTTTATTTTATATGACTAGGCGCTTATGCGCTTGCATCTTTATCTTGCGATTAGTCCTCGTCAAATGGGTCAAAATCGCGGCGGATTCTGCGACGAGGGCGTTCTGCGCGCTCCTCGCGAGCAGCGCGATACTCATCGTAGTGGTCGTCGTCTGCAGCGTAGCGCAAATTGCGGTCGCTCACTCTACGATCCGATCCACGGCGAGGACGCTCTGCGCGGTCGTCGGAACGATCGGAACGCTCTGCGCGCTCACTTGCACTATCATCTCGCTCGTCGTATCGGTCGTCGCGAGGAGCGCGGCGGCGAGGACGGTCTTCATAATCGTTGTTATCGTAGCGATCGCTTCTGCGATCATCTCTTCTAGAAGAGCGCTCATCGTAGCGGCTTGAACGATCCGAACGATTTTCCCTATCGTCATAACGCGAATCGCGATCATCGCGAACGCTACGGCGGCGAGGACGATCATCTCTATCTCCTCTGTCTCCACGATCATCCCTATCGTCGCGTGGAGCACGCCTACGGTCACTTCTGCGATCATCCCTATCTTCACGATCTTCGCGAGAACCGCGACCACGATTTTCGCGAGGCGCTGGAGCAGAAGATTCCTGATTCTCAAAACCTGGGATTGCCAAAGAAATCTTACCGCGCTCATCTACGCTTTGCACGATTACTTCTACACTATCTCCCTCTTTAAGCACATCTTCAACAGTGTCAATGCGCTCACCGTTAGCAAGATTACGAATCTGGGAAATATGCAACAAGCCGTCGCTTCCAGGAGTCAAGTTTACGAAAGCACCAAAGCTCGTAGTCTTAACAACCTTGCCAGTAAAAGTCTCGCCAGCCTTTGGAATGCGTGGATTTGCAATAGAATCGATGATTTCCTTAGCCTTTTGAGCAGCTTCGCCGCCTTCGGACGAGATGTACACAGTACCGTCATCTTCAATAGCAATCTCGGCACCAGTTTCTTCTTGAATCTGGTTAATCATCTTGCCCTTAGGGCCAATCACTTCACCGATCTTATCTACAGGAATCGTAGTTGTAATAATGCGTGGAGCAAATGGGCTCATCTCTGCTGGGCAATCAATGCACTCGTTAATCACTTCAAGAATCGTAGTGCGCGCCTCGTGAGCTTGCTGCAAAGCAGCAGCCAAAATGTCTGCTGGAATGCCATCAAGCTTAGTATCAAGCTGCAAAGCAGTAATAAATTCAGACGTACCAGCAACCTTAAAGTCCATATCTCCAAACGCATCTTCTGCGCCAAGAATATCGGTCAAAGTCTTAAAGATGTGCTTGCCATCAACGTCTCCCGAAACCAAGCCCATAGCAATGCCAGCAACTGGAGCCTTCAAAGGAACGCCAGCAGCGAGCAAAGAAAGCGTAGACGCGCACACGGAGCCCATAGACGTAGAACCGTTGGAACCAATAGCTTCCGATACTTGACGAATAGCGTATGGGAACTCTTCGCGACTTGGCAAAACTGGCACCAAAGCCTTCTCTGCCAAAGCACCATGACCAATCTCGCGGCGCTTTGGAGAACCAACGCGACCCGTTTCACCAGTGGAGTATGGAGGCATCTCGTAGTTGTGCATGTAGCGCTTAGTTTGTGGGCCAGAAAGCGCATCCACTTGCTGCTCCATCTTAAGCATGTTCAAAGTAGTTACGCCCAAAATCTGGGTTTCGCCGCGCTGGAAGAGCGCCGAACCATGAACGCGAGGAACAATATCAACTTCTGCACTAAGCGTACGAATATCGCGCAAGCCGCGGCCGTCAATACGGTAATCTTCCGTCAAAATACGACGACGAACAATCTGGCGCTGCAACTCTTTGAACGCATTGCCGAGTTCCTTTTCTTTCTCGGCTTCGTCCATATCAGTAAACTCTTGCGCAATCGCCTCGCGCACGCCTTCCTTAATTTCCGCAATGCGGTCTTGGCGTGGAAGCTTTTCTGCAATAGAAAGAGCCTCGTTCAAATCAGCATGAGCAATCTCATCGATTCTTGCATAAAGCTCATCCGTATACTCTGGGAACAGCTGGAATTCCTTGGTTTCCTTAGACGCAATTCGCTTCAACTCATTTTGCGCTTCGCAAATAACCTTAATGAACGGCTTTGCGGCTTCTAAGCCTCCAGCTACAACTTCCTCATCTGGCTTAATTTGACCCTCATTATAAATCAAATTCCAAGCATTCTTACCAGCGCCAGCTTCAATCATTGCAATAGCAACATCGCCATTTTCAATAACGCGACCAGCAACAACAATCTCAAATACAGCACGCTCACGTTCACTCCAGCGAGGGAATGCAACCCACTGGCCATCAATCAAAGCCAAACGCACACCAGAAACTGGGCCTTCAAATGGCAAACCAGAAATCATAGTAGAAGCAGATGCAGCGTTCAAAGCAATAACGTCGTAAGCATCATCTGGATTAATTGCCAAAATCGTTTCTACAACTTGCACTTCGTTACGCAAAGTGTGTGGGAAAAGTGGGCGCAATGGGCGGTCAATAATACGGCACGCAAGCGTTGCCTCATTTGACGGGCGTCCTTCTCTGCGGAAGAAAGATCCTGGAATCTTACCAGCAGCGTACATTTTTTCTTCCACATCAACAGTCAGTGGGAAGAAGTCGTAGTTTTCTTTTGGACTAGATCCTGCAGTCGTCGTCGACAAAATCATGGAATCGTCATCCAAGTATGCGGCAACAGCACCATCCGCCTGCTGAGCGAGGCGACCTGTTTCAAAACGCAGCGTGCGCTTTCCAAATGAACCATTATCAATAACGGCTTCTACAGCCTTAATTTCGGGACCCTCCACGGGTTCCTCCTTTTCTTAACTTACCTAATCAACCAACCATGCGTCGTCATCTTTGCAAAATGCATAACCAACATTTCGTAGTTTTTTGTTTCGGTTACTTCAATCATCCATATTCAATTATGTTTTATTCTTCAGTTATAAATCCTGCAAACTTAAGAACTTGCTAAAACTAAATCGCTTAAATCTTAAATCACTTAAATCTTAATCATTTAACCTTAAATCAATTATTCTTAAATCATTTAGCTCATAATCTAAATCGTTAATCCTAAATCTTCAAACTTAAATCTTCAAACCTCAAATTCAGCCATTTAATCAAGCTTTTTAATTCTACTTCAAACACACTAAATTCACTAGAATTGCATAAACAATACGTATAAATACAGATGCATAAATACAAAAGCCCGAGCTTACGCTCGGGCAAAAAGACTTATCGACGCAATCCGAGTCGATCAATCAAAGAACGATAGCGATTAATGTCTACGCGCTTCAAGTAATCAAGAAGACGACGACGGTCACCAATCATGAGCATCATACCACGACGAGAGTGGTGATCATGCTTGTGCTCCTTCAAGTGATCGGTAAGGTCGGAGATGCGCTTGCTGAGCAAAGCAACCTGAACCTCTGGGGAACCCGTGTCACCCTCGTGCGTTGCGTATTCGTTGATAATGTTCTTCTTATCTTCAGCCGTTAATGCCACGGCGTCCTCCTTATGTAGTTACTGCGCGGTGCCGCATCCTTTAATACAGCGCTTGCAAATCCGCGGGCGTTACACGCCGAGTTTCAATGCTACAACTATGCCCAAACAAGCTTATAAAGCCTACATAGCAGTAATAAATCCACCAAAAATCACAACAAGAATCGCAAGAACTTCAATAGCGTAAAACATTATTAACGAAGCCCAGCTGCGAGTCAAAACGTTTAATCGCGACTTTTTAGGAACCATTACAAGCAATCCAACAAATAAAATCGCATAAACAGCAACGCCAAATCCAGCAGAAATTATTCCAAGATTTGCTGCATTTGCAAGCCCACTTGCTGGTCCGTAAACTACGTATGTTGAATACCAAAAACTTAAGCGCAATAAGCATAATCCGCTAATAAATTGTTCAATCGCTAGAAAAACAACAAACAAAAATCGCCAAAGCCATCTACCAGACTCAATTAGCGCCATTGCTAAAACTGTAGCAGTTACAACTGTTGTAACCCAAGCAATAAACACAACTCCCTGTGCAGATAAGACAGAAAAATTCTTAACAACCCAAGCAGTATGCTGAACTGCCAAAGTTCTACCCGCCCAATAAGGAACAACAACCGCTACAAGAAGAATCGCAAAATAAAGCACCCAGCGCTTAGGATTTGAGTGGCGTTTGGAGATATCTGCTATAGAAAGCTCCGACTCCAATTCGCCAGGCGACTCAAGGGGTTCATCTGCGTTAGCATTAGCAGCATTAGCGTTTGCTTTACACTGAGCCATCTCTTGCATTCTCCTTTAACGTGCTAAATTCTAAATGAATACCTTACCAGCCACATTCCCCTATCTAAAGCGTGCAATATAATGATACTCCACGCGATTGCAACAAAATTCGCAATCACAAACAGATTTAGGTACACACATGGGTTTTATTCACTTTATTCTTAACCTTCTTAAAGATCCGCGCTCCGCTATAGCTGGCTGGATTGCTATGGGAACTGCTCCTGCTTTAGCATTGATTTTTCTAATCATCTTTATTGAAACAGGCGTTGTGTTCTTCCCATTCTTGCCTGGAGATTCCTTGCTTTTTGCTGCTGGATTCTTTGCAGCTCCAGATGCACAAACTGGTAAAAGCTCGCTTCCACTTGCGATTTTGCTCGTAGCTGTTTGGCTTGCACCAATTATTGGCGACCAATGCAACTACTTTATTGGCCACTTTTTCGGCAGGCGAATCGTTGAATCAGGCAAAGTTAAAGCCCTAACTCCAGAACGCATTGCTAAAACAGAGCAAATGATTGATAAGTGGGGACCAATTGCAGTGTTCTTAGGCAGATTCTTCCCATTTATTCGCACATTTATGCCATTTATTTCTGGCATTTCTGGCATGCGTTGGACTCGTTTTACTCCTTTTTCTGTTCTTGGCGGAATAGTGTGGTCGTCGCTTTTTACTCTTCTAGGCTACTTCTTTGGCAACATTCCTTTTGTTCAAAAGAATTTTGAGCTTGTTATAGTGGCGATTTTGCTTATTTCTCTTGTGCCAACTTTTATTGGACTTTACAAAGCTCATGCTGCAAACAAAGCCAAAAAGCAATCGGAAGGCAAATCGCAGCAAGATTAACTAAAGAATTAGCAACGTTTTACAACACTCCAACGCTGTTAGCGTTGTACTTTTACGCATTTTGTAGTACAGTGTGCAGAGTTGTGTAAAACATTGGGGCTATAGCTCAGTTGGTAGAGCGCTTCGTTCGCATCGAAGAGGTCGTGGTTTCGATTACCATTAGCTCCACTAAGCCCACTGCATTCATTCCACCGCAGTGGGCTTTTTCTTTGCAAATACTAAACGCCGCTGTTATCAAATGTGTTTTCAATCGAATCTATAAGCGGATCCGCCTGACTCATTATGCTCTTAACTCTGTTATCAACGTTTTTATTTTGCGACTTCAAAGACCGTGCTAAATCCAACGCATCGTCAAAAATCTTTTCAACAATATCTTGATTTACGCCATCTGCCTTAAATTGCGCACTCCAAGAGTTCAGTGACTCAAACACAATCTCACTTGCATCTATTTTTACAATCTCATTTTCGTTTTTCTTTGCATTTTCAACAAAAGCGCGCAGCTTTCCAGCATACTCTCGCACTTTAGGCATTGGCTTACCTTGCGAATAGTTTGTAAGATCTAAGTAGCCTTTGCCAAGCGTAGAATACATTAACCCCGACTCATAATCCTTTGCTTTAACACCCTTTAACGCCTCTTCAAACCACTTTACAGACTGTTCAATTCGTTCCTTTCTATTCGCACTACTTGATTCTTCTTTATCTTTAACTCCGTAATACCAATACGCTTTTCCAACAGATAAGCATAATTCATACCAATCTTCGGATTTTTTAAGATCCGACTTGTACTTATTAACAAACGACGTAAAATCTTCTCTTTCGCTTGCGCTCCACCGAAAATCTTCAATCTGGTTTACTAAAAGTCGCAACGCTGGCTGAATAGACATAGGCTGAACATTTGCGTTAAAAAGCTTTACTTGTAAAAACATAGCTTTATTAACGTATTCAACAATCTGCTTAGAATCTGTTGATTTTGCAGCCTTAACCATGTATTTTTTATACTCTTGCGCACTGCTTGTTATATTGCTCGCATGCTTGTTTTTTGTAGAAATATTTCCGCTTTTTACATATGATCGCGGCTCTATTACTTTCACTCTGCCTGCATTTGTTATTACAGATTTACAAGCAAATGCAAAAACAACACATCCAATAAATGCCATTAAGACGCAACAAACAATCTTAAAAATATTTTTCTTGCCATTTTTAACACCATTTTTAACACCATTTTTCTTGTGTCTTTTGCCAATATTTTGATTACCACTTTCTACGCGCAATCGCGCTCTAGCACGGCTGCTACGACTTGCATCATATTTTTTGCGCGTTTGCGCACCTCTTGCACGCCTTTTATTGCGCAAAACAAGACCAGATTCTCCCATATTTGATTCAACTTTTTCGCCAAATTCTAAATCTTCTAAACAATCTTTTAGCGCTTGAGAAAACTCCGCACAATCTTCGTATCGATCCTTTGGATTATGCGCCAATGCGCGCATTAACACATAGCGCACACCACTATCGCAATCGTCGCAGCTCAAGTCGAAGTTAGTAAGCGGATGAGATTTATTAGAATCCTTAAAATCTAAAGTCTGATTACTAGAAAAACTAGAAAAATTGGAATTGTTAAAACTTAAAGAGGAATCAGAATGATTGGAACTCTCGCAATAGCACGTACCCGTAAGCGCGTAAAACAACGTTGCTCCAAGCGCATAAACGTCTGTAAAAACGCCGATTTTAGCATCCTGCTCAAAAAGCTCGGGAGCTGCAAATCCACATGTTGCAAAACGCGCATCTTGCTTAAATCGACTTGGTTGCACCAAAACACCATCTTCGCCTTTAAGCTCTAATGCAGAGCCAAAATCAATTAGATGCACACTAGAATCATTAGAAATCATAACGTTAGAAGGTTTTAAGTCGCAATAAACAACAGCTGGATTTAACGAGTGAAGATATTGCAATAATTCGCATAGCTGGATTCCTAAAGCGCATACTTGACTAGGAGTAATAACTCCGCTTTGCGCAATAATCGTTTTTAGCGAACTTCCCTCAACATAGTCGCGGACTGCGTACGCTCTGCCATTTTCTTCAAAAAAATCAACGATTCTAGGAATGCTAGGATGATTGCAATGATTCAAAACCTCGACTTCTGCTCGAAGCGATTGCAAAATCAAAGCTTTTTTATCACTATCTAAATTCTCATTAGACGTTTCTTTAACAGCCCATTTTTTGTGTAAAACATTGTCTACTGCAAGATAAACGCTAGAAGTTCCGCCCGAACCAAGCTTTCCCAAAAGCTGATATTTTCCACCTACACAAACCATATTTACCGCACTTTCATAAAATCAAACCGATAATAATCCTGTGCGCTAAACTCTATGCACTAATTCATGCAAAGAAAAGACTTAATGGAAAATGTGTACCAAAGCCATCAAAGCCCTAGAAAAATAAGGGAAAAGTTATCCACATTGCTTACATTGCTTACATTGCTTACATTGCTTACATTGCTTGCATTGCTTACATTGCTAGCATTAATAACACTAATCAATCAATGTCTGCACCAAGAGCAGTGAGCTTCCCTCTAAAATCTGCATAGCCGCGGTCAATAAGCGAAATGCCCTTAACATTAGACGGTCCTTTAGCTGTAAGAGCTGCAATAAGATGACTAAAGCCGCCACGCAAATCTGGAACATCAATATCTTGACCAGTAAGAGGCGTTGGCCCAAAAATCACAGCAGAATGCTTGTAATTGCGCTGCTGGAATCTGCATGGAAGAGAGCCTAAGCACTCGCGATACAGCTGAATCATAGCACCCATTTGCACAAGCGGCTTTGTAAAGCCAAAACGATTCTCGTACACTGTTTCGTGCACAATGCTCAAGCCTTTAGCTTGCGTTAAAGCAACAACAAGCGGCTGCTGCCAATCGGTCATAAAACCAGGATGAACGTCTGTTTCAATAGCAACTGGATGCAAGTCTCCGCCTGGATGCCAGAATCGAATACCGTTATCTGCAACGTCAAACTGGCCGCCAACTTTGCGGAAGACGTTTAAGAATGTCATCATTTCTGGCTGAGTTGCGCCTTTAATAAACACATCTCCGTGAGTTGCAAGCGCCGCCGAAGCCCAAGATGCCGCCTCAATCCTATCTGTTAAAGCAGTGTGATTGTAACCTTGAAGCTTATCTACGCCCTCAATCCTAAATGTGCGATCAACGTCTACAGAAATGATTGCGCCCATTTTTTGCAAAACGGCCACCAAATCCATAATCTCTGGTTCGATTGCAGCTCCAGAAAGCTCCGTTTTGCCTTCTGCAAGAACGGCTGCAAGAAGAGTCTGCTCAGTGGCACCAACCGAAGGGTAAGGAAGATGGATTTTAGTTCCGCGCAAACCGTTTGGAGCAGTAATATGAATACCGTCTTCGTGGTCTTTGTTTACATTTGCGCCAAGCTTGCGCAAAGTTTCAAGATGGAAGTCTATAGGGCGGCCGCCAATATTGCACCCACCAAGCGCTGGAATAAAAGCCTCGCCAAGCCTGTGAAGAAGCGGACCAGAAAACAGAATCGGAATGCGAGAAGACCCAGACAGCGTGTCTACGTCTGCAACATCTGCAAGTTGAACATTGCTTGCGTCAATGCTAACAACGCCTGCAGCGCCATCAACATTTACGTTTACGCCGTGCAATCGAAGCAAATCCGAAACAACATGAACATCTCTAATCTCTGGAACATTCTTTAACACGGATTTTCCAGGAGCTAGCAGCGCTGCAACCATCGCCTTGCTAACAAAGTTTTTTGCGCCACGAACTTTAATCGTTCCGTTAAGCGGCTTGCCACCTTCTACATGTAAAACGTCTGCAGCGTCGATGCCACTTTCGTTATGTTCAGCCGTGTTTTGCGCAGACACATTTACCTCTTTCGTTTGCAACTAAAACTAATTAACTATAATACCGATACGCGTGCCAATCGCATGTAAATTACGTTGCAATCGCGCTCAAATTCGCGCCAATGCTAAATAATCCGTGCTATTTTGCAACCATAGACCGCCATCTTCTTAAGATCCTTGCAAAGAGTGAAGGCTTTTGCAATAAATCGACTTCTGGCAAATCGTGGCTACAATCCGCGTTTAATCCATATGTGTACGCTTTCTTAGACGATGCTTTGCCAACTAAATCGCCAAATTCCAGCATTTGCGTTCTAGGCTCGTAAGGGTGACGAATGTCAAACTCAAGAAGCCTTGCTCCGCATTTAGAAGCCACTGGCCCGTAAGACGCAAATCCGCACGTTGCAGTGGCCATTAGAAGCATGCCAGAATCCTCGCACCTGCCAGCAAACGCGTTTCTGTGATCGTGCCCTGCGCAAAAAGCAAAAGCACCAATCTTTTGCAAAATATCGTATTCACCGCTGTCTTTATCTGGGCAGCTCACGCCTTCTCCAAGATATCCATCTGGCAAAACGCGATTATCGTCTAAAGCGTAGTATTTTCCAGCAAAACGCCTATATCCTTCGATTGCGTGTTCTTTAGCAGCGCAATCTTTAGCAACTTCGCGCAGCAAATCGTAGTATTGCGGAAGTGGAAAATGCTGAAAAACGCAAAATCTTGGCGGCAAAAAGTTTGGCAAATCCGCTAAAAAGTCAAGTGCCTTGCTAGAAGGGCTTCCGTAGCCGCCGCGCTTTTCGTAATCGCCAGAATCTACAAGAACAATAGAAAATACGACTTTTTCTTGATTTACGTCCATAACAGGCAAAGCGAATGTTCCTGCTTTACAAGGAAATATGATTTGATTTGGCAAAATGCTTTTTGGAAGAGACATGGCGCATCCGCTAGAAAATTCTCCATCGGTTTGCTGGCGATTCAAGCATCCCGAAAACTCTTGATACAAAGAATCCAGCTCCGAGTTGCTTAATCCGCACTGAAAATCGTGATTCCCGTACGTTAGCGCCCAAGGAATTGAGCGTTCTTCTAAAGGCTTTACCATGCATTTAATATGATCTAAGACTTTTTTGCGCGTATTTTGCAAATCTTTTTCATGCGACTTGCGCGCATCTGCTCCACGGTTATCTTGCGACTCATCCCAGCGTCTTCGCACAAATGTGTTCGCAAAATCTTTAGCATATCCTGCAATTTGATTGCCACTAAAAATCACAATATCTGGCCTAACTGCATCGCAAGCAGACTCTATTAGCTTAATCGTGTCTTTGCTGATTTTTGGCGCATCTTGAACATCTGCAAACTGTAAAACGCGGAATTTTCCCGAAAGATGAAATTGCAACTTACCTAATCTTGCAGAGACGGATGTTGGAAGCTTCGACGAATCAGATGCGCTATACGAATTAGACAAATTAGACGTATTAGATGCATTAGACGACTTAGCAAAACTTGACGACTTAGCATTTTGAAAAGTCTCCTGCTCATTTAGGCTGCTTTTCAAAATCTTAGAGTCGCTTTTATCAGATTCTGCAATTTCTAACATAGTTCAAGCATACGGCACAGCATCTGGCGTATCAACAGAACACGGCAAAACACTAAAAATCATTAATGATTATTCAAGACGACGCAGAACAAGGCAAAACAAGACAAAACACCGCAAAACACCGCAAAAATAGCGTTTTTTTACAATATTTTAAGATAACTTTAAGCTAATAACCTATTCGCATTAAGAAAAGAGTGGTTAGATATAAAGCATAGACGGAATAAATCACAATAATCAGTGATTTAGAACTAATAACTGAACCTCTCTTCTTCTCTTCTTTCAAACCCCCGAGCCAATCACTCGGGGGTTTTGTTTTGCGCAAGACTTGCACAAGAGGCGGGTTAGATGGGTTATAGGCCAAAAAGTGTGTAAAGCTAAGCTGATGAATATTCGCACAAGAGGCGCGTAAGCGGCAAAACAGAAACCAATTGACGCACTTTGTACCAAATTTGACCCAAAACACGTACAAAAAGCGGAAGTATCGTTCGCACGAATTAGCCGTGCGAACGTCTTCGCTTGCGTTGAAAGCACACCGTGCTTTCAACCTTGAGCAAGCTCAGCGCTCCGAATTGCCTTTTCGCACTACGCTTTAAGCGAAAAGGCAGGTCATCGCGCCCGCGCATTATGCAGCTCGAAATCGTCGATTCGCGAACAAAAAAGCCCCCGCGATTACGAGAGCTATTCGCTGGGGTACCTGGACTCGAACCAAGAATGGATGAACCAGAATCACCTGTGTTGCCAATTACACCATACCCCAATTGRMWGKCGACTTTACAACATAACGCAAGTATATGCAACTAGCGGCGTGTCGCATCAGCTACAAAATGCCCCCATGCAAGTCAAAAATCAACAAGCATGGGGGCAAAACAGCATTAAAGCTTAATCTTTTTTACAAATGCTCACGCAATCCAGCCAAGCGAGCCAAAGTCACGTCTTTGCCAACGATTTCCATGGACTCAAAAAGCGGAGGCGAAACTCTGCGGCCAGAAAGAGCCACGCGCACAGGGCCAAACGCCAATCGCGGCTTGTAACCAGCTTCCTCAACAAGCTTCTTGTTCAAAATCTCGTGCAAAGAATCTGTATGCCAATCAGACTCATCAACACTTTGCAAAGCAGCAATAGCCGCATCGAGCACATCGCCAGCAGATTCCTTAAGCTGCTTACGAGCATCATCATCTGGCTCAATGTAGCCATCTTCGCTTAACAAGCTAGAAACCATGCCAGCAACCTCACCAAGCAAACGCACTCGAGGCTGAACAAGAGGAGCAGCAGCGCTAAGCACATCGCGTTCACGGTCAGTTAACGCATCCCAAGAATCCGCACTAACTACGCCATCCTTATGCAAGTAAGGCACAGAACGATTCAAAAAATCTTGAGGCTCAAGCATGCGAATATGCTCAGCGTTAATGGAAATTGCTTTGTCTAAGTCGAAGTGTGCAGGGTTTGCTTTAACGTCGCGCACATCGAACTTTTCAATCATCTCGTCCATAGAGAACACATCGCGATCAGGCGCAATCGACCATCCAAGCAAAGCCAAGTAGTTCAACAAGCCTTCTGGAATAAAGCCGTTATCTCTATGCAAGAACAAGTTAGACTCAGGGTCTCTCTTAGAAAGCTTCTTCTTACCTTCGCCCATAACGTAAGGCATGTGGCCGTAAAGCGGAGTTTCCTTAGCAATACCCATTTCCATAAGGTAACGGTAAAGCACAATCTGACGAGGCGTGGAGCTAAGAATATCCTCACCACGCAAAACCACGTTCACATCCATCAACGCGTCATCAACAGGATTTGTAAGCGTGTAAAGCGGATCGCCATTCGGGCGCACAATCACATAATCTGGAACAGAACCCGCCTTAAACGTGATTTCGCCACGAATTAAATCGTTAAAAGTAATGTCTTCATTTGGCATCTTTAAGCGAAGTGCAGGCTTTCTGCCTTCATCGCGGAAAGCTTGCTTCTGCTCCTCAGTAAGGTTGCGATCGTAACCATCATAGCCAAATTCAGCAGGACGGCCAGCAGCAATATTGCGCTCTTTAATCTCTTCTGGAGTAGAGAAGGACTCGTAAGCATATCCTGCATCAAAAAGCTTTTTCGCTACGTCTTTATAAATTTCCATACGCTGAGACTGGCGGTACGGGCCATTTTCTCCGCCAACATCAATGCCCTCGTCCCAATCAATATTTAGCCAACGAAGAGCCTCAATAATCTGCTGGTAGCTTTCTTCGCTATCTCGCTCGTTGTCCGTGTCTTCAATGCGGAAAAGCAACTTGCCATGCGTGTGGCGAGCCTCTGCCCAGTTAAACAGCGCGGTACGAACCATACCTACGTGAGGCGTACCAGTTGGCGAAGGGCAAAAACGCACACGAACATTCTTTGGAAGTTCAGGCTTTGTGGATTTTGTTGCATTATTAGCAACTTCTTGAGTTTCCTCTGTATCATTACGGACGTGCCTATGTACGTGCCTATCTAGTCAAGCGCTTGCGTTGATTCCTTATTACCTTCCACATGCGCAAACTTTGCTGCCAACGCTTCTCTGGACTTTCTATCGTCTTCTTCTTTTGCAAGCTTCTTAGCCTCTTCTGGATCCCAAAGAACGTCTTCCTTATGTTTTAACCATTCACGCTCAAGCAATGGGGCCGCAAATTCAACCATCGCGCTCATACTATTTTCGCCATTTTCACTAGCTTTACCACTTTTTACGCAATCAACAAGCTCACGCCACTGATTATCCTTAAACATCATTCGAGGAATTCCAGCACACTCACACACTTCGTTAATATATAGGAATATAGGCAAAGTTTCGTAAATGTTGCTGGTTTTTTCAATAAGACTTTTAAGAATAGACAGTATTGCAGTAATTTTTTGCGATTCTACAGGATTAATCCCGTAAAAATCACACTCTTGTTCATACGATTGTTCACACTCTTGTTTTGCGAATCTAAACGCATCTTGCAAGCTCTCAACGCTCCAATTACCAGCAACACTTAAAGAATCCGCAGCACCATTGATTGCGTTAACATCGTTAGAAAGATTGGATTCAAGCTTGCTAAAAATAGCGCTAACATCATTCGTGTTGTTTTCTAGCTCTTCTTGCGCTTCGCTATAGTCTGGTTCGTAGCATAAATCCATATCATCGTAAGCGCTTGCAGCAGCCAAAAGCGCGTCGACTATCTCTTGCGGGCGTCCTGGAATTTCGTCTGCACCTTCATACACAAACTCTGCATCTGGAACAGTAACGTCTAAATCCGTAACAATTCGAGCAATAGCGCGAATCGCCCTAACCTCAAGATTTTCAGCATATTTTGCGTCATTATCTAAATGGCGAGCTTCGCTTAAAGGCCACAATTTAGTTAAATCCGCGGCCGACTTTGCAGCAGACTCAATCAGACTCAAAGCCTTTGAATCCAACTCTTCTACAGAATCACCCATAATAACGCTCCTTCGCATTAGCTGTAAAAAACAGTTTCTACGCATCTTTTA
>QWCD01000155.1_pt1 | contig 28010 bp, 31 predicted proteins | sample 1972461 | NCBI WGS metagenome assembly QWCD01 (sample SAMN09866717, study PRJNA288562) | Human vaginal metagenome isolate term4_vaginal, whole genome shotgun... | isolation source: vagina | host: Homo sapiens | place: USA: California | reverse complement strand
CCCTCCTTCATATACTTTACTATTCTACCAAACTTTAAGTCTAAACGAAAACTTTTTTATAAAAGGTTTTTAGATTCTTTACCTTTTCCATAAAAAAACTTTCTTCTCAAAGAATGAAGAAAGTCTCCTTCTTATTTAAAATAATCTAATATTTCTTTAGGCGCTTCCCCAATTGGCATCTTATCGACCAATCGTCCTTGTACAATATAACGTTGAGCAGTAGATGTGGACTCCCCACACGTCACTAAAGTCACTATAGGTTCTTTCCATTTCATCTCTACTAAATCCACTCGTGAAGGATCTGTATACTCTGCAAAATACGTTTCATATACATAGATCGTATCCAAGTCCGTAAGATAGATCATGTCCCCCTTTTTCGTATTGCCAACCATCGGAGACAGTAGAAGGCCAGGAGCGATAGCGTCCATATTGTGGCTGGCTAAAGGATAGTTATTCTTCCCCATTTGCTGATCTGGATAAAAAGTCCCCGCTCCACTCAATAGAACAGCTTCGCTTAATCCATTCATCACAGAAACCGAGATCTTTTGTTCAGGCATCGCTAAAGCTCCAATAACTTGAACATTATCGTGCCCCTCCCGAATTCGTTTGCGCGCAGCATCAACCATTTCCGGTGTCACCATCGTTACCTGATTAGGATCATAGTTAGCAGATTTATCCGCCTGATTAGCTTCAATATCTTCACGTCTTAACCTCGTAATCGAAAATTCTCTTTGGTTCAAATAGACTTGAATAGCCGGTACATAATGCCAAACTACGCAAGCTAAACCAACAACAATTAAAGCTATTCCAAAAAGACGTCTCCAATCTATTTTTTTCATGGTTTTCCTCCGTTATTACTTCATTTTTATTTTATTATTGCCTACCCCTACTCATTTATCAAGAGTATTGCACTATAAGAATTTATAAAAAGCACTTTTCCAAAGGAAAAGTGCTTTGATTGCTTGTATACAATAAATCGTTTTACCAAACCAATTATTTGGCAAAGCCATATTTCTTGTTGAAACGATCCACACGTCCGTCGGCTTGCGTGAATTTTTGACGGCCTGTATAGAAAGGATGAGAATCTGAAGAAATTTCTACACGGATAAGTGGGTAGGTGTTTCCGTCTTCCCATTCAATAGTCTCAGCAGAAGTCTTAGTTGACCCTGATAAGAACTTATAGCCAGTTGAAGTATCCATAAACACAACTTTTTGGTAATCTGGATGAATGCCTTGTTTCATAGCGTATATACTCTCCTTTGCGCCCTGAGTTTTAAATTCCCAGAGATTATTTTTACATAACGGAGCTATTTTAGCACACATTTTCTTAGACTTCAAGATTTTTTATTTTATTTTCTAAAAATCCTTAAAAAAAGGCCCTCTTCATGATTCGATTTATAAACTTCATCGCCATATAGCGTTCATATCTAGGGCTGACCGCTTGAATAGGCTCCGTAAAATGAATCACTTTCTGATAACCTTTTTCAACAATCAATTGAGCTAACTCTTCTGTTCGCATTAAATTGTCTGATTGAACAACCGGCCAAGAACTTTGTTTTAATGATCGATCTAAAAGGGTAACAGGAAAAAAACGATTAATTAAAAGATCATAATCTGAAATGTCCGATAAGACAGGCTGTAAAATTAAAGCATCAATGTTATACTTCAAAAAGCTTTGAATAGCCCTTCTTTCCTCTCTTTTTAAATTCTAATAATTCAAAAAGAGTAATTGATAATCAGTTTCCTTCAATTCATCAAACATCGCTTGAATAACATAAGCGGTATAGAGAGTTCCAATATCTGCTACAACCACTCCTATTAAGTTTGAGCGATCAGATTTTAATAATTGAGCTTGTCTATTCGGATAATAGCCTTTTGAATTTTTGACTTCGTCTCTGTACTCATTTTCCCATAGTTTCCATTAATATAACGAGAAATAATAGTTTTAGAGACTCCTACAACTTGTGCTACATCTTTTATAGTGACTGTCTTTCCCACGACATCACACCTTTCTGTCGATGATTTCGCTGTAAGCGCTTCCATAATATTGGTCAAGCGTTTATCCTTTTTTGATTTTATTTTTAAAAATAATTCTTTTTTTACTCAAATTTTTCCAAAAAAATAGAGTTGATATGTGCTCAACTCTATTTTTTGAAAATTTTAACTAAAAAACTATACACTCGCCGAATGCGCTTATTTTTTTCCCTTCTTGACTAAAATCTTTTCTATCAATTCTTGATTAGAGACTATACTTTCAAAAGTCATCAAAAGTTGTCGTGTGTCTTCTTTCAAATTTCCTGTCATTAATTGGCGCAAATTATATGCAGCTTCCAAAGTTTGAGTATCTAACAAAAGATCTTCTTTTCGCGTTCCAGACTTATTAACATCAATAGCTGGAAAAATACGACTTTGAGCAAGAGAGCGGTCTAAATGAAGTTCCATATTACCCGTTCCTTTAAATTCTTCATAAATAACTTCATCTGCTTTTGAATCGGTTTGAATCAGCGCAGTCGCTAAAATCGTTAGACTCCCTCCTCCTTCAATATTCCGAGCAGAGCCAAAAATCTTTTTAGGTCCATTTAAAGCCACAGGATCCAGCCCTCCAGACATAGTACGTCCAGATGGAGGCTCTACATTATTGTAAGCACGAACCAATCGCGTCAAGGAATCTATCAAAACTACAACATCTTGCTTATCTTCAACCAATCTTTTAGCCCGTTCGATCACTAACTCTGCAACCTGAATGTGATTCCTAGGATGTTGATCAAAAGTCGAAGCCACAACTTCTGCCTGCACATTCCGTTCAAAATCAGTAACTTCTTCTGGGCGCTCATCAATGAGGAGAACAATGAGCACTACTTCCGGATAGTTAGTTGCAATCGCATTGGCTACTTGCTTCAATAATACAGTTTTCCCTGCTTTAGGTGGAGCGGCAATTAAGCCTCTTTGACCAAAACCGATAGGAGATAACAAATCAATCATACGAAGAGAAAGCTTATCCGCATCCGTTTCTAATTTCATTAAGCGATCAGGATAAATAGGCGTTAAAGCTGGAAAATGGTCCCTTTCTTTGGCTAATTCAGGATCTTTGCCATTGACCGTAGCAATCTGTAATAAGCCATTTCTTCTCTCCCGCTCTTTTGGTGGACGAGCTAAGCCTTTTATCAAATCTCCATTCCGAAGTCCAAATCGGTTAATCTGTGTCGAAGAAATATAAATATCTTCTTGACTCGCAGAATAATTAATAGGGTACAAGAACCCAAATTCTGGGCCTGTGATATCTAATACCCCTTCCACTGGAAAATAACCCTTGCTTTCCCCTTGCGCACGAACAACCGCTAAAGAAAGTTCCTTTTTAGTCATTTTAGAATAATTGGGAATTTTGTACTGACGGGCGTAGGTATAAATTTGTTTTAGCGTTTGTTCTGATAAGCTGGCTAAGGTGACAACTTCATCCTTTTCATAAGTTTTACCTTCTTTTTTTGCCATTCTCTCTATCCTTTCGCTCGTTTAATTATTCTTCTACTAATTGAATTTTAGCTCCTAGCTTTTGTAATTTTCCACAAATGTTATCATAACCTCTTAGAATATGTTCTGCTCCATAAAGTTCCGTCGTGCCTTCTGCATAAAGCGCCGCATTAATCAAACAAGCGCCCGCTCTTAGATCAGAGGCCTTTACTCTCGCGCCCGTTAACTTCTTAGCTCCCTTAATATAGATCGTATCATCAATCACTTCAATATCTGCACCCATTCGTCTCAATTCTGGGACATGCTTGACACGTTTAGGATAAATAGTATCTTCAATACTTCCACTTCCTACCGAAGAGATGAGGAGAGGGGTTATAGGTTGTTGGAGATCTGTTGCAAAACCAGGATAGGCCATTGTCTTTATGTTTACCATCTTAAGATCTCCTTGCCGAGGATGAACATAAATTTTGTCTTCAAAGATATCCATCTTGACACTCATTTCGCCCATTTTAGCGACTAGGCCTTCGATATGTTCAAAAATAACATTTTTAACACAAACCCCTTCACCAATCAAAGCTGCTGCCGCTAAATAAGTTCCTGCTTCAATACGATCAGGAATAATTTGATGGCTAACCCCATGTAAATGTTCAACGCCTTCAATTCGAATAGTAGAAGTTCCCACGCCTTTTATGTTCGCTCCCATTTTATTTAAAAAGCTCGCAACATCGATAATTTCTGGTTCTCTTGCTGCATTTTCAATAATAGTCATTCCCTTGGCTTTCACTGCAGCTAACATGATATTAATGGTAGCGCCTACACTCACAATATCCAAATAAATTTCTGCCCCATGAAGTCCGTTAGGGGTAGAGAGATGAATAGCTCCATCCTTTGTTTCTACTTTTGCGCCTAAAGCTTCAAAGCCTTTAATATGTAGGTCAATTGGACGTGGGCCCAAAGAACATCCTCCAGGGAGTCCCACAACGCCTTCTCCATATTTAGCCAACAAAGCGCCCATAAAATAATAAGAAGCGCGTAAACTATGAATTTTCCCTTCAGGCATAGGAATATTCTCCATGCTGGATGGGTCAATTTTTAGAATATTTCCTTCGAACTCTGTCTTCACATTGAAGTCTTGCAAAATAGCAATTAAAGCATCGACATCATCAATAGCAGGAACTCCTTCCAAAGTAAGAGGAGAATCAGCCAGTACAGCTGCCGGAATCAAAGCTACTGTACTGTTTTTTGCACCACTAACAACAACTTCTCCTCTTAATGGATGATTGCCCTCAATAATAAAGTTTTTCATGTAACGATTAGGTTCCTTTCAAAATACTTACTCCGAAGATTGCCGAGTATGACTTACCGAATGTCATTCAATATTATAACATAAGGCCTTTTTTTGTCCTACTTTCAATCAATTAATCAGCTTATTATACCTAAAAAAAGAAGAGATAACCACTAGACTTGCATAGTAAGGAAGAATTATTACAATCTCCTTAATAATTAGGACAACTTTCTTCCCACCAAAAACGAAAAAGCTACATCTTAATGATGCAGCTCGCTTCTTTGAATACTTACACAGGAAACATAGACATCCTTATGTTCTCTTTTAGAAGTCGTCTTCACTGGATTCTTCTAAGTCGTCTTCACTAATAATAGTAAGATCTCCTTCTAAGCCATCCTCTAAAGCTTCTTCAGGAGCGTCATCGCCTAATTCTTCAAGATCCATTTTGTAATCTTTTAATTCATTATCTTCTTCATCATCGCTATCCTCATCCATAGCTTCTCTACCTTCGTTATAATCTTCGTCGTAGTCATCATCGTTGTAATCAATCATGTCCTCGTTAAACGCATTTGCTTTCTTACGACGTTTCGCCTTATGTTGAGCTTTTAAATCATCATCATCGATAGAGGCTACGATAGCTTCGTTAATCGCATCAATCGCATACCAAGCTCTGAGTCCCCATCTATTTTCACCTAACGAAATAAAACTTCCATCTGTATTCAATTCTGTATAAAAAGTTACCATCTGCTCAGCAATTTGATCATCACTTAAACTTAAATAATTTTGAATTTCAGCTAATAAGTCATTAAAATCATATACTTGATTACTTTCTGCCAAAATTTCATAAGCGACTTCAATCATTGATAACTCATTTTTATTTTGATGATCTAGACGTGCTAAATTCACTCCACCGTCATCCTTTCAAAAAATCTTTATTCTCTATAAAGGTACTCTACCTATTCTACACTACTTCACGCCAATATTGCAATTCTAATTGATACTTCCCAATGGCTTTCTTATAGGGATCCGATAAATCATATTGGCAAACTACCCTTCCTTGTCCTTCGTCCCCCTCTACTTCCAAAGCATTTAATCGACTTTGCAAGGCTAATTGTCCAACCCCAGCTAAAGCGTAAGTAAAGGTCTGATCTTTACCTAAAACCAATGGTAATTTTAATTTTCCCATATTATTTCTTCGAACAATTTCTGCAGATTGCTTGTCTTTAGCTAATTTCATCCGAATGTCATGTTTTCCACTTGCATCTTCCATTTCAAAAGTCAAAAAAATAGCTTGCTCATGGATATAAATCGTTCCAAGGCTTGAAAAAGGAATCACTTCTTGTTCCTCATCTTGACGAATCTGATTTTCCCCTACTATTTTAACACGTTCTTTAATAACTTCCATTCTTTCCTCCTTGTCTCATGGCAAAATCCTTCCCTTTCTACACGTGTTTCTTCTCACTTTATGCTATACTTATGTACGAATATTATAAGGAGGTTGCTCATGCTTTTTCAAGATTATTTTACACCCTTTAAAACGCTAGAGGTGGGAGAAATTACTGCCCATTATTCCCACTTAACACCCCATCTTCCTTTTGCCATTGATGATTACCTATTAACCGCTATGAATAAAAGAGACATTCCTTATCGCCTCATTCTTCACACTTGGCCTACAGATCCAGAAATTATTTTAGGCATGCAAGATACGCGCTTACCTTCTCTCCCTACCGCCTTAGAGTGGCTAAAACAAAATACCCCCTATCAAGTAGTTGTTAGACCGGCTGGCGGATTAGCTGTTATTAGTGAACCAGGCGTAGTGAACTATACCTTATTAATGCTTCCAGGCAAAAAACGGCCAACTATAGATGAGGCTTATCAACTTATGGTAGATCTCTTTCAAACACTCCTCAAGCCTTTCGGTCAAATTCTTACTCCAGGTGAAGTCACCCATTCTTATTGCCCAGGGAAATTTGATGTATCTCTCAACGGCAAAAAAATTGCCGGCATTGCACAAAGACGAATCGGACAAGCAATCGGTATCTATATTTATCTCTCTCTAAACGGCGATCAAACCTTTCGCGGGCAAACTGTTCAAACCTTTTATAAGCTCGGTCGAAGCGACCAGGTAGAAAACTCTCCTTACCCACAAGTTTTCCCGGACTCCATGTCCAATCTAGGAGACACTATTCCTTCTCTTGCCCAAAGTGACGCAGTGACAGAAGGACTCCTCTCTATTCTTGATAAAGAAGTGAACCACACCATTACGAGTATTGATTTAAACAGCTTGAGTAAAGAGGGCATCCAAACTCAGTTATCTCGCATGAATAAGAGAAATGAACGTCTCTTCCCTGAAAGGTTGTGATTTTATGACATTAGTAACTCCTATCCCTCGTGATCGCGAAAAAGTTTTTCGAGACCCGGTGCACGGACATATTCATATCCAAGATTCCATTATTCTCGACCTCATTAATACTCGCGAATTTCAACGTTTGCGTCGAATTAATCAACTTGGAACAACGAGCTTTACTTTCCACGGAGCCGTCCATAATCGTTTTGCTCATTGTTTAGGCGTCTATGAAATCGCTCGGCGGATCGCGGATATGTTCAATTATTCTTACCCAAATCAAATGCCTGGAGATGGTTTATGGGATAATAAAGAACGTCTCGTCCTTATCTGCTCCGCCCTCCTTCACGATGTCGGTCACGGGGCTTTTTCCCATACCTTTGAAAAGTTATTCGACACAGACCATGAAGCCATCACGCGTCAACTGATCACTTCTCCAGATACTGAAATTAACCGAATTTTACTCCAAGTATCGCCCGATTTTCCCAATAAAGTCGCTGCAGTGATTAATCATACTTACCCCAATCCACAAGTCGTTCAATTGATTTCCAGTCAATGTGATGCAGATCGAATGGACTACCTCTTAAGAGATTCCTATTTTACAGGTGTCCATTACGGAAACTTCGATATTAACCGGATTCTTCGGGTCATGCGTCCTTATCAAGGCGGCATCATTTTCGACTATGCAGGCATGCATGCCATTGAAGACTATCTCGTTAGTCGGTATCAAATGTACATGCAAGTTTACTTCCATCCCGTTTCTCGCGCCATGGAAATGATCCTCCACTCTCTGCTTAAAAGAGCCAAGGATCTCTATGAAAAAAATCCCTCTTATTTCCAAATGTCGTCTCCTTTCCTTGTGCCTTTTCTCAAAGACGAATGGGGCTTAGAAGATTACTTAAGATTAGATGATGGCGTTATGCGCACTTACTTCCAACAGTGGTTAGCGACAAGTGACGACGCAATCCTCACTGATCTCGCTAATCGCTTTATTAATCGGAAACCTTTTAAATCCGTTACCTATTCTTCTAAGGATCAAGTGGAAGCTTTACAAGAAATTACGCAAGAAATTGAATCCCTCGGTTACGATAGTAAATACTACATTCTCACGAATTCTTCTTACGATCTTCCCTACGACTTGTATGATCCTAACAAAAAGAACCCTCGCACTCAAATTGAATTATTGGAAAGAGATGGACATATCGTTGAACTTTCAAAAGCCAGCCAACTGATCCGAGCGTTGACTGGTCAAGAACTTGGCGATGAACGCCTTTACTTCCCTAATGAACTTTATTACGGAAAAAATCATGACCATATCAACTTATTTGCTCCCACTCTCGACGCCATTCACACCATGACCAAAACCGGGAAATTAGTGGACAGTCCTAAAAAGGACTTTCCTTCTTAACAAAAAAACTCTCAAAGTTCTTGAATTCCTTCCAAAAAGTAGTTCATTCCTAAATAGAAGGGATACTTCAAGTCCTTAGAGAGCTTTTTCTATTTTACAAATTTTTTATGAATTTTCTTAAACGTTCTAAGCCTTCTTGAATGGAAGCATAGGAAGAAGCATATGAAAAGCGAACATATCCTTTTCCGTAATCGCCTCCAAATGCTCTTCCAGGAATCACCCCTATTTTAGCCTTGTTCGCTAAATCAAAAGCGAATTGGTGATCATCATCTTGATACAGTTCAGGAACTTTCATAAAAAGATAAAAAGCACCAGAAGGACGAATAAATTCTATCCCCATTGCTGGCAGTTCCCGAAGTAAAAGCTCTCTTCTTCGGCTAAATTCATCCCTATAAGCCAAAACAACATCATCGCATCTTTCGTAAGCAGCGATCGCCCCATACTGTTCAGGAGTAGACACACAAGTCACTAAAGCCTCATGCCCCACAATTCCCTTACCTACATAATCATCTGGCAAATGAATAAACCCAATCCGAGCGCCTGTCATCGCATAAGACTTAGACGGGCCATTAAGATAAAGCGTTTGCTCTGGAATTTCATTAAAAATGGAATAATGAGGCGAGTCATAAGAAAGGCTAGAATAAATTTCATCGCTTACCACATAAATTTTATGCCGCTTAATCACGGCAGCTAAGGCTTTTATTTCTTCTTCTGTATAAGTGTTGCCAATGGGATTGTTAGGATAATTTAATAAGACCAGCTTTGTTTCTGGATGTTTTTTTAAATTTTTTTCTAGCAATTCAGGGGTCAACTGATAATGGGTTTGACTTGTATCTATCCTAACAGGGATTCCTCCTCTTAGAGAGATAATCGTTTCATACAATCCAAAAAAGGGCGCAGGAACCAGCACCTTATCTCCATGATTCAAGAAAATATCCATCCCCACATTTAAGGCTTCCGTAACTCCATTGGTAATAATAATATTTTCAGGTTTTAAATTTAACGCTTGATTTCGTTGAAAATACTCAGAAATAACTTCTCTTAAAGCCAGAAGTCCTTGAGAAGGGGCATAGTGCGTTTGATTCCTATCCATCGCGTCTTTAACAGCAACTTTTACCGCTTGGGGAACATTCAAATCGGGTTCTCCAATCGTAAAAGGCAACAAACCTTCTACTTTAGCAAAAGCTTCTGCGTACTCTCTAATCGTCGATGGTTCAATAGCGGTATAACGTTGATTTCCATTCATTCTCTGACTCCTCCTATTCTTTAACTGTTAAGGTATTTAATGCAAAATTTTAGCATATTTCTTTTCTTTTTTCAATATTATCTTGTAAATAAGAAATACAGAGTTCCTAAATCGTGAAAGATAAGATAACAAATTTCTGTGTGCTATAGCTTTCTCCCAACGAAAAAGATGACCCCCTATTCAACTGAGATCATCTTTAGCTAATTGACTTCTTCTTTTAATACTGACAATCACTTCGGCAATTTCGATTCGTTCTTCTTTTGGCGATCTCCTACGCTGACAAATCCTGCCATGAAAAATCCTAACGCAGACAGTAAGAGCACTCCCATGCTAGATGCTCCCGTTTTCGGTAATTTTTCATGTAACGGCTTAGATTGAAGAAGCGGTTGCTCTCTATTTTCCGTTTTCTCTTGCTCTACAGGTGTCTCTCTCCGCAACGTTTTCGGCTCTTGTTGTGGCTTCGGTGCCGGGATTGGAGCGAGTGTTGGCTCAGGTTTCGGCTTTGGTGGTTGCTTTTTCTTAACATCCACGGTAGCAGACTTCGTTACACTCGCCATCCCGCTATCGGTTACCTTAAACGTTACTGTATAGGCACCAGGTTTTGTCGTATCAAACCCACTCGTATTAACAACTTGAACCTTGTCTTTTAAGTCATGATCCTCCGCATCTGTGGCAGAAACGATAAGGCTCTTCAAATCCAAAGTATCACCCTCTGTAATAGTTTTATTCTGCAGTGTAAGAGTCGGTGCTTGATTCAGAACCATTGCGTTTAAACTGTATATAGCATAAACGGTCATATCGTTTTTAACTTCGGTCGCATTCGTAAATATTTTATTCTTATCTTTACCCGTCTGATCCGTACTCCACGCTTTGAACGTATAGCCTTTTTTCTTAGGATCAGTTGGCATAGCCTGACCTGCAACACTCTTATCCGCAATGCTTTTACCCTCTTTTACCCGCACAGAAGCATAATTGTTATCATCGCCATTTACAAAGGTAACGTTGAATACCTTAGTTTTTGGAACAATCTTGTAGGTAAAATATGAAATACCAAGTATTCTAAACTTTTTGTCAATCATATCGTAAAACATGCACTGACCTTCAAGTGTGCCCGGTTTTATTGCTATATATTTTCCTTCTTCATTCTTATTAAAGTAAGATGACTCATCAATTAGTACAGGAGTGCCATTTTCTTTGAATCCTTCCATTACACCAATACTCTGATTCTTGCTGCCGTTCGTAATTTTAATAGGTCTTTTGTATTCTTCTCCAACTTCGATAGTGAACGTTCCAGGATTCTGATTGTCAAATACAGAATCGCCTTTTTGGGGATTATTGGATGGGGCAAAGTTGTACTTCGCTAGACTGTCCTTGAGCACAATTTCCTTGATCTTATTGCCTTGGAACGCAACACTTCCAACGCCCGCAAGGTAATACGGCTGAGCATCGTTCTCATGTTCTTTGCCGTTGCTGTCAATCACGCCTTCAAAAACCACTTTTTCAATTTCGTTAGCGAGAAAAGCGCCTGTATGCACCGAGATTACACTCTTTGGAATCGTCACTGTTCCTTTGATCTTATTCCAACCAAATGCGCCATACTCAATTATCTTAAGCGACTAGCGATCTTCTTTTTGATTGTTTATACGTCCCTCTTGGGTAAAGCGACTATATAACACCATGCCATCCTTTTTGTTTACTATCCATCTATTTGAAAAAAATTAAATTCAAGCGATACGATTTACTTTTTTAGCCTGTTCTTGAATTAATCAATGGCCATACATGTTCCTCAAATCATCCTTTGCTATCACCTCACAAGAAAACCGCTCATTCCCATGCTTTTATACGGCTCGTTTTTGCAAACAACCAATAAACAGCTATGGTCTCTGAATGATAGACATTATGTTTCTACAAAGTAGATATTTGAACAAAAATCCAGTAAAATAGACTTAGTATTCAAAAGGAGTATCATTATGTCAAATTTTTGGAACCGATTAAAAAAAGGAGTTTCTACTGAATTATCCACACCCTCAGAAAAAAACTTTTCTAAAGAAAAACAACTCTATCAGGAAAATCAAACGATCGCTAAAAAATTAGAGTCCCCTTGGCAAGAATATTTTTTCGCCTGCCAAGCTTATCTTTATACAGAAGCTGGGCCTCAATTGCTGATCGAACAAGAACTTCAAAAACTCCTTCATCGCCTATCTGAAGGACAAGTGCAGAATTTGCTACCTAAATACATGTTCCATGCAGACGCTTCCTCGTACGGTCGTCAAATTTTGCAGCATTGCCAAATTCCTAGGATCCACGACACCCCTACTCTTTATCGCGATTATCTTATTCTCTTCTTAGTGACTGTTTTTAGTATTGACTCTATCTATCTCTTCACTATGGGATGGCTAAATTATTCTTCCTTTACAGCAGGATTAAATATGCCTGTAGCTATTAGCTTACTGGGTTTAATTTTGGAACTCTTATTGGTCATCATACTTGTTTTTTTTGTTTTTCAATTCACGCGTCAAAGCTATTATGGGTTGCACTGGTACAAACGATTTAACTGGTGCTATTTACTGCTAATAGGTCTCTTATTGTTTCTGATCGCTATCGTCCCTTACTTTTCTTTGTATTATAGTATTTTCATTATCCGTTTCCCTGTTTGGATTGTTTGGGCGATGCTCTTAACTGGTCTTTTGCCTCATCGGATTCTCCCTTATTTAGGGATTGACACGCACTTAGAACGATGGCTCACTCAAGTTTCTTCACCTAATAAACTATCTCTTAGAGAAGAGAGCTCTACTTATGCAAAAAATCCTCTATTTTCTCACCCAAAAACCTCTCTGCGGCAAACAATCCTCCTCCACATGCCCCTTATTAATCGTAAAAATTACCGGAAAACGTCTAAAAAAGAAAAAACATCCCAACAAATCGTTCAAAAGAAGGAGAAACACTGATGAAAATCGCTGTTATCGGAGGAGGAATTGTCGGCTCTGTTGCCGCTTTCTATCTCACTCAAAATCAACAATATACAGTCACCCTCTATGATGATGGTCATGGACAAGCAACCAAAGCTTCAGCAGGAATTATTTGTCCGTGGTTCTCTAAACGTCGCAATAAAGCATGGTATCGATTGGCGAATGCGGGAGCTCACTTCTACCCGCAATTAATGAAAGATCTTCAAAAGACTGGCACTACCAGTAAAGCCTATCAAGCACGCCCAACTTGGCTTCTCAAAAGGCGTCCCCAACTCATTGATGATCTTATCGCTTTAGCAACCCAACGAAAAGCAAACGCTCCTCTTATCGGTAAAATAAAGAAATTATCTCCTACTCAACAAACCGCTATTCTATCTGAATGGCACTACCCCCATGATATTATTGCTATTGAATCAGGTGCTGCTGTTATTGATGGTGAAATGCTCTGTCAAGATCTTCTTCGCGCCAGCTTCTCCAACGGTTTAATCTACCATCCTACAAAAGCTGTCATCGACAAAATATCTGCTCAATCGATCACTGTTCAAGGAGAGTCTTTTGATCGTGTCCTATTAGCGGCTGGGGCTTGGTTGGGAGACTTGCTGACCCCTCACCACTTCAAAGTAGATGTTCACCCACAAAAAGGGCAGTTAGCTGTATATCGAACCACATCTTCCCATTCTTGGCCTTTAATTATGCCAGAAGGGGAAACAGATATCATTCCTCATCAAAATAATCTGCTTTATCTGGGTGCCACGCATGAAAATGACCAAGATTTTGATCAACACGTTCAGCCTGAAGCCTTATCTGAAATTTTTAACACAATGTCTCACCTTTTTCCTCACTTTCTCTTAAACAACTATGTGGAAATAAAAGTAGGGACGCGTGCTTATACTCGCGATTTTTCTCCATTCTATGGCCCTGTTCCCAAATTTCCTCATCTCTTCGTCGCCTCTGGTTTAGGTTCAAGTGGCCTCACTACAGGCCCACTTATTGGTCATGAGTTAGCGCACTTAATTACTCAAAACACTCTTTCTATGGACTGGGCGGATTATGATCCTAAAAATTATATTCAAAAAATTTTAGAATAATACAAAAAAGCAGGTAGTCCTTAATCATTACCTGCTTTTTTGTGCTCAAATTATTTATTTTTTAATAAATCCCGAATTTCAGTCAGTAAAACTTCTTCTTGACTCGGTTTAAGCGCATCCACTGCGGATTCTTCAAGTTTCTTAAAGCGACTCGTCACTTTGACAATAAGAAATAAGACTAAAGAAATTACTAAGAAAGAGATCACTGCATTGATAAAATTTCCAATTCCAAAAGTCGCCCCAGCTAAAACTAGCTTATAGCCTGACAAATCAATATTTCCCATAATAACGCCAATGAGGGGCGTGATTAAATCTTTAACAATTGAATTGACAATTGCTGTAAAAGCAGTCCCCATAACAACACCGATAGCTAAATCGACCACGTTGCCACGTGCCATAAACTCCTTAAATTCTTTTAACATTATATTCCCCCATTCTGTTATTTTCCATGTATTACCATTAGATAAAGGGAACCCCCTTATATCTTAACATTATCTAATTTGATTTATTCAATTCATGATAGGCGCAATAGACTTCTTGTTTTTTTAGCTGAGTCTGTTTAGCGACTTTTTTTATGGCTTCTTTAGTCGTTAAGTCTTCTTTTTTCATCCACCAATCTACTTGTTCTTTTAAAGAGAGATGATCCAAGGAAGATTGAATCATCTTATCCTTTGTCGTTGGGTGAGGATTTCCTGCCACATAGAAAGAAATTTCGCCTTTAATTTGAGACTGTTCTTCAAAATATGCTACCAATTCCTCTAAACTTCCACGATTAAATTCCTCGTATTGTTTGGTCAACTCTCTAACTACCACCGCTTGTCGCTCAGAGCCATACACTGTTTGACAATCTTTTAAAGTTTGGAGTAAACGAAAAGGAGATTCATAAAACATCATTGTAGCTTCTGAATTTTGAAAAGTCTCTAATCGTTCCAACCGCTCTTTTTGTTTTCTCGGTAGGAAGCCTATAAAAGTAAAACAGTCTGCTTTCAGGCCACTTGCGATTAGTCCTGTTAAGCTAGCATTAGCTCCAGGCAAAGGAATCACTGTCATTCCTTCTTGACAACACCTAGCCACTAATTCACTCCCTGGATCTGAAATAACAGGCATCCCCGCATCACTCACTTGTGCAATTTTCTTGCCTTCAGATATCAGAGCTAAAATTTCAGGAATCCGTTCTTCTGTATTATATTTATGAAAACTCTTTTGGGGAGTCTTAATTTGAAAATGATTCAATAACTTCTGAGTGTGGCGCGTATCTTCTGCTAAAATCAGGTCGCAATCTTTTAAACATTGCACCGCGCGGAAGGTCATATCCTCTAAATTGCCAATAGGGGTAGGCACTAGATAGAGTCTCCCTTCATCTGATAGTTGCTGATAACTTTTTTGCTGATACACCCTTACTCCTCCTCATCTTTCCAGGTATCCACTCTTTTATATTTAGGAGTAACCCCAAATCCTTGGACTCCTTCTGCTTTTAAACGCGCTTCTTTTTCTTTTCTAGAAAGTTGCTTAAAGCGATATTCTGCTTTCATAGCTAAGGACTTCGTGGCATATGAAGCAGAATAAATCATTCGACAAGGTCTTCGATAAGCTGGGCGCGTATATTTTGCCCCGTTTCCTGTTTGATGCTCTCGCTCACGTCGTTCAAGGTCACTCGTATAGCCCGTATATAAAGTGCCATCTGCGCACACTAAAACATACATATAATATCGTTTCATCGACAAGTCCCATCTAAATAACCCTGAACTTCTAGACTATAACTGCCGTCTTCTTGATAAACATACAAAGGCGGGAGAATATCTAATCCTTTTTCTTTTCCATTTTTAATAAAATCTATTAAGACCATATTCGATGACTTGTTGGGCTTAGGATAAACCAACCGAATCCGCTTAGGCACTAAATGATACTTACTTCCATTCACAATTAATTCTGTCAAACGTTCCGGTCGATGGACAACGCATAATCTTCCCCTATCTTTTAACAAATAAAAAGCCTTGGCAAAAATATCTTCCAATGTCATGGTCAGTTCATGACGTGCCAACGCTTTCTTGTCATTCGGATTAATCCAAGAATCAGGATAGACCTTAAAATAGGGAGGATTACAAGTAATCAAATCCATACTTTCTCTTTGAAAATAGTTTTCAATAACACGGATGTTTGCCGTTATTATCTGAATTTGTTCGCCTAATCCATTGAGCTGAACGGACCTCCTAGACATATCTGCTAAATCTTCTTGAATTTCGACTCCAAAAATAGGCGCTGCTGTCCACGAAGACAACAACAGTGGAAGTGCTCCGTTTCCAGAACAAAAATCGACAATTTTCTGTTTGGACCTTCGTCTCACCCGTGCAAAATAAGCCAGAAACAAAGTATCCGTAGATAAAGCAAATGTATCATCACTTTGAATAATTTGGCGGTCAAATTGAATCATTTGGTCAATCCGCTCATTTTCTCGTTTTAATAATGAACTTTCTTTTTCTATGATCTTTTCTCCTCCATACCATACAAAATGTCTAAGCAAAACATACACTGCTCAGCATTTTCACGCCTTTGTCCGTAAGAAATATTACAGATATGATAGCCATCTTCATAAATATTGAGTAAATTTTGTAAAGCAGGAGACCGTAATTGGGAGGAAGATCCTTCCCCCTTTTCTTCCCCTTCTTCATTGTTTAACTGATTCACACGCTCGCGTAAATAGTGATTTTCCATCTGTAAGTCTTGATTTTTGACCAACACTTGTCCCCAGATATCAATTAATTCATCCATTTCTTGACGCATATGATCGAGTTGCTCACTCAAAAGACTTAATCGCTTTGCCAAATCCTTGGTATCCATCTTATCATTCCTTAAAAAATTATATGCACCGCATCTTAAACTCAAATCTTATTCTAACATATTTCAATTTGAACGAGTAGCTTCCTATTAAAACTTTATTTTTCTATTAAAAAATGTCTTGTTCCCACTTCCAAAGAAGCTTATTCTATAACAAGAAAGATAGGAGTGAATTTTTAATGTTAGATTTTTCAATGATCCATCATGATTTAAGTCATTACGAAGATAATGACCTTTACGAATTTCTAGGGAACCAACATACCCCACATGTGATCAATCAGAATTTTTTTCAATTACACTTTACCCCTACTTGTGAGGAGTGGTTCTTATTAGAAGAACAGTTTATGGATTACGCAGAAGAACTGCATCTTAAAAATATAGCTATTCATCTTCCTATGTCGACCGGCATTGATCAAGACCTTCTTGATTACTTAGAAGAAGCCCATTACGTTTTAGCCATCTCTTCTTTGATGATCTTACGCCCCAAAGATTATCAACAGCCGTCTACTTTTTATACTCCCTTCCAGCTTTCAAGGGTATCCAACACACAAGACCAACAGGACTTTCTAGATTTCCAAGTTCTCTTCGATCGCACGCAAGGGAGCGCGTATACCCAAGAAATGCAAGCTATCTATAAGGAACGTTTTCAAAAGAAAACTATTATTTCTTATTTTTGTAGAGACTCCCGCTCCAAACAAATCTTAGCGACGGTTCAAATTATTCAATCCAAAGATTACTTAGAAATTGATCATCTGACCGTTGCACCTGCTTATCGAAGAAAAGGATTAGCTAAAACGATCCTCCATCAGCTCTTTCAACAAGCAAATACTCAAAATAAACAACTCATCCTAGTGACCGATACCGACAGCATCGCTGAAAAACTTTACCTTTCTTTAGGCTTTCATTCTGTCGGTTTCCATTTGGAATTTTCTCGAGCTCTGACTCCAGATTTCACCCAACAATTTCTTCTAGAAGAAGAATAAAGAGCTTTTAGTTTTTAATCGCAAAAGCTTTCAAAACTAAATTTTCTAAAACGGCTTGTGGACTCACATGACTCTTTAACATCCGCTGAGCTTTGGGAAGCAATTGAATGAGCTGAAGGATATTTTCTTCTCGATACCTTTGAATAGTTTGAAGGTAGTTATCATAGTGATTCGTTTGAATTAAATGGGCTTGTGCGTCTTCTCCTTGAGCTGCAACTAACAGCATATCTCTTAAAAAGAGTCCCATCAATTGAAGTAACTGACTGATCTCTTCACATTTCTTTGTCAATTTCATCCAATCTGTAGTCACCATAATAAAGGCTCGAGGATCCTTCCGTAAAATAAGGGGAAGCCAAGTTTGAAGCAATTGCAAGCTTTTATTGAAGATTTCGTCTTCATTCAAAGCTTTTGCTTTTTCAACGTCATGACTCATATGACTTAAAATCAAAGCTCTTTCCTGGCCTATTCCCTCTTCCATCAAAACTTGTACCTGCTTTTCCAAAGGCAAGGGCACGAAATGTAAGATCTGACAACGTGACTGGATCGTTGGCAAAATCGCTTCTCTTTGACAGGTCAAAAGGAAAATATATACGGAGGCATGCGGCTCTTCTAAAAATTTTAGTAAACTATTAGCGGCTTGAACCGTCATTTTTTCCGCTTGCTCAATCACAAATACGCGTTGATTGCCTTCCATCCCCGTTAAACTTAGATCTCGTTTCAAATCACGGATCTGATCGATCCTAATGGTACTCTCTTCACTGGTCATCCACTCCAAATCCCCATAATCTCTCTGGAGAATACGCTGACAAATCGGACACTCTCCACAAGGTCTTTGCTCGCTCATGCAAAAAACACCTGCAGCCAAAAACAGAGCCATCTCTTCCTGTCCAGCTTCTTTAGCGCCTTCTAAAAGATAGGCATGTGCTAATTTATCCGCTTGAAGAACTCTCTGCATGGCGTGAGCAAGGAAGGGTTGCTTTTTTAAAATAGAAAACTGCTCATTCATACTCTCTAATCCTTTGATTTAAAATACGTAGGGTACCGCTGATAAAGAGCTTCTAAAGCCTGCTGAAGCATTTCTTGCGGGCTTTTTTGGGCATCAATAGCTATTATTCGATCAGGATACCGTCGTAAAAGTTCTTGATAACCTTCTACCACTCGGTGATGGAAAGCCATGGATTCTCGATCTAAACGGTTATTTTCCTGACTCCTGTATTCATTAATCCGGCGAATTCCCTCTTCTGCTGGTAAATCACAGTACAAGGTCAGATCAGCTTGTAAGCCTTCAGTTGCAAATTGATTCAATTCTAAAACCTCATCTCCTCCAATTTGCCTGCCATAGCCTTGATAAGCAAAAGAAGAGTCAACGAAACGATCACAGAGAACAAAAGAGCCAGCCTCTAAAGCGGGTAAAATTTTCCCCACCAAATGCTGTCTACGACTAGCGGCATACAACAAAGCTTCTGCTCGTTTATCCATCGCCGTATTCGCTGTATCAAATTTCCTTGAAGTTTTTCCATAAGTCCTTCAATAAGTGTGGTTTTCCCTGCTCCATCTGGCCCTTCTACTGTAATAAATACTCCTCGCATACGATTCTTCCTTCCTACACTTGTCGTCTCCCATCAATCGCCCGTTGTAAGGTCATCTCGTCAGCATATTCAATATCGCTCCCCACAGATAACCCATAGGCTAACCGCGTCACTTTAATCCCCGCCGGTTTAATGAGGCGAGCAAGATAAGTCGCTGTAGCCTCGCCTTCAGCCGTAGCATTTGTGGCTAGAATTACTTCTTGAATCGTCGAATCCTGTAAACGCGTCAACAAAGAACGAATGTTTAAATCCTCAGGTCCTGTTCCTTCAATAGGGGAAAGGACACCATGTAAGACATGATATCGGCCGTGATAATTACGCATTCTCTCCATGGCCATCACGTCTTGAGTATCTTCTACTACCATAATCTCACTGGCGTTTCGACTTGTATCTTGGCAAATCCAACAAGGATCTTCATCCGTGACATTTCCACATTGAGAACAATACCTCATTTTTTCTTTCACTGCCTTCAAAGCCTGGGCGAAATCTTTCACTTGTTCATCTGGCATTGTTAGGACATAAAAGGCTAACCGAGCTGCCGTCTTAGCTCCTATCCCTGGTAAATATTTAAAGCTCTCAATTAACCGCGCAATCGGTTCAGGATATTGCATAGAATTCCTCCTTCCTAAAAGAAAAGGGCGACTTCAAGTCCCCCTTTATTGGTTGCTTTAGAAGCCAGGGAAGCCTTTGGTTAAGTTCCCCATTTTTTGTTCTTGCGCCCTTTCCACTTGACTCAAACCATCATTCACTGCTGTAATCACTAAATCAACCAACATATCAATATCTTCTGGATCAACCACTTCAGGTTTAATGGTCATCGCTTTGAGGGTTCGATCTCCCCCAACAGTCACTTGGATCATGCCAGAAGGTTCGTGCCCTTCGAAAGTTTGTTTTTCTAATTCTTTTTGACTTTCTTCTAACTTAGCTTGCATTTTTTTTGCTTCTTTTAGCATCTTTTGCATATTCATCATGTTATTCATTTGTATTCCTCTTTCTTTTTAATCATCCATAATCGTCACTTGGTCTTCCCCAAACAAATCAATTAAAGGCTGACTCACTGTATCTTCTACTGATTCTGGAAGTTCTTCTGATTCTTCTTTGGGAGGCGTTTCTGTCTTCACAACCCCCACTAACTCTTCTTGGCGTCCTTCTTTTAAAGCAGACACATAAGTTTGTCGAATTTCTTGCCATTGCTCTTTAGTCACTACTAATAGCCACCCTGGACGTCCTAAAAATTGTTGGATTAATCGACTCACTTCTTGAAGCAAGCTCTTGTCTTCATGAACCCTCTGACAAAAAATAGCATAATCAAAGGTGACCACAAATGCATCCGGGCTTGCTGCAACAGGTTCTGTTTGATGGAGAAGTGCCTGTTGAACAGTAGGAAGAGCGGAGATCACTTCTGGCCAAACACTCAAAATTCGATTGCGATTCATTTTCGTTGCTTGAGAAAGGGTCTGATAGATAAGCGCATAATCCGGCTCAAAGGTTTTTCCAGTCGATAATTTATTCGCCCCTGTTGCCTTTTCCTGAACAGGATGAGTCTCTTCTCTTCTCTCTTCGCCAGTGGCTTGCAAAGAAGCTTGAAGGCTATGAACCATTTGTTTTAATTGAACGACTTCTTCTTGCAATTGCTCCCATTCTTGTGAGCTGCTTGAAGAAGACAGCTGAAGGCCTTGTCCCAGTTTAATCGTAGCGACTTCAAGATAAATATCCGGTTGAAGGGTATAGCGCAGATCTTGCTTGACGTCATTAAAGACTTGCATCATTTGATACAAATTATCTCCCGAAATAGCCTGAGCACATTGATGAAAGGCTTCTGGATAGTGTCTCAATAATTCACTTTCTCCTGTATGGGAAAGTTGCTGTGCTAACAAGAGGTCGCGAATAAAAACCAACATTTCTTCAATGAACCGACCGGCTTCTCTTCCTGAAGCCAAAATCTCCCGAAGTAATCCAAGCGACTGATCTACTTCACCATTGGCTAAGGCTTCCACATAGGTAATTTTCATTTCATCACTTAATACCCCTGTCACTTGTCTCGTCAGTTCTACTGTTAACTGTCCTTGAGAAAATGAGAGGACTTGATCTAGCAAACTTAAGGCATCTCTCATTCCCCCATTCGCTTCTTGCGCAATAATGGTTAAAGCTTCTTCTTCGTAAGAAACTTTCTCTTGATCCAAAATATAAGCCATTCGTCCCACTAAAGCCGACTTACTCAATCGTTTAAAGTCAAAACGTTGCGTTCTAGAAATAACGGTAGCAGGGATTTTATGCGCTTCTGTGGTCGCTAGAATAAAAATCACATTTTGAGGAGGCTCTTCTAATGTTTTGAGTAAAGCATTAAAAGCTCCGGTAGATAACATATGAACTTCATCAATAATATAAACTTTATAAAGAGCTTCTGTCGGAGTATACCTGACTTTGTCACGAATATCTCGAATTTCTTCTACCCCATTATTGGAGGCCGCATCGATTTCAATCACATCACTTAGACTGCCTTCTGTAATAGCCTTACAGATAACACATTGGTTACAGGGCTCCCCTGCAGTCGAATGCGGACAATTAATAGCTTTCGAAAAAATTTTAGCAGCGCTTGTCTTCCCAGTCCCCCTAGGCCCACAAAATAAATAAGCGTGACTAGGCCTTCCTTGGGCAATCGCATGGCTTAAAGTTTTAGAGACCGCTTCTTGACCCACAATTTCTTCAAAACGCTGAGGGCGCCACTTTCGATATAAAGCTTGGTAAGTCAAAGGTCTTCCCCCTCTCCTTTTATTCATCCTTATTATTATACCAAATTTTATCAGATATCCTAGCTCCAGCTTCGTCTTCTTTCAGTAAACTTGCTGAAATCAAAAGGCAATAAAAAAAGCCGAGTTTCAAGTCCCGACTCAACTTCCTATTAACATACAACACAAGGCAGCTAATGCTTATAGCTGCTTCCTTCCGGATCTGACTCGGTTCACACAGCTACCCTTGTCATATGGTCTTTCGACATCAATAATTATAGCAGACTTTGCTTAAAAAGCAAGATCAAAGCTATTCTTCCAGAAAAGGTCTTTCTCTTAACGCCTTTCTCTCTTGTCTCATCGAGCTATCGAAGATGTTTTCTGGAATTTATTTTTCTTTTTTTACGCAAGTCTTTAAAAAAATCTTTGAGAAGTTTTTGATTTTCTTCTTTTAAAACACCACTTACCACTTCGCACGCGTGATTTAAACGATCATCTTGCAGCAAATTCATCAAGGTTCCTGCGGCGCCTGCTTTGGGATCACTCGCTCCATAATAAACACAGCGTATTCGACTTAAGACAATAGCTCCTGCACACATACTGCAGGGTTCTAAGGTCACATAAAGGTCCACATCTCTTAACCGCCAATTATTCAAAAATTGATTGGCTCCACGAATGGCTTGCATTTCTGCATGACTCGTGGCATCATTCGTCCGCTCTCTTAAATTATAACCCCTCCCAATCACTTGATCTTGATACACTGCAATGGCTCCTATCGGGACTTCCTCTTGATCAGCAGCTTTCTTCGCCTCTTCTATCGCCAAGCGCATAAAATACTCTTCTTTTTTCAACCTTCCCCCTCCTCTCCAACATTAATCCTCGCAGAATAAAAGGGTAAACATCCGTTACCCTTTTATTCTCCCTATTCTTACTCAAAGAAATTTGGCAAATCTAATCGTTCAACTTTCTCAGTCAATCGTTTCTTTTCTTTTTGCATACGATCTGATAAATCTTCTAAAGCTTGACTCAATCTCTCTTGGTTATCTTCTTCATGGAGCGTCATCGCTACGATGGCTACCATCGCTGCTGCACTTCCTAAAGCCAGTAGCCCAATTTTAGTTGCTGTTTTCATTTTATCCTCTCCTTCAACCTACTTTTTATTGATCTATTTTAATGACAGACTTAGTCCCATCTGGATGACTCACCCGAAGGTAAAACTCTCCCTTTTGACTTCCGATTTGGACATGATCTCCTCTGCTAATCACTTGGTCTATAATCCCCTCACTTATCGGATCTTCAATCTTCCGTTGAATCAACCGACGAAGCGGACGCGCCCCTAGATCTGGTTGATAGCCCTCTTTAGCTAATTTTTCTATTACCTTTGGCGTTAAACGAAGACGAATGCCTTGGTGCTCACATTGAGCAACCAGAGCTTGCGTAAATTTATGCACAATTTCTTTTAAGTGGTTCTCAGTTAAAGCGTGGAAAACTAAAATTTCATCCACACGATTCAAAAATTCTGGGCGAAAACGTTTCTTCAAAGAATTCATCACCTGAGATTTCATGGCTTTGTAGTCCGAGTGCGCTTGCTCTTGCGTAAAACCGACTGTCTTTTGATCTTGAAGTTCTCTCACACCCACATTAGAAGTCATGATAATAATCGTATTTTTAAAGTCGACCTTTCTTCCCTTACTATCTGTAATATAGCCATCATCCAAGACTTGTAAAAGAAGATCAAACACATCCGGATGTGCCTTTTCTATTTCATCGAACAAAACAACTGCATAAGGGTGCTGACGAATTTTTTCCGTCAGTTGTCCCCCTTCTTCAAATCCTACATAGCCAGGCGCAGAGCCGATCATACGACTTGAAGAATATTTTTCCATGTATTCAGACATATCTAAGCGAATCAAGGCCCGTTCAGATCCAAATAAATTCTCAGCAAGGGCTTTAGCTAATTCTGTTTTTCCTACTCCTGTAGGACCTAAGAACATGAAGGATCCAATCGGACGGTTGCCTTGTGTGAGTCCACTTCTCACACGCTTAACTGCTCGACTGACCGCATTCACTGCATCTTCCTGTCCCTTCACCCGACGATGTAAATTTTCCTCAAGGTGTTTTAATTTTTCATTTTCTTTTTGACTCAGTTGCTCTAGCGGAATCCCAGTCCACGTTGATAATAAAGCTTCTATTTCTTTTCGACCGATACTGATAGCAAATGGTTCTGAGGATTCATCCGTTCCTTCTTTAGCCTTCGCAAACTTTTGCTCTAATTCCAGTTGCTGATGATAAAGTTTGGATGCTTTTTGAAATTTTTGCTCAATTACCGCTGCTTCTTTGGCTTGCTTTAAACGTTCAATATCTTTTTGTAACTGATAAAGGTCATTTCCTTTTTTCTTTCCTTTAGTATTGAGGCGTTTCGTTGCGGCCGCTTCATCCATCACATCAATAGCCTTATCAGGTAAGAAGTGGTCTTGAAGATAGCGACTAGATAAGCGAACCGAGGCTTCAACCGCTTCATCTGTAATATTTACACGGTGAAATTTTTCGTAGGCTGGTCGAATCCCCTTCAAAATCGAAATACTTTCATCTTGGCTAGGTTCCTCTACTAAAATTTTCCCAAAGCGTCGCTCTAAAGCCGTATCTTTTTCGATATATTTTTGATATTCATTCAGCGTAGTCGCTCCAATCAATTGCACTTGTCCCCGGCTTAAAGCAGGTTTTAAAAGGTTCGAAGCATCAATTGACCCCTCTGCACCTCCCGCACCAATAATGGTATGCAGTTCATCAATGAATAAAATAATATCCTTATTTTCTTCCAATTCATAGATCATATTTTTCATACGGTCTTCGAATTCCCCACGGTATTTTGTTCCTGCCACCAAAGCGCCCATATCTAGCCATAAAATCCGCTTGGTTAACAGCTTATCCGGAGCCGTACCTTGACTAATAGATTGGGCTACTCCTTCCACAATAGCTGTCTTTCCTACGCCAGGTTCTCCTACTAAAACAGGGTTATTTTGAGTACGCCGGCTTAAACACTGCATCACCCGTCGGATTTCATTCTGTCGTCCGATTACGGGATCTATCTTTCCTTCAGAGCAAGCTTTGGTCATATCTTTCGTTAGGCTTTCTAAAATAGATGGCTTTTGAGCCGCTTTAGTCGCAGATTGTCCGTCTCTCACGTGAACAGGTTCCTTACGTCTAAGTATCCTATAGATTTCTTTACGCAAAGTTTCCCGTTCAACATTCATATTCTTTAGAATGCGATTAGCCAGTAAATCCTCATCTAACAAGGCAAGTAGTAAATGTTCTGTTCCAATTAATGAACTTTTTAATTCTTCAGAGAAAGTCATCGCCCGATAAAGCACCTTATTTAAGCGAGGCGTATACCGTATTTTACCATCAGCATCTCTAATGGAATCACTTGTCCCTCTTCCAGCTACACATTCTACTTCCTCACGAACTTCTTCATAACTCGATAAATAATTTTTGAGAACCGCATGGGCAACGCCTTCTGATTCTTGGTAAAGGCCAAGCAAGAGATGCTCTGTCCCTACAGCATTTTGTTTAAAATATTGAGCCTCATTAGCCGCTAGTTCTAAAGCTTGTTTTGCCTTTTCTGTATAATTTTCACTCATCCCCAAGTCCTCCAAAAATTATTTTACGTATATTTTAACCGATCAAGCATATTTTTTAAAATAATTGCCCGCACACGATCCGGTTCTTGAAAATTATCCATCACCACTTTGTCAATGGCGGAATGCATAATATGTGCTTCACTCTCCAATAAGATCTCATTCTTCACTAAATTATTTAAAATAGCTGTCGCATCTCTCAAAGAAACTCGATCATCCACTAAGCGAATCATTCGATCAATATAATCTGCTTCGTCTACCATATTTAGCTTCATAATACGAATATATCCGCCGCCTCCACGCTTACTTTCTACGTGGTACCCTTGTTTAGGTGTAAAGCGCGTATTAATGACATAGTTAATTTGAGAAGGAACACACTCAAATTGGTCCGCAATCTCACTTCGCCGAATTTCAATATGTTCCGTATCTTTTAAAACATTTTTTAAATATTCCTCAATGATATCAGACATGTTTCGATTCATTATGACACCCCTTTACTTATTAATCAACTCTACTCCATTTTCAAGTTGACTTTCTTTGACTATTATAACTTTATAATACGAAAAAAACGGCGTAAGGTCAATCATTTTCCCTACTACCGTTTTCTTTTTTTAGACCTGAATCATATGATCAGGATCAACCACCACATCAATGGTAATGTGTACAATATGATAAGCTACTACAATATCTCGAATTTCTTGTTTTAATTGGCTCTGAGCTTCTACACTTAACCGACAAGTGGCTACCATCACAGAAGCCATGTGTCTCTGCCCATCGATAGACCAAATATGTAAATGTGAAATGCCATCGACTTCTGGCAAATCCAGTAAGGCATAACGTAATTCTTTAATATCAATATCATCAGGGACTGCCTGAAGGAAGATTTTCGAAATTTTTAATATTTCAGGCAAAGTATGCTTGATAATCCACACTGCGATTCCAATGGAAAGTAAGGGATCTAAAAAATACCAATTACTAAATTTCAAAACAATACTCATTATCAAAATAGCCAGCCATCCTAAAACATCTTCCCAAGAATGAATATTTAATAAATTTTCATTGGAGGATTCTCCACGCATTAATAGGTAGGTACAATAGCCATTTACAAGAATTGCAAAAATAGAAACCCAAAACATTCCTGTGACATTCACAACTTCTGGATGAATCACCTTAGGAAGTGAGGTTACTATAATAATCAAAGAGCCCACTAATAATACAATGGCTGTTACTAAGCCCCCTAACAGAGAAAATCTCCAATAGCCGTAGGAATACATGTCATTCGCTTTTTTAGTGGATAGTTTTTCAAAGAACCAAGCAATCCCTATAGAGAGGACATCTCCAGAATCATGAATAGCATCTGAGAAAATAGCCGCACTATTCAAAGCTAACCCAAATACCGCTTCAAAAACAGTAAAAAATGCATTAACTAATAGCACTAACCGCATACGTTTTAAGGTCCCTTGATGGGTATCTGCACGAAGTGAAAAAACTTTTTTCAACTTTGTTTCTTTATTAGGAATCATCGTTAACTGCTCAAAACTTAAAATACGTTGCAATAATTCTTCCATTGCTTCATCTTCGACAGAAACAACGTCTTTATTTATCTTAATAGCTAAATGATAGGTGGTATTTAAACGTTCTATTTGCTGCTTTACCCATCGGTACTGCTGCTCATTTTGTAGTCCTATAATTCGATAATCCATATTTTCCCACTCCTTGTACTCTTATCGTACCATATTTATATTTATATTCTAAGTTCAAATCAAAGAATGCCTAAGTCTAAAAAAAGCAAGGCCTACTATGCCTTGCTTTTGAATCGGGAAGACCGGATTCGAACCGACGACCCCTACGTCCCGAACGTAGTGCTCTACCAAGCTGAGCTACTTCCCGCTATAAAACAAAAAGCGCTCACTTACGGCGCTTCCTCAATCGGGAAAACAGGATTCGAACCTGCGACCCCTTGGTCCCAAACCAAGTGCTCTACCAAGCTGAGCTATTTCCCGAACAATGCACCCAGCAGGATTCGAACCTGCAACCGCTTGATTCGTAGTCAAGTACTCTATCCAGTTGAGCCATGGGTGCTTAATATGCCGAGGACCGGAATCGAACCGGTACGGTGTTTAACCACCGCGGGATTTTAAGTCCCGTGCGTCTGCCAGTTCCGCCACCCCGGCATATAAAAATAAGATACCTTTCGGTAAAGCGGAAGACGGGATTCGAACCCGCGACCCCCACCTTGGCAAGGTGATGTTCTACCACTGAACTACTTCCGCAAATATGATCCGTGGGAGGCTCGAACTCCCGACCCTCTGATTAAAAGTCAGATGCTCTACCGACTGAGCTAACGAATCATGATGGAGAATGAGGGGCTCGAACCCCCGACCCTCTGCTTGTAAGGCAGATGCTCTCCCAGCTGAGCTAATTCTCC
>QWCD01027727.1_pt1 | contig 28106 bp, 21 predicted proteins | sample 1972461 | NCBI WGS metagenome assembly QWCD01 (sample SAMN09866717, study PRJNA288562) | Human vaginal metagenome isolate term4_vaginal, whole genome shotgun... | isolation source: vagina | host: Homo sapiens | place: USA: California | reverse complement strand
TGACATCCGTCGTAAGATTCAGATCAACTGCTATCAAGGCCAGCGTCATCGCAAGGGTCTTCCTGTGCGTGGTCAGCGTACTAAGACTAATGCTCGTACTCGTAAGGGTCCAAAGCGTACTGTCGCCGGGAAGAAGAAGGCCACCCGATAGTCGGTGGTCGGCTCTAGGCCACGAGTTAATTCTCATCGCCTAGACATACCAACTAATTCGTCATAGGAAACGAGGGTCAATGGCAGCTGCAAAGCAAGCCTCGCGCAAGCCGCGTCGCCGGGACCGCAAGTCGGTACCGGTTGGGCAGGCGCATATTAAATCAACATTCAATAACACGATTATTTCCATCACCGATCCATCGGGCGCAGTCCTTTCTTGGGCTTCCGGTGGCGATGTCGGCTTTAAGGGTTCCCGCAAGTCGACTCCTTACGCTGCAGGTATGGCTGCTGAGTCTGCTGCTCGTAAGGCAATGGAACATGGCCTGAAGAAGGTCGACGTGTTTGTTAAGGGTCCAGGTTCCGGTCGTGAAACCGCTATCCGTTCCCTTCAGTCCGCGGGTCTTGAAGTCGGTTCTATTACCGACGTCACCCCACAAGCGCATAACGGCGTTCGCCCACCAAAGCGTCGCCGCGTCTGAGCACTCTTACGAATCCATCCATCCAACCCGCTTATGGGCGGCGAGTGCACCACCGACCAGAAGCTGAAAGGATACAAAAGTGCTTATCGCACAGCGTCCAACACTTACCGAGGAATCACTGAATCCCCAGCGTTCTCGCTTTACAATTGAGCCGTTGGAACCAGGTTTCGGATACACGCTCGGCAATTCGCTGCGTCGTACCCTATTGAGCTCCATTCCAGGTGCTGCCGTAACTTCGGTACGCATTTCTGGTGCTCTCCATGAGTTCACGACTCTGCCAGGTGTTGAAGAGGATGTCACTGAAATCCTGCTGAACATTAAGGGTATCGTACTTACAAGTGAGTATGACGAGCCAGTAGTGATGTATCTTCGCAAGAGCGGCAAGGGTGAAGCAACAGCTGGAGATATTACTCCTCCTGCTGGCGTCACTATTGCCAATCCAGAGATGCATATCGCTACACTTGCTGAAGATGGTGAGCTTGAAATTGAGTTCACCGTGGAGCGCGGTCGTGGCTATGTACCTGCTCAGATGAATAAGCAGGAAAACAGCGAAATCGGTCGCATTCCAGTGGATTCGATCTACTCACCAGTTTTGAAGGTGAGCTATAAGGTCGAAGCTACCCGCGTGGAACAGCGCACGGACTTCGATAAGCTCATCCTGGATGTGGAAACTAAGCCAGCTATTACACCACGAGATGCAGTTGCATCTGCTGGTTCGACTTTGGTTGAGCTTTTTGGTCTTTGCCGTGAGCTTAACGTCGATGCAGAAGGTGTTGAAGTTGGTCCAGCTCCAGTCATGGGAGAAGTTGATTCTCAGATGGCTACTCCGATTGAGGATTTGAATCTTACGCAGCGCAGCTACAACTGCTTGAAGCGTGAGGGAATCCACACTGTTGGTGAGCTGGTAGTACACACTGAGCAGGATTTGCTCGATATTCGTAATTTCGGCATGAAATCCATCGATGAGGTTAAAGAGAAATTGCAGTCTATGGGATTGTCTCTTAAGGCCTCGCCGCTTGGCTTTGACGCCAATAATCTCGAAGGTGGCACGTTCTTCTCGCCAGAAGACGAGTAAACAGTCCACCGCCAATCGTCGTGGTTTTTGGATGTTCGGGTTTTTGCCCACCTGAATTCTGCGACAATAAGGAGTAATAATGCCTACACCGAAACAAGGGCCTCGTCTGGCTTCTAGCCCAGCGCATGAGCGCCTGATGCTGGCCAACATGGCTACTAGCCTCTTCCAGCACGGTCGTATTGTGACTACTTTGCCAAAGGCAAAGCGTCTTCGTCCACTTGCTGAGCGTTTGATAACATTCGCTAAGCGTGGCGACTTGCATTCGCGCCGCCGTGTGTTGCGCGTGATCCGCAATAAGTCCGTTGTTCACATGCTTTTCACTCAAATTGCTGAGCAGATGAAGCAGCGTGAAGGTGGCTATACCCGCATCGTTAAGATGGCTCCTCGTCGTGGTGATACTGCTCCACAAGCTATTATTGAGCTTGTTGTTGAGCCAGTAAGCCCAAAGAAGGCTGTCGTTAAGGAAGCTGAGTCTGCTGCTAAAGTTGCTGCTAAAGAAGAAGCAGCCGAGTAGCTTAGATTAGCATCTTGATGCATCGGTAAGTAAATCTTTCTACGAGTAGTCGTCGTGTTTTAGATTTATTGAACGGGTTGGAGTTTTATCTCCAGCCCGTTTTTCTATATCTGATATATCTTTTCTATATCTGGTATCAATTATTATTGAAATATGACAAATATTCTCGATTTAGTGAATAACGATTTTACTAACTTTAAAGATAGAAAATTCAACGCCGTAGATTCGCTTATTTTATGCGAGTTGGCGTATGTTTGCATGCCTGAATCGATTCCAAAGTATAATGACGATTCTAACGCACTAGCAACCGTTCCTTTAAGCGAATTGCTTCGCGGTGAGGATTTTTCTTCAATGTTTAGCTCTGGTTCAGCTAAAGTTGATGATTTTCGTAAGAGTCTTCTTCTCGCTGTTGCAGCTAGTCCGCGATATAGGGGAATGCGAGTCGGCGAGGTTCTTGAGCGTTTTGACGAGTCAAAGGTTGATGATTCGTGTGAACAGCAGTTTGCTGCAGTTACTTTTGATTTGACTGATTGTGTTGGCTATAGATGTTTTGTTGTTGCTTTCAGGGGGACTGATAACACTCTTGTTGGGTGGAAGGAAGATTTTAATATGGCTTTTCGCTGCCCAGTTCCCGCACAAGAGTCTGCTGCAGAATATTTGCTCTCGATAGCAAGGCGTGTGCATAAAAATTATTGCAATAGTAGCGTTAAGAATAATATTTTTCATAGAATTTTTGGTTATTTTGCGAATTTGTTTGGGAAGAAGCCAGAGCAAGCTGATATGTCGCAAGCTGATACGCTGCAAAACGATATTGTGAATCAAAATAATGATTCTAATATTTTTGTTGTGGGTCATTCAAAAGGCGGGAATATGGCTGCATATGCGGCAATGCGTTTGGATGCAGAAAATCAACAACTTGGTGATCTTGTCAGTAAAATTTATTCTATGGACGGTCCTAGTTTTGGCTCGGATGTTGTTGATCCAAAGGTTTTTTCTCGTGTTGTTTCCAGAATCGAAAAAGTCGTTCCACAATCTGCTTTTATTGGATTGATTATGGATACTGGCGTACCGTATAAGGTTACGCTTGCTGATTCTATTGGATTGATGCAACATTTTGGCATGTATTGGCAGGTTAAAGATGGTGATTTTGACTATTGTGATCATGTAACTCCGCGTGCGCTTGCTGTTTCTAAAGCTGCTAATGATTGGATGTTGAATTTGCCTTTCGAAGAGCGAAAACGCAGAATCGATAGTGTTTACAACGCTTTAACTAGCTTAGGATATCCGACTTTTGACGAGATTTCTGCGCATTGGTCTGAGCTTTTGCCGAAAATATTGAGCATAGCAACGCATATGGATTCAAAGACTTATGAGTTAATTCGTAATATTATGAGTGCGTTTACTGGTGTTGGTGGAGCAGAACATAAGAATTGAAAAGATTATCGTTGCAGTCTGGCGACTAGGGCGACTAGGGCGACTAATATTCGGTTTTTATAATAATTGTTTTGGAAGGTTTTTTTGATGCGTCTTCGTTTAGATTTAGCTTATGATGGCGGTGATTTTTACGGTTGGGCTAGGCAGCCGAATTTAAGAACAGTTCAAGGCACTTTGGAAGACGCTTTATATAAAGTTTTGCGTGTACATGATGGCGATTCTTGTTTTCCGCTTCGACTAACAGTTGCTGGGCGCACGGATACTGGCGTTCATGCTTCTTACCAAGTTTGCCATTTAGACGTTTCGGAATCCGTTTTACAAAATTGTGTTGGTCACACAAATTTGACGCCTGTAAAAGCTTTAGAATATAGGCTTCGTGGGGTTTTGCCTAAAGATATTTCGATTCACAGTGTAAGAATTGCACCAAGCGGTTTTGATGCTCGTTTTTCTGCGCTTGATCGCACATACGTGTATAGGATTAGTGATGCGGCAAATCGCGAGAATTTGGATCCGCGTATGCGTGGTTTTGTGTTGCAAATTGATTACGATTTAGACGTCAATTCTATGAATCAGGCAGCACAGATGATTGTTGGTTTGCATGATTTTGGGTCTTTTGCTCGTCCAAATCCTGGTGGAACTACGATTCGCTGTGTTAAAAAAGCGGTTTGGAATCGCGTTTGTTTGGATGGTTGCGCGTCTGTTGGTTCGGATATTGTTTCTAGATCAACTGGCAATATTCCGCCTATTGAGCATGGTTTGATTGAGTTTACTATTGTTGCTGATGCGTTTGCACATAATATGGTTCGTTCTCTTGTTCAGGCTTGTGTACAAGTTGGTTGCGGTAAGCGTTCCGTTGACTGGTTTAAGGATAAGATTGAAAATCCGATTCGAGAAGGATCTACTGGTCCTATTGCGGCTAATGGTTTGACTTTGGAATATGTTGAATATCCTCCGAAAGATCAACTTGAAGTTAGGGCTAATGCGATTCGCGCTCGTCGAACTCTTGAAGAACTTGATTGATTGTTTGCAAAATTCTCAACACAAATTTGTGTATATTCTAGGGTTGGTTTACAATTGAAAAGTTGCGTTTCTTTCTGCGTTTTGCAGTTTGCGCAAAATGGATGAATGTCCGAGCGGTCTAAGGAGCACGCCTCGAAAGCGTGTGAGGGTTACACCCTCCGCGAGTTCAAATCTCGCTTCATCCGCAAGCAGGGTTTCTAGCGATTGGCTAGAAACCCTTTTTTGTTCGCGTTTGTGTATTTTTTGCATGCGTTTGTTTCTTTTTGCCCGATATTGTTTCCAAAATCGCCAAATACGTAAACAATCTCGGGAAAATCGCTCGTGCGTTACAACGCGCTCACGTCTTCGCCGCGCGTAAAGTCCACTGGACTTTACGCTTGAGCGCCCGTGTTTGTAGTCAGATTTGCTTAAAAAGAGAACAAATGCGGGAAAGATAGGCTTAGGTAATCGTGATTACCTTGTAGTGTATTTGTTCACAAAATAATGTGTGTTGTGGAGTAATTACACTGAGTCTCTTATTACTAATTTCATTTGAAGAATGGATGTTATTGGCTCTTGACCTTCAATCATTTTCATAGCAAGCTCAGCAGCTAATTGTCCTTCTTCATAGAGCGGCTGATGTATCGTAGTAAGCGATGGTGTTGTAGTTTGTGCAAGGTTATGATCATCGAAACCAATAACTGACACATCGTCAGGAACTTGTAGGTTGTATTGTTTTAATGCCTCAAGAACTCCTACTGCTATGCGATCAGATCCAGCTAATACTGCATCAACTGGCTTCTTTTGGCTCAGGATTTGCATCATTGCGGCAAATCCAGCAGCTGCATCCCATTGTGTGTAGATTATAGAATCTGGACTTAACTTAGTTCCAAAGACGGAAGTGTATCCTTTAATTCTGTATTGTGAAGCCGGATTATCGCGAGGTCCTACTATTGCTACAGGATGCTTTCTTCCGCGATCTACAATTGTCTGAGCAGCTAATTTAGCTCCTTTTGTATCGTCAGAATATACTACAGAAAACATACCTTGATAGCGTTCATTTGTGATTTGTCCTAACAATACTCCAGGGGTATGAAGTTTATTCATTATATCTAACAAGTAAGAATCAGTGTATGGAGATATATCAATGACTGCGTCAAAAGACCTACATTCCAAATGTCGTTTTACTCTTTGGCGTTCATCATCGCTGCTTGCTTGCAGTAACATCGGTAGATAAGAAGTCTGAGCTAATTTTGCAGTGATCCCTCCGATAAATGCTCCATAAGTTGGATCAGTAAATAATTCATTAAGTGGTTCAGTGACTAGTATTGCGATTGCTTCTGCTCTACCAGAAGCAAGTGCTCGTCCTTGAGCGTTTGGAACAAATCCCATCGTCGTTGCAAGAGCTTCTATGCGCTCAGTTGTACCTTTACTTATACGCGGAGAATGATTTAGTGCGCGTGATGCAGTTGAGCGAGACACTCCTGCAGCTGCAGCAACATCTGCAAGAGTTACTGCTTTTTTACGGGATGTGTTCATATGTCCTCAATGCGTGCAACAAATAAAAATCTATTATTATCATTATAATCTGCCAGAAGTATGATGCCGACACGCCGTAGGACAACCGATTGCACAAATGTATTTTTTTCGCTAGAATGACATTAAGCAATGATGCTAATCGGCGAATATACGTCGAATCCTTGCTGATAAATCACTGTGTTTAGCAAAGGAGTTTCTATGAAAAAGTCATCAATTTTATTTGCATGTGCATTGATTGCGTCAACATCAATGCTTTTGTCTGGATGCGGTTCTTCAACTGCTGATAATAGTAAAGTTCAACTTCGATTTGCTACATGGGATGTAGCGGAAGATGTTGATCGTCAACAGCAGTTAGTTGATAAGTTTAATTCTGAAAATAAGGATGTTCATGTAACGCTAGAAGCGTATGGTAAGGACTTTGACGCAAAAATTAGTGCTGGAATGGGTTCTCATGATGCGCCAGATGTAATGTATATGTGGAATTATCCTGGGTACGCAAATGGTCTCGAACCTCTTGATTCATACATTAAGAAAGAAGGTAAGTCTTACAAAGATGCTTTCTACCCAACTCTTTGGAATTATAACTCTTATGATGGCAAAACTTTAGGTCTTCCTGTCGGATTCACCACTCACGCATTGTATTACAATAAGGATATCTTTAAGAAAGCAGGAGTTGAAGAACCTACAAATAATTGGACTTGGGATGATGTTCGTTCTGCTTCGAAGAAGATTCTGAAAAAGACTGGCGTTAAGGGTTTTGCATATCAAATGAAACCTGATCCTTATGATTTTGAAATGTATTTGTGGAGTAATGGTGCAAAATATACTGATAAAAACGGTAATTTGAAAGGTAATGTAAATTCTGATAAAGCTTTAGAAGCATTCAAGCTCTTCCAAGATATGGGCAAAGAAGGCATTGCAGTTGCCACCGAATCTAATGGTACTGATGAATTTAGATCTGGCAATGTAGCTATGTTCGTTTATGGAGCTTGGGCTTTGAATACTTTTGATAAAGATGGGCTTAATTATGGGATTGTAAATATACCGTCATTTGACCATGCGAAGAAAAAGCCTGTTTCTATTTTAAGCTCTTCGGGTGTTGCTATGTCAAAGAATAGCAAACATAAGGATTTGGCATGGAAGTTTATGAAGTTCTGGACAAATGATGAGGCAAATAAGTCTCGTATCGGAACCGAATTACCTGTAAGAATAAGTGTTGTGAAATCAGAAGGTATGAATAAAAAGCCGCATTACCGCCCATTCTATGATATGTTGCAATTGTCTGATGGATTTACTCCAGCTAGTTTCATTGTTAAAGATTGGAGCAAAAAATCTGATCAGCTTTCTCTAGCTTTTGAAAAAATGTATAATCCAAGCTCTAGTGTATCTCCTAAAGATGCTCTGTCAGAAGTGTTGAAATAGAGCATATTATGAGTGTTATATCTAATAGGACGCAGGGGCTGACTGCGTCAGTGTCTCGGCGTATTTGGCCCTATCTTTTTATTGCTCCTTGGATTATTGGATTTTTGGTCTTTACATTAGGGCCGCTGCTTTTATCATTTGCTATTAGTTTCTTTGATTGGGGAATAACTGGATCTCCAGTTTTTCGTGGGCTAGGAAACTATAGTGAGATGTTGTTCAATGATGTACAATTCTGGAATGCGTTGTGCATTACGCTTAAATATGCGGCGATTTTTGTTCCATTAAATCTAATAATCGCTCTGTTTCTTGCTGTACTTATTGCTATGCCTGTGAAGGGAGTAAGATTCTTTAGAACATTGTTTTATATTCCATGTGTTATCTCAGGAGTTGCTGTTTCTATAATTTTTGGGTGGATACTAAATGGAAATTATGGTGTTCTTAACTATCTTCTATCTTTCTTAGGAATTAAAGGTCCACAATGGCTTGTTGATCCAAAGTGGGCATTGTTAGCAGTAATTATTGCTAGTGCCTTTGGTGTTGGTAGTATGATGCTTATTTTTTATACAGATATAAAAAATATTCCAATAGAACTATATGAGGCGGCTGCTATTGATGGTGCAGGTATGACTAGGCAATTCTTCAATGTTACATTGCCTATGATTACACCTACTCTATTGTTTAATTTGGTTACATCTATTATTACCTCTTTCCAACAGGTAACTTTAGTGATGCTTTTAACCAATGGCGGACCTCTAAAATCAACCTATTTTTACGGTTTGATGACATACGAAAATGCCTTTAAATTCCATAGATTAGGTTATGCGAGCGCGAATGCTTGGGTGATGTTTATTATCGTACTGTTATTAACTGCGTTAGTTTTTCGTTCGTCCAGCGCTTGGGTGTTCTATGAGACTGAGGGTCGAAATGCAGCAAAAAATATAAAGAAATTTGGGCGTAAGAAGGTTGTGCTATGAAAATGTCTATCCAGTCTAAGGTGGTTGTGTATGCCTTATTGGTAATGGTTGCAATTTATTTCTTTGCACCATTTGGGTATATGTTGTTTTCAACATTAAAAACATCTTCTGAGGCTATTGCATATCCACCTACACTTTTTCCAAAAGAATGGCACTGGGATAATTACGTCACAGCCTGGAATTCTCAACCTTTTGGAACATTTTTCATGAATTCTATGATAGTGACGGTATTTACTACAATTGGTCAGATTCTTTCTTGTTCACTTGTTGCGTATGGATTTGCTCGTTACAATTTCCGAGGGAAGAATGTTCTTTTTATCATTTTGCTAAGTACGATGATGATTCCTTGGGATGTAACAATGATTCCTCAGTATATGGAATTTAAGGCGTTTGGTTGGATAAATACATTGCTCCCGTTGATTGTACCAGCATTCTTTGGATCAGCGTATTACATCTTCTTATTGCGGCAATTCCTTCTTGGAGTACCAAAAGAATACGAAGAAGCTGCACGCATTGATGGCTGTAATGACTTGCAGATTTGGTGGAAAGTATATATGCCAATCATGCGACCGTGCCTCATTCTAATTGGTTTGTTGAACATTATTACCGTGTGGAACGATTATTTAGGACCTTTGATTTTCTTGCAAGATCGTAGTAAGTACACGCTTGCGTTAGGCTTGGCATCATTCAAAGGTGTGCATCAAACGCAAATTATTCCAATGCTTTGTATTACTGTCGTGATGATTATTCCTCCAGTTATTGCTTTCTTAGCTGGTCAGAAGTACATAGTTGAGGGAACTAGTGGTTCAATAAAGTAAAAGTAGTTTTTCTATTTCTTCAGTGTTTGTCATTGTATATATTTTCGCAAAAAAGGGGGATTGTTCTATGCTTATGAATTCTGATATTTTCAGCGTGTTTGATAGCGATTGGTGTATAACAGAAGATTCATATTGCTCTGAAAAAAATTTACAATATGAGAGTTTGTTTGCATTATCAAATGGTTATTTAGGAATTCGTGGTGCTCATGAAGAAGGAACTAGTGTTTCTCTTCCTTATGTGTATATAAACGGCATATTTGATAAATCCGAAACTTTTATGAAAGAATTAGCAACATTACCTAATTGGTTAGGCGTTCGCTTATATCTTGAGAAGCAGTGTATAGGTATTGAAGATTGTGAAATTATACAATATCGTAGATGGCTCGATATGAAACGTGCTTGTCTACGACAATATACTGTGTTGCGTGATAAAAAAGGGCGTGATACGCAGATTGATACATTGCGATTTGTGAGTCGCGCTCATCGTAATCGTATGGCAGTTGTGGTTCGAGTAATTCCATTAAATTACAATGGTTTGTTGGAAATAGAACACACTATTGATGGTTCTATTATCAATTTTTGCGATGCTCCACGATTTAAAGTAAAGCATACAGAGCTAATACGTAATAATAGTTTAAGTTCTGATGGTACGTATTTAGAAGTGGCTACACGTGATGACAATATTCATGTTGCAGTTGGTGCAAGATTGTTGGGATATGAATACGACAATAATTTTGAGTCTACTGTAAACATATTACAGAATCGTTGTTTTCATGCTTTTGGAGAACGAGGTGTTGAATTTTGTGACGTTTCTGTTCAATGCAAAAAACCTATTATTCTCGTGAAATATGTTGCAGTAAAAGATAGTAGAGATACACCTGTTGATCATTTGTTTGAAGATGTAGAGTCAGAAATAAATGCAATGATTCTTGATGGTGTAGAAAAAGAACTGCAAAATCATATCGCGGTGTATGAGAAGATGTGGGATCACGCGGATATTGAAATTGTAGGAGATAATGAATTAAATCGTGCAATACGATTCAATATTTTTCATCTTATGAGTTCTGCGAATGAAGAAGATAATAGAGTTAATATTGGTGCTAAGTTATTAAGTGGAGAGGAATATGGAGGACATGCTTTCTGGGATAGCGAGTTGTTCATGTTGCCATTCTTTGCTTTTGTGTTTCCAAATACTGCACGTAAGTTAGAAGAGTATAGATATAATCTTTTACCAGCAGCTAAGAGGAATGCGAAAAAGAATGGACTACTAGGGGCTCAGTACCCATGGGAGTCAGCTGATGACGGATCTGAACAATGCCCAGATTGGACGATTGAGCCAGATGGTACTTGTTATCGTTGCTATGTTGCGCAATATGAGCAGCATGTGACTGCTGCAATTGCTTTTGGTGTTGCTAAGTATTTGCAAATTACTCATGATCACGAATTTCTATATTCAAAAGGAATAAATATTTTATTAGAGACTGCTCGTTTTTGGGTAAGTCGTTGTGAGTGGGTAGAAAAATCTTCTCGTTATGAGATTAATCAAGTTACAGGTCCTGATGAATGGCATGAGCCAGTCAATAATAATACATATACAAATTATCTAGCGCGTTGGAATATACGTTATTCTTTGCAACTATTATCACAAATAAAAGTGGCAAAACCTGAAAAGTATAGTGAAATTATTCATAATTCTGACCTTACTCAAGAGGAGATTGCTCATTGGAAGTATGTAGCAGATCACATATATCTTCCGAAAGATTGTAATGGAATTATTGAGCAATTTGAGGGATACTTTAATTTGAAAGATGTGGTTATTAGTCAATATGATGAGAATGATTGGCCAATTCGTCCAGCTGCATTGAAAGAGTATCCAGTAGAGAAAACTCAGATTATTAAACAGCCTGATGTTGTGATGTTAATGCATCTTTTGAGGAATGAGTTTTCTAAAGAAGTGGTAAAAAACAATTATCATTTTTATGAAGCTAGGACACTACATGGTTCTTCTCTTAGTCCTAGTATCCATGCCATTATGGGTCTTGTAGTTGGAGATGACTCTAAAGCATATCGTTATATAAAGAGGTCTGCTACACTCGATTTACTTAATTTACAGGGTAACACACGCGAAGGGATACATGCTGCTAATGCTGGTGGAGTGTGGCAAACTGTTATTTTTGGATTTGCTGGCATAAATATTAATGCTGAAAATGTATTGACTATAGATCCTAAACTTCCAGCTCTATGGAAGTCTATAGTTTTCAGATTACATTATGCTGGTAGATGGTTGGAAATCAACATATCATCGGATAAAGTTGAAGTTCACATATTGCAAGGTCGCAGCATGACAATCCTAATACATGATGCACCAGTAGTTATAAATGGGTGTGCTGAGGATGGTATTTAATATGCGTCGTAAATTGGCAATAATTGGTTTAACTGTTGTTACTGCTATATGGGGTGGTGGATTTGTAGCAAGTGATATAGCACTGGGCTCATTTGCACCAATGCAAATAATGACAATACGATTTGCTATTGCTGCATTGGTTATGCTTGTAATCTCTGCTAAGCAATTTACTGTCATTAATTATAAGGAGATTTTAGCTGGCGTAGGTATGGGTGTAGCTTTGTTTGCAGGTTTCTCCTTACAAACATTTGGGCTTCAGTATACAACGCCATCAAAAAATGCTTTTATTACTTCTCTGAATGTCGTAATTGTTCCTTTTTTGAGTATGTTTTTATTTAAAAAACGTGTAGGCTTGAAGGAGATTGTAGGAGCTATTTTATCCGTTTTAGGTGTCGCAATACTTTCTTTAAGTAATAATTTTACGATTTCCTTTGGTGATTTGCTGACATTGCTTTGTGCTTTAGGTTTTGCTAGTCAGATTGTCCTAACTGGAATATTTGTAAAAGTTTATAGACCTAATGTACTCAATTGTATACAAATGTGTACTGCGTTTTTATTGTCATTTGTTGTAATGCAATTTACTGGAGAATGCCATTGGATCGCCTCGCCAAACGGTTGGATTAGTGTAATTTATCTTGGTTTTATAAGTACGACTGTGTGCTATCTTCTGCAAACAGCATGTCAAAAATACGTTAATGAAACGCAATCAGCTATTGTGTTATCTTTAGAGGCGGTCTTTGGCACTTTATTCTCAATTATACTGCTTAATGAAATAGTAACCATTCGTATGATTATTGGCAGTGCAATTATTTTGTGTGCGGTGCTCATTTCTAGTCTTCCTTCATCATTTATACGTCGTTCAACAAAGGAGTGATATAACAATGTATAAGTACGAGGCTGTTATTTTTGATTTAGATGGAGTTATTTGTAAAACTGACAAGTATCATTATCTTGCTTGGAAACATATAGCAGACGAACTAAATATTGAATTTAATCAAGAGATAAACAAACGATTACTTGGCGTTAGCAGAATGGAAAGTTTTGATATTATTCTTGAGAAGTACCAAGGTCAAATGACTGACAAAGAAAAAATAAAGTGGACGGATCAAAAAAACGAATATTATCGTAGTATGCTTTCTCAGATGAGCCCAGATGACATATTGCCAGGAGTAAAAGAAGTTATGGAGTCGCTTCGTTGTGATGGAATAAAATTGGGGCTTGGATCATCTAGTAAAAATGCTAAGTATATTCTTCATCAGATTCAACTTGATGATTATTTTGATGGAGTGTGTGATGGTAATGATATTACACACTCAAAGCCAAATCCAGAGGTTTTTGTTAAAACTGCGCAATTATTGCAGTGTGAGGCATCTAGGTGTCTTGTTGTAGAAGATGCCATAGCTGGAATTGAAGCGGCCCATGCTGGATGTATGGATTGTGCTGCTTTTGGTAGTATTGCAATTTCATCGCTAAAAGCTGAGTATAATATCCATGCATTTAGCGATTTGCTAGCAGTATTTCGTAAGTAAATGGGGTTTAACAATGGTAGAAAGTGTTAATGATTGGGAGAACCCTTCGTTGACTGGTAAAAATAGATTACCGGCTCGAGCATATTTTTTAAGTTATGAGTGTTCTAGTTTAGCAAAAACTTATAAGCGTGAATTTGCGCATGGATATGTATGTTTAAATGGAAAATGGAAATTTGCATTATTGAAAAGTCCCAATTCTGTCCGAAAGTATATGAAAACAGAATTACAATCCAATTGGGATGAAGTAAATGTTCCTCATATGTGGCAGTTTGATGGTTATGGTCAACTGCAATATACTGACGAAGCATTTCCTTTTCCTGTTGATCCTCCTAGAGTTCCAACTTTGACTCCAACGGCTGTTTATCAGAAGGAAATAATAATTTCATCTATTGACGATGATGAAGAGATTATTTTGCGTTGCGACGGTATTGAAAGTTATGGTGAAGTCTATCTAAATGGCAGATATGTTGGAATGACAAAAGGATCGCGTCTTTCTGCTGAATTTGATATTACTGAAGCCGTAGTTGAAGGCACGAATTTATTCTCTATCGTTGTAATGCAATATTGCGATGGAACGTATCTTGAAGATCAAGATATGTGGTGGGCTAGTGGAATTTTTCGTGATATATATGTATATCGTAGACCAAAGGTACATTTGAAAGATTTCTTCGCTCGCACTCATTTATTAGATGATGGTAGAGCCTGTTTATCTTTTGACGCTACAATAAGCGGAACTTCTTCTTTTTCATGCAGTATTGAGGATAATGGTATTGTTGTTTCGCGTATTGAGCAAAAGGTTCCAAATGGAGAAGTACATACAAAAATGTATATTGACAATCCGCATCTTTGGAATCCTGAAGACCCATATTTATATGACATGGTAATTACTGTTACAAGTGATACTGGATCTAACGAAGTTGTGTCGCATCGTCTTGGGCTCGTTGAAATAAGCATTAAAGATGGTCTCATGTATCTTAATGGTAAGTATTTTGTTATGCATGGAGTTAATCGTCATGATTTTGATCAGAATAAAGGTCGTGCTATTGATATTGCTGATGTGAAACATGAGCTTATAATGATGAAACAGCATAATATAAATGCAATACGCACTTCTCATTATCCTAATGATCCTAGGTTTTATCAATTATGTGATGAGCTTGGTTTTATGGTTGTTGCTGAAACTGATCTCGAATGTCATGGATTTGAACATGTTGGTAATATCTCCATGATTAGTGATGATTCTGATTGGCAACTAGCTTATGTGTCACGCATTGAACGTGAAGTGTTTCAAGAGCGTAATCATGCGTGTATTGTTATGTGGTCTCTTGGTAATGAATCGGGGTTTGGATGTAATTTTCGGGCTATGTACCATAGATGCAAAGAGCTTGACCCAACGCGACCAGTACATTATGAGGAAGATAGATTTGGCGAAGTTGTTGATGTTCTTTCAACTATGTATTCGAGAGTTTCTCAAATGAATGATTTTGGTGAGCATCCAACAAAAAAGCCAAGAATATTGTGTGAATATGCACATTCTATGGGCAATGGTCCTGGTGGGTTACAGGAATATCAGGAGGTTATTGATTGTTATCCTAGTATTCAAGGGCATTTTGTTTGGGAATGGTGTGATCATGGAATTGCTCAAGTTGATTCGCAGGGTCGTTCATATAATGCGTATGGCGGAGATTTCCATGATTACCCAAATGATGGCAACTTTAGCATCGATGGTCTTGTTTTTCCATGGAAAGCGGCAAGCCCTGGTCTATTAGAGTATAAACAGGTTTTATGTCCAGTTCATGTAGATTTAGATGGTGAATATATAGTTATAACCAATAAGCGTTATTTTACTGACCTTGATGATATTCGTATTGATCTTTCATTGAGTGAGAATGGTCATGCCATCTATAATACGACTATCTCTCCAGGAGAGTTACATCCTTCTAATACGATACGTGTGAAATTAAATATTCCTAAACTAGGTTCAAATGTTGGAGAGTTATTAATAACTGCTTATGTTTATAGTTTGCATCGTTATTGGTGGAATGATGAGCATTCTCCGCTTGGTGTATATCAGTATTGTTATAGGGCTGGTAATATAGAACTACCATGTTCGCAAGAAAAATGTTCTGTATTTCGACCAGATATTAAAGTTGATGAAGACTATATTACTATCACATCGAAATCGCAGAAATATGTGTTTGACAGAATTTCTGGTGATCTCATACATTGGTACAATGCTTCCTATGATATGATTAAAACTCCGATTCATTTTGATATTTGGCGACCTCTTATTGATAATTATCGACAAGAGTACAATGAATTATGGAAGCCTAATTTCTTAGATATTATGCAATTAGATACTCGTTCCGTTAATTGGAAGAGTTGTGATGATATTGCTGAAGTCACTGTAGAACAGAGATTTGCTCCTCCTGTGTTATCGTTCGGAATGAAATTAAATAGTAGGTATGTTGTAAATTCGTCTGGAGTGCTCAATCTTGAAATATGCGCTGAGGCTTATGGTAGTTATAAAGATATTATTCCGCGTGTGGGATTAACTTTTGCTATGCCTCGAGAATATGACAATATTACTTGGTATGGCCGTGGTCCGGGTGAAACATATCCAGATTCTTGTAGTTCTCAAGTTGTTGGACTCTGGGAAGCCAGTGTTGACGATATGATAACTCCATACGTTCGTCCGCAAGATTATGGAAACCATCAAAATACGCGGTGGGTATCTGTGCGTAATAGTAGTGGGGTAGGTATTTTAGTAACGCGTTTGTCTAGTAGTTCTATGACTGATGGATTCTCTTATTCTGCTTGGCCGTTTACTTCCAATACTATTGAACAGGCGAAGCATAGAAATGAATTACATGAAGATGATCTTGTTACAATAAATCTCAATGATCAAATATTGGGTTTGGGATCTAACTCATGGGGCAGTGAGGTTTTAGATTCTCATAGAATTCGTTTTGAGAATTGTAATTTCGCTTTTTCCTTTATGCCTATTTGCGATAATGCAACAATGGATTGATATGAAAAGAAAGATATTATGCGTATTTATAACGATGTTTCAGAATTTGAAGTATGTATAAATGGAAGTCGAAAATGGAAGCGTTTTATTGAGGCTATTGGTAAGGTCAAGTGTTTATCTAATGATGAGGCTTACTCTATAGGGGATTCTATTACATTTTGGACTCATGATTTGCGATGCGTTGTTGAAAAACGGTTTATAGGTTCGAGACGATATCAAACTGCGTTGTATTCTGTAAGCGGTACTGCTTATATTGATATTGCTGATAAAGGAAATTCGCTACCAGTTGAGCGTTACAGTGATTTAAACGATCGTGAATATTTCGTAGGTTCTGGAGAGACCGTTCAGTTACATGAAGGCGGCATTCTTCTTATTGATATGTCCGAGGCGTTTAAAATACTTCAGCAATCTTATGGCGTATTGATGCAGGCTCAGGTGACAGTTGAAGGTTTTAGCTTCCCCAATAAGTGAATACAATGCGTACTGCAAGTTTATATATTCACTTCGTATAAAATTTTTGTATGTCGTATACAAATGTGTTATGTAAATAATGTAATAGAAACTTTTATGTCAGAAAGTATGAAAATATCGTTCGATGGCGATAGCTTGTGTATAAGTAATCTTCATGATTTTGAAGCGGCTGTTATTGTTTTTGACTAAAATGAGAAAATTTTGCAGGGGTTAATATAGCGTTTAAAAATTGATATGTTTTTAATAATTCGGAATTAAGGGTTTATATATGTGACTTATTGATTCATTGTCATCGCGGCTACGAGTGATTTATGGTGGACAGTATAAGTGGCAAACCAAAATTCTCGTAGCTTTCTCCTATAGGGCGGCATGAAGTTTGTGTTTTACATGAGCTTCATGCCGCTTTGCTTGTATTTGTGCATGTTTTGTGTTGAATCTGGTGTAAAGTGTGGTCATGCTGCTCGCGCGGTTTAAGCACGCTCACGTCTTCGCTGCACGTAAAGTCCACTGGACTTTACGTTTGAGCGGCTCAGCGAATCGAAGTGCATTCGCGTGCTGCGCTTTAAGCTCGAAGTCGTAGATTCGCCCGCGTTTGTTCCCAAAATCGCCAAATGCGTAAACGAACACGGGCAAGTATTCCCGCATTTGTTTCTATATTTGCTAAAAAAGGGAACAAACGCGGGTTTATGTTCTTATGTTTTGACCTTTTGATCATATTATTGTGTATTTGGTATTGTCTAATTCATTGATTTTGTATGCAATTTACATGTATGAGTTATCTCTATTTATGTATTTATTGTTTCTAGTTCCATTTATGTCTTTTATTTGTCTATCTACGATTTATTGGCATGTGTTGCTTACTGATCTAAGTAAGTTATTTTTTAGTCGTGTGTAAATTTATAAGAAACGCCGAAATAGTAAAATCATTTGACAAACTTAGGTTAATCATTTTACTATATTGATATCGGCATGAAGTCGTGCTGGTTTGAGCAAAGGAGCAATATGAGTTTATGGAATATTGATAAGATCGAATATGTAGGTAGAGCGCAAGGTCCAAAGGAGGGTCTAGCTTTTCACTACTACGATGCGGATAGAGTTGTAGCTGGAAAAAAGATGAAAGATTGGTTGCGCTTTGCTGTTGCATGGTGGCATACTTTCGACCAAACTCTTGTTGATCCATTTGGAACTGGTACAGCTCATAGACCGTATTATGGCAAATATAGTGATCCTATGGATGAGGCTTTAGCTAAAGTCGATTATGCATTTGAGCTTTTCCAGAAATTGTCTGTGGGATATTTCTGCTTCCATGACCGTGACATAGCTCCAGAAGGCGATACTCTTCGTGAAACAAATCGCAATCTCGATCGTGTAGTTGATAAAATTGAAGAGAACATGAAGTCAACAGGTATTAAATTGCTATGGAATACCTCATCTCTGTTTACAAATCCTAGATTTGTGTCTGGCGCTTCAACATCTCCATTTGCAGATATTTATGCATACTCTGCAGGTCAGCTAAAGCATAGTTTAGAGATTGGCAAGCGCTTAGGTGCTGAAAATTATGTATTCTGGGGTGGTCGTGAAGGATACGAGAACTTGTGGAATACACAGATGAAGCGCGAACAAGAGCATATGGCAAAATTCTTCCACATGTGCCATGATTATGCGCAGGAAATTGGTTTTGATGCGCAATTCTTGATTGAGCCAAAAGCTAAAGAGCCAACGATGCATCAGTATGATTTTGATGCTTCGACTGCAATTGCATTCTTGAGAACATATGATTTGATGGATGTATTTAAGCTGAATCTCGAAGGTAATCATGCTAATTTAGCTGGTCATACTTATCAACATGAGATTCGTACTGCTAGAGAAGCAGGTGTTCTTGGATCTTTGGATGCAAACCAAGGCGACAAGCTTATTGGGTGGGATATGGATGAATTCCCAACTGATCTTTATGAAACTTCAACTGTAATGTGGGAAGTTTTGCAAGAAGGGTCGATTGGTCCTCATGGTGGTCTTAATTTTGATGCTAAGCCACGTCGTACGTCTTTTGATGCTGAGGATTTGTTCCGTTCTCATATTGCTGGTATGGATTCATTTGCAGCAGGTTTGTTGGTAGCTGCAAAAATGCATGAAGATAAATTCATTGAGAATTTACAGGCAGATCGGTACTCTTCATACGATTCTGGTATTGGCTTAACTGTAGAAAATGGCACAGCCAGCTTGTCGTCTCTTGAAGAATACGCTTTGGATATTCCTCAAGAAAAGTTGATTACTGCAACTAAATCTGATCATCTTGAATCAGTGAAGGCAACGATTAACAATTACATTATCGATGCTCTAAGAGAAGGGTGATTCAAACTGTATCTAGTATAACTGAGTAAAAGTGTGAATATTTAATAACAAAATATTTGTTAGAGTTATTGCGTCATTCTCTTCCTTCCTCCTAACTTGGCGTGTCGCTCTGATTTTTCGGGGTGACACGCTTGGTTGTATGTAAGTATTTGAAAAAGATATTTTACAATTTGTCGTTATTTACTAAATAATATTCCGTTCAAAGCCGAAAGGGATAATGATGAAAAAGTGGAAAAAGATCATTGGTATCGCTGGTGCGTTGGCTATGTTGTTGCCATTTGCTGCTTGTGGAGCTCCTTCTACGCGTGGTGGTGCTAGTGGGGCTGCTAATAAGAGTGGAAAGATTAGTGTTGGAATTTCTATGCCAGAACAGCAATTGGAACGCTGGCAGATTGACGGCGAGAATCTTAAGAAAGAACTTGAGCATTTTGGCTATAAGGTCACCCTGCAATATGCTGATGGTAAAACTGATTTACAGTCTTCTCAAATTCAGAATATGGCAAATCAAGGTGCAAATTATGTAGTTATTGCATCAATCGATGGAACTGCTACTGGTGCTGCTGCTGAGCTTGCTGAGTCTAATGGTGCAAAAGTTATTGCCTATGATCGCTTGATTATGAACACCGATGCTGTTGACTATTATGCTACATTCTCTTTGACAGATGTCGGTCGCATGCAGGGAGAGTACATTGTAGACAAGCTTGGTCTTAAAGAAGGTAAAAAGGGACCATTTAATGTCGAATTGATGTCTGGATCTCCAACAGATAATAATGCTAGATATTATTATGAAGGTGCTTGGAAAGTGCTAGAGCCTTATTTTAAATCTGGTGTCTTGAAATCTAAGTCCGGCAAAGTTCCAAAGAGTCTTGATGATTGGAAGTCAATAGGTATTGACAATTGGGACAGGCAAAAGGGACAGGCTGAAATGGAAAACCGCATTAATTCCTTCTATAACGATGGTACGAAGTTAGATGCAGTTCTTGCTCCAAATGATGCTATTGCGTTGGGTACTGTTAACGCTGTTGAGTCTGCTGGATGGAATTATTTCCCAATTATTACTGGTCAAGATGCTGAAAAGGCTAATGTTGCTGCAATTGTTCAAGGCAAACAGACTATGACAGTGTATAAAGATACGCGTAAGCTCGCTAAGGCTACAGCAAAAATGATTAAAGATCTTGTTGATGGTAAGAAGCCAAATACAAAGGATGTCTTTAATAACGGTAATAAGGATGTTACTTCTATGCTTCTGTCACCAGTATCTGTAGATAAAACGAATGCCAAGAAAGAGCTTGTTGATTCTGGCTATATTTCGGCAGCTGATGCTGGTTTGTGATACTAGTCGAGCACTCGGCTGCTAATCAATTATGTAGCTGAGTGCATTTGATACTGGTTCAGTTACGACAATATCGTATTTCATTAAGAAAGGAAAAATCAGTGACTGACAAACAAGATGTCATCCTTGAAATGCGTCATATCGTGAAACGTTTTGGTTCGGTTACAGCGCTTGAAGACGTAACATTGAAAGTTCGACGTGGACAAATATTTTCAATATGTGGAGAGAATGGCGCTGGTAAATCGACGTTGATGAATGTTCTTTCTGGTGTATATCCTCATGGAACGTATGAGGGAGACATTATTTATGAAGGTAATGTTTGTAAATTTAAAACGATTCGTGATTCTGAGGCAAAAGGAATTGTTATCATTCATCAAGAGTTAGCTTTAGTGCCGTATATGAGTATTGCTGATAATATTTTCCTCAGCAATAGGATTAAAAAGGGAATTGCTATAGATGATACTGAACAATATCGTATTGCTCGCGAAGTTATGAAAACTGTTGGATTGGATGAAGATCCAAGTAATCTTATTGCTAACATTGGTGTCGGTAAACAACAGCTTGTTGAGATTGCAAAAGCTTTGACTAAAGATGTAAAACTTTTAATTCTTGATGAACCTACTGCAGCCTTAAATGATGAGGATTCTGCAAATTTGCTTCATCTGATTGATCGTTTGCGTCGTGAGCGTGGTATTACAGCTATTATTATTTCCCATAAACTTAATGAAATAGCTTATATTGCTGATGCTGTACAAGTGATACGTGATGGTAAGACAATTACTCATATTGATGTTGATGATCAGCATCCATTGGATCAAGATGAGTTGATTCGCCATATGGTAGGTCGTCCTCTTACTAATAGGTATCCTGAACATGTTGCAAAAATTGGTAATGAGGCTTTTCGAATAGAACATTGGAAAGTGCATCATCCGTTGGACGAAAAACGATTAGTTGCTAATGATGTTAGTTTCAATGTGCGTAAGGGTGAGATTGTTGGCTTAGCTGGATTGATTGGTGCAGGACGAACTGAAACTGCGATGAGTGTTTTTGGTCGGCAATATGGCACTAATGCATCTGGTAAATTGTACTTAAATGGCAAAGAGGTTAAATTCAATTCTGTTCGTTCTGCAATTGATCATGCTGTGGCATACGCTACAGAAAATCGTAAAGTTTACGGATTGAATTTATTAGCTTCTATTCGAGAAAATACGTCGTTAGCTAATTTAAAGTCAGTTAGTAATCTGGGTGTTATTGATAGACATAAGGAAGCGAAAGTTGCTGAAGAATATCGTCACGATTTTCGTATGAAGTGTAACACTATTGAAATGCCTGTTGGCAATCTTTCAGGTGGTAATCAGCAGAAGGTTGTATTGGCAAAATGGGTGGCAACTCAGCCTAAGCTTCTTATCCTTGATGAGCCTACGCGTGGCATTGATGTAGGCGCTAAGTATGACATTTATGAGATTATCGACAAGTTAGCGGATTCTGGTAGTGCAATAATTGTTATTTCTTCGGAATTGCCAGAATTGCTTGGTATATGTGATCGTATATACACGATGAGTCAAGGCAAAATTACAGCTTGTTTGAATGCTCATGAGACAAATCAAGAAGAATTAATGAAGTATATGACTTGTGATGTTCCATTGGAATATGAGAAGTCATTTACCGTTGAATAGTTCAATCTATCAGATTTTATTAGTAATTAAACTTCGCATCGTTGCGTAGCAAAGAAAGAGGATATTATGTTTGGATCAATATCTGCTTATTCAAAGAAGAAAAATACAGCTATTGGTGCTCCTGGATTAAAAGAGCTATTGCTGGGGAATGCTCGTTCTTACGGTATTTATCTTGCTCTCGTTGCTGTTATCATTATTTTCCAAGTGTTGACTGGAAATAGGTTGTTGTATCCAAATAATGTTGTTGCATTATTCCAACAAAATGCATATGTTATGATTACGGCAATCGGGATGCTTATGATTGTTGTTGCTACACATATTGATTTATCTGTTGGATCTGCTGTTGCATTCATTGGCGGCTTAGGTGCCTTTGCTATGAAGCATTGGGGAATGAATTGGATGCTTGCAATCGCTTTCATGCTTTTTATAGGTTTACTAATAGGTGCTTGGCATGGATTCTGGGTAGCGTATGTTGAAGTTCCTGCATTCGTAACCACTTTAGGTGGCATGTTGATTTTTAGAGGTTTGGCAACTGTTGTTGCAGGTGAGTCTATTCCATTACGCTCTCGCGAATTCAGAGCTATTGCAAAAGATTATCTTCCTAATATTTTTGGATTCTGGGGCGGATATGATGGATTAACTATCGTTGTAGGTGCTCTTGCCATTGTAGGCGTAATTGTTGTGCAACTGCGTAAGAGAGCGAAGTCGTTGAAGACTGGATTATTGATTGAGCCACTTTCGTTTACTATTACGAAAATTGTTGTATCTGTTGCAGCTATTGGTTTTATCACTTATTTATTGGCATCTTCTGGAAATTCTCAGCAAGGCGGTATTCCAATAGTATTGGTTATTATTGCGGTTCTCGTTGGAATTTTTTGGTTCGTGTTGAATCGCATGATTTTTGGTCGTGATATTTATGCTGTTGGTGGAAATAGAAAAGCAGCTATTCTTTCTGGCATAAATACTAAATTGGTTGATTTCAAGATTTTCTTAACGATGGGTGTTCTTACAGCAATAGCGTCTGTTGTAACATTGTCTCGACTTGCATCTGCTACCGCTGCAACTGGGCAAGAATTTGAGATGGATGCTATTGCTGCATGCTTCATTGGTGGTGCTGCTGTTTCTGGTGGAACTGGTACGATTCCTGGCGCTATGGTTGGTGCATTAATTATGGGTGTTCTCAATCAGGGCTTGTCTATTATGGGTGCGGATGCCGCTATTGTCAAAACTATTAAAGGTTTGGTGGTTGTGGCTGCTGTTGCTTATGATTTGATTAGCAAGAAGCGCAAAAAGTAATTGTATTAATTAATGTACTTAAGTAGTTTTAGTAATTGTTGTAATCAAATTATTGTAATCAAAATCGTGCATGTACCGTAAGGTGCATGCACTTTTTATATTTTTAAATACACATGCATATATTAAAATGCTCTGTTATATTACATTGAACAATGTGCTATAACAGAGCATTTTCAAATAAATGTCATATTGGAATATTTATTTTATTTATTTTTCTAAGTTGCGGTAATGTAAATACTTTTTATATATTTCTTCGTTAGGTTCTCCATGCAAAGTTGTTTCTATTTCATTCTGCCAAATAGGTGGATACTCTCTACCTGAAAGAGTCCAAGCTGCTTGTCTTGCGGCACCGATAGCAACATATTCGTCGGTTTTTGGTAAAGTGACATCACTCCCTAATATAGATGGCGCTAATGCTCGTATTGCTGATGATTTTGCACCACCTCCAATTAGTAGAATCTTTTTTACTGTGACTCCTAGTGATTTTATTAATTCCAAACAATCACGCTGAGAACATAACAATCCTTCTGTAAAAGCGCGCGCTATGTTAGAAGGTTTTGTGTTTGCTAATGTTAGCCCATATATACTAGCCGTAGAATTTGGTCTATCTGGAGTGCGTTCTCCGTCAAAATATGGTATAAGTGTAATTCCTTGTGCTCCTGGTGTGCTTTGTGCTGATAGATTTGCGAATTGTTCGTAGTCAACGCTTAGTGCTTTGCATCCAGCGTCTATTATTCTCGAACCATTAATTGTGCATGCTAATGGAAGCCAGTGTCCAGTGCAGTCGGCAAAACCTGCAACTGCAGTAGTCATATCGTATATTGGTGTTTGACAAACGGCTGCGGCTACTCCTGATGTTCCTAGTGATATAGATACATCTCCAATTCCCATGTTTAAACCCAAAGCAGCCATAGCGTTATCTGCGCCTCCAGGGGCTATTAAGCATCCTCCAGCCACATTTTTACCTGCTATTTCTGGATCTGCATATGCTCCTATTTCGTTAGGGTTTAAAACTTTAGGTAAAATTACATCGTCTCTACCGAATGCAAGTTTTATCAAATCTCGTCTGTAGTTATTAGTGGTTGGATCAAAGTATCCTGTGCCAGAAGCGTCTGAGCGATCCGTGAAAAGTTTATCAAGTCCAACAGTATCCCTACAAGAATGATTAGAAGTGCTAGATGGACCATATCCTGCAATTCTCCAGCTTAGCCAATCGTGAGGTAAGCAAATAGCCGCTACTTTATTTGCTAGTTCAGGTTCATGATTGGCTACCCAAGCAATTTTTGTTACAGTGAATGACGCTACAGGGGATAATCCAACTGCACGAACCCAGTTACGCTTTCCTTCAAGGGTTTGGCTTTGTTTATCAGTGTTTTTTTCTGATTTACCTTGTAGACTCTCGATTAACTGTGTAGCCTCTGGTGCTGAGCGAGTATCATTCCATAGTAGTGCATCTCTAACAATGTTTCTTTGCTTGTCTAGAAGTACCATACCATGTTGTTGACCTCCGACTGACAGTGCGCTGACGTCATCTAGTCCTCCGGCTTGTTCTTTTGCTTTTAGGAACGCTTCCCACCATCTATCTGGGTGTATGCTAGTTCCTTCTGGATGTTTTGCTTGTCCGAAACGTACTAATTTTCCTGTTTCGGCATCTGTAATTCGTATTTTTGTTGATTGAGTTGATGTGTCAATTCCAGCAACAAGTATTTGTTTCATAGTTACTCCTGTGTAGACTGTTATTCTTTTTGACATTTTTATTTTTTCTATTCATCTGAAGGCAATTGCGCAAAAATTGCACTCGCTGATTTGCAATTAGTTAGATGAATGAACTAAACTAAAGCTTAGCACGGTTTAGGAGAATTTTCTATTAGTATTGTGACCTATAGGTTGGTTACTTGTGCGTTAGATTTATGTGTTGTATTAGAATTTGTCCAGTAATGAAAGAGGTAGCATGTCAGCTTTACGAAGTATAAATCAGGATGATTTGCGCAATCATAATTTGTCTGTTGTTTTAGACACTATTTTGCGTTCTGTAGAGCCTATGACTCGTGCAGAATTGGCTCGCGCAACTGGTTTAACCAAGGCTACGATATCTTTGCTTGTGCAAATACTTATATCTAGTAAGGTTCTTCATGAGGCAGATAGCGTTTCTGTGCATTATGGTCGTCCTGGTACGTCACTTGCTGTGAGCGTTGGAAGTTTTTGTGCTTTTGGATTACAAATAAATACTGATGGTTATGGTTTTGCTGCTGTTGATATAAATGGTGATGTTATTGACGAGCAATGGGTTGATTGTGATATGGAGCAGCTCACTGCTAATGAAGTTTTTGATAATCTAAATAATATTGTGCTTGATAGTGAAACAAAAGCTAGAGAATTAGGGTACATTATACTCGGCGGTGCATTAGCTTTGCCTGGTGTTGTGATTGATGGATCTATCTTGTTGGCGTCGCCGAATTTAGGATGGAAAAACCTTAATCTTGGACAATATGAGCTTGTTGAGAGACTTAATGTGTTTGCTGCGAATGAAGCTAATCTTGCAGCTATAGCGCAGATTCCTGGTTTTGCTACGCAGCGTAAAAACGATAGCATTATGAAGCCTTCGGATTCTTTTATATACATATCAACAGATATTGGTATTGGTGGTGCTGTTGTTAGAGATGGGCATGTTGTTTATGGTGAAAATGGTTTTGCTGGAGAAATAGGTCATGTGTCTGTGTCTTTAGATGGCCCTATTTGTAGGTGTGGAAGACGCGGATGTTTGGAAGCGTTTGCTGGTAGGAGAGCATTGGTTGAAACTGCTCGTATTGCTAGTGGGTGTGATGCGACAAAAATTGAAGCTGTAAATGTTTTACTTGAACGTTGGAAATCTGGTGATGAGATAGTTGTCAGCGCTGTCGATAAAGCAGTAGAAGCTTTAGTATCTGTAATTGGGTCTGCTGTTAATCTACTGGATATTAATACGGTCATTTTAGGTGGTATTTGGCAGAGATTTGGTGTTTGTCTTACGCAAAGAATTAGTAAAGAACTTACTTCTGAAGTATTATGCAGCGAAGCTGTAAATGTTAGAGTATTAATGTCAGAAGTTGGTGGAAGGTCTGCATTGCTTGGAGCAGCACAAGTCGCGCTTCGAAGGTTTATTGATAAACCATTAGATTATATTGAGCAATCAAGCATTGACGAATGAAGTGAGAGTTTATAATTTTAACTTTTGTAATAATTATCTTATTTTTATAGTAGTTTTCTTGTTTTTATCGTAATTTTGTTTGATTGTAGTTGTGTAGATGAGTCTGAATAGATATTGTTGTGTAGTTTTTAATAGCAATAACTTTGGCAGTGTGTCATAGACGACACGCCAATTAAATGCAAACCTTAAAAAAACCTGAAAGAATCTTAAAAAAATTCTATATACGGCGTGTCTTGGATATTTTTCTGTTTTTAAATATGATTAATCGTAATTTTTATGTTTTATTGGGTATATTATTGTGATTTTTCAGAAAAAATTCAAAACAAACCTGAATGTAAGCTGAATGTTTTGGTTGATTTTTGTTAAAGCATGTTGTATCTTTTGAATCAGCAACCAGTGAATCCCTAGTTCAACTGGTGCTACGCGGGAAACCGCATAAGGCAAATTCTTTTTCGTGTTCCTAGCACGGAGGAGAAGAAGAAAGGAAATTAAAATGATGAATAAGAAGGCTATCGCCGCTTTCGCTGCTGGCGCCACTTTGCTTGCTGGCTTCGCAATGGCAACCCCTGCAATGGCTGATGCTGATACTGATGCTAAGATTGCAGATCTTAAGACGTCTATTGCTCTTCTTGAAGCAAAGATGAAGAATAACAATCTTAAGCCATCTGAGGATGTTCTGAACGCTTATAATCAAGCTAAGGCTGAATTTGATAAGGCTGATAAGGCTTTCGATGCTGCTTATGCTGCTTATAACGCTGGATATGCTGAGTATAAAGCAAAGCAAGGCAATGATAAAAAGACGACTGATGACTTCGACAGCGAAGATACTGATAAGACTTACGGAGCTGAAAAGAATCAGAGCGGTAAGGACTTGAATACTGCACTTACTACCGCGCAAGATGCTTATAACAAGGCTAAGGGAGAATTAGATAAAGCTAAGGAAGCGTTAGCGGCATATAATTCTGGTTATACTCAGGATGTTGTTAATCTTAAGGCTTTGAAGGAAGAGCTTGCTAAACTTGTTGGTGGTAAGACTACAACTTCACAGCCAACTAAGCCAGGTGAAGCAAAGCATGTTCATGTGAAGGCTGCTGATAAGGCTAAGGCTGTTGAGGCTGTGAAGACTGCTAAGTTGCATCTTGATGATGCTTTTGCTGCTTATACTAAGGATTATGCTGAGTATGAGAAGGCTAAGGCTACTTTGGCTGGTAAGGTAGCTGCTCAGGAAGCTGCTGAGAAGGCTTTGAAGGCTGCTCAGGATGCTTTGGAAGCTTACAAGGTTTCTGCTAAGGATGATTCTGCTTTGGCTCAGCGTCTTGCTGATGCTGTAGCTCGTGCTCAGGCTAAGGTTGATTTTGCTGTTGCTGAGACTGCTAAGGCTACTAAGGATTATGATGAGGCTAAGGCTAAGGCTGTTGCTTCT
>QWCD01000374.1_pt1 | contig 28823 bp, 28 predicted proteins | sample 1972461 | NCBI WGS metagenome assembly QWCD01 (sample SAMN09866717, study PRJNA288562) | Human vaginal metagenome isolate term4_vaginal, whole genome shotgun... | isolation source: vagina | host: Homo sapiens | place: USA: California | reverse complement strand
TCTGATATATGTTGATTATCATCAACTTTTTCAGAAGAAGACTGCGTATTATCAATAATAATATCATCAAAATCTTTTAATTCAGAATCATCATTAATATTACTAGGAATCTCCGTCATCTGTTCTTTCAAATCTTCAGTACGTTGATCATATTTTTCTTTCAATGTCTTAAATATATCATTATCAGTAATTTTGCCTTTGATATTAGAACTAACATCATCAGGTAAAAAGGCACTAGCCAAAATTCCTAAGCCAAATCCTAAAATACCACCAACTAAAAAACTACCTTTCTTTCCCATTTTACAGCCCCCCTTTAAAAATGTTTCTTATTATTCTTCTCATGCTTTTTTACAATTATATGACTTAAGATTGATGATACAATACCTAAGCCGACTTTTTTAGCACTGAATTTAGAAATATTACTCATCGCTTTTTTGGATGAATTATTAATATCAGATATACTTTCACTAACATCATCAATTGCTTGAACCAATGGATCAAGTCGCTTAACTTTATCATTGATATCTGCCATTAATTCATTGCTTGTTTTTAACAAATCTTCTGTTTGATTTAATAACAGGGATGTTTTACTATTTAAATCTGAAATAGTGGTATTGAGATTGTCACTAACTTGTATTAGACTTTTCATAAGCTTATACAACTTAACTAAGCATGGAATCATAAATACAACCAGAACTATAATCGCTACCGCAATAAGCAAAATAGCAATTTCGCTATAAGACATAACCATAATATATCCTCCGTCTTTCTTTACCGCTTATAAAAAGTCTAGCATTAAATTAATAGTCAATCAATGAATGAAAGTATGGTTTTTGTTATACTACAATTGGAATAATAAATAGGAGCATACTACTATGTACATACTTAACAACTTATTAACACCTTTTAAGATTCAACCAACACAAGCACATTTACTAGATTGGTCCCAACTAGCACACGAAAGTGTGGGCAAATTTCTAACAATTGCTTTTACTTCTCTTATCTACCTTGCTATTTGGACCATAGGTAAAAAATTTATCAATAAATATTTAATTCAAAATCCTCATTTTCAACAAAAAGTTTCTAGCCGAAAAAAGACTTTTTCACAACTACTTGTGAATATTTTCCAATATACGCTATTATTTTTCTACATTTATGGCATCCTCAATATCCTTGGCCTACCTGTAGGTACTTTGATTGCCAGTGCTGGTGTAGTTTCTCTAGCCTTAGGTATGGGAGCTCAGGGCTTTGTCAGTGATTTAGTAAATGGAATCACTATCCTTAGTGAATCACAATATGACGTAGGTGATTTAGTAAAAATAAGCGGTTTTACAGGAACTGTTATTTCACTTGGAATCAGAATTACTAAATTAAGAGCGTCAGACGGAACCATTATCTACATCCCCAACCGCAGTATTTCTATTGTGGAAAATTTAACCCGAGGTGGTATCGGAGTTGATATATCCTTGCATCTGGATGCTAATAATGACTTTGCAATTATAACTAAATCTATTAATGATGCCAATGAGATATTACGTCCCAAATTTTCTCGCAAATTAAAAAAAGATCCTTCGATTTTAGGTATTGTAAGTCAATATAAAAATGGTTTTACATACAATATCCACTTTCAAGTTGTACCAGGATATCAAGTAGAAATTAAAAATGCCTATTTTTCAGAATATATTAAGCAATTACAAGCTAACAAGGTCATCTTCAATTAAAAACTTGGCTTTAAGTCTAGCTATATTACTTAGACATTTTTTTCCACCACATTGGCAATTCAGCTAATAATTTGCGTAATGCGATTCCTCGATGGGATATTGTATTTTTTTCCTCAACTGTCATTTCTGCGAAAGTTTTGCCTTTTTCTGCTACATAAAATAGAGGGTCGTAACCAAAATTGCCTTCACCTTTAGGCATCGTTAAAATGCGACCCAAAATTTCGCCTTGACTTACTAAATCACAGTCATATCTGTCAGGCCATGACAACACCATGGTAGTATGAAAAACGGCTGTTCGTTGTTGCTCAGGTACGCCACCTAGTTCAGCCAATAATTTAGCATTATTGCGGGCATCATTGTGATCTTCTCCTGAATACCTAGCTGAATAAACACCAGGAGCTCCATTTAATTTATCAACCATCAACCCTGAATCATCCGCTAAAGTAGGCAATTGACTAAACTGAGCTAACTTATGAGCCTTTAAAGTAGCATTTTGTAAAAAAGTAGTACCTGTTTCTATAACTTCAGGAACATTTTCTAAATCCCGATTAGTTATAACTTTTAGTGGAAAATTAGCTAATTTTAGAGCTTTTTCTACCTCTTTGGCCTTATTTAAATTAGTAGTTGCAAATAATAATGTATCCAAAATTTATACTTCCTTTTTTATTCTACATGCTGTGCTTTTAATGTTGGATCATGCATCCATTTTTGAGCAATTTTCATAAATTTAATTGGATCGCCAGTCGTATAATATTCATGTTTGCCACCTTTTTCTGCTAATAAATTATCTCGTTTAAGGACATTAAAAGTGTATTGTGCGACTTGATCAGCTGGATCAACAATTTTTTTGTCTTTGCCAATAAATTCAGCTATTTCTTTAATTAATAAGGGATAATGTGTGCATCCTAAAATCAATGTATCATATTGCACATGCTTTAATGGTGCTAGACACTGGGCAACAACGGCCTTTTTTATTTTGTCAGAAGGATTAGCCTCTACTAGTGGTGCTAATTTAGGTTCACCTAATTCGGTAACTTGTATTTGTGAATTTCTAAAAGCTATTTCTTTAACATAAGAATGGCTGTTTACAGTAGCATTAGTAGCAATAACAGCTACTTGATTGGTTTGCGTAATTTTGGACGCAGCTAAAGCACCAGATTGAATCACACCAATAATTTGCATTGGAATCTCCTGCTGAATAACCGACATAGCTGCCGCTGTGGCCGTATTACAACCAAAAATAATTACTTTGACATTTTTGGTTAGTAAAAATTTTACACTAGCCCTTGTTAAATTAATAATATCTTCTACTGTGCGATCACCATATGGCATATGAGCTTGATCGCCAATAAAAATAGTAGATTCATTAGGTAATCTTTGCATAACTTTTTTTAAAACGGTTAGACCACCTAATCCTGAATCCAATATTCCAATAGGACGATTATCCATTAAATAATTTTCCTCCAATTTTTTAAAAATTACTTTTTACATTCTACCCCTTTTTAGTTTACAATAATTTAAGATAAAAAAGGAAATGAAAAAATATGCAAGATAATTCAGAACAACTTTATTTTATAAATAGTTTATATAGAGATTGTATTCTAAGTGAAATTTTAGGCAAAGATGCCAGCGAAATCCTTTATTGGGCAGGTAAACGAGTATCTCGTCGATATGACCTTTCTGATATCGATGATCTACCAGAATTTTTCAGAATAGCTCAATTTGGTCAATTAAAATTAATCAGTAATCGTAGAAAAACAGTAGTTTTTGAGTTATCTGGTCAAAATGTGACTGATCGAATAGAAAGTAGCATCACTGAATTTACCATTGAAAGTGGTATTATCGCTGAATGCATTGCTCGAGAAAATAAAACTAACGCAGAAGCAGTCGCCAATATTGATTCCAAAAGAAAAGTAGTGGAAATCGTTGTTCAATACGACTAATTCAAAATTATTCCACACTATAATTATTAGCTTATGCTTGTTTATATAAAAATAAGAGGCAACCTCTAGATTTTAGAAGTAACCTCTTATTTTTTTGCTCAGAGCATCAAATTTTATATTGGTACTTTAATCAATATATTCTTCAATAGCAGCTTTTAACTTTTCTTTCGGGGTAAAGCCTGTAAAGCGGTTAACTAATTTTCCATCTTTTTTAATTAAAACAGTTGGAATAGCCATTATTCCTAATGCTTTAGGTGTATCAGGATTTTGATCAATATCAACTTTAGCAAATTTAACATCTTGCATTTCTTCCGACAATTCATCAATTACAGGCGATTGCATCCTACATGGTCCACACCAAGGAGCCCAAAAATCAATTACAACTAAACCTTCACTAGTTTCTACTTCATACGTCTTATCCGTTAGTTCTTCAAACATCGCTTTTCCTCTTTCTCTATCAAGCTTTGATCTATGATTTAATTAGCTAGTTTTCAATATATACAATCATGTATCTTTTTGCAAATATTTAATTTATTATTTCAAATGAACAATCGTAGCACCCGTTCCACCTTCATTAGCGGGAGCATAGGCAAATGACTGCACATGTTTACTTTGACGAAGATACTTTCCTACACCTAATCTAATAGCACCAGTTCCTACTCCATGAATTATTGTCACTACTGTCAACCCATTTAAGAGAGCTGAATCAATATATCTATCCAATTCAACCATTGCATCTTCGTATCTTTTGCCTCGCAAATCCAACTCCGCTTTGGCTTGAGTAGTTCTGATACCTCGACCAGATCTAACTACCATTTCTTTAGTTTTTGCCTTTTTGCTAACTATTTTATCTAAATCAGTTCCACTTACTTTTACTTTGATAATTCCAATTTGTACTTCAAATTGATTATCGGAGATTTTTTTGGTTACTACACCTGTTTGACCATAAGAACTAACTTTAACTGCATCGCCAGGTTGGATATCATGTTTTTTCTTAGCCTTTTTTAAAATCTTGTTATGAGCTAGTTGCTGAGTTTCATTTTCAATCGCATTAAAGGCATTTTTAGCTTCAATAACCTTATTTATTTTAAATTGACCATTATCATGTTGTTGCTGCTTCAACTGTTTAATTATTTTTTCAGCCTCATTGCGTTTATCACTAACAATTTTATCGACTTTGGCCATCGTTAATTGCATTTGATGATCAACTTGCTGATTATACCAGTCTAACCCAGCCTGTAATTTATTTTTCAAAGCGATACATAATTTTAATTTTTTATGCACCTGATTAGTTAGTTCTTCTGCGTCTTTAGTTTGCTGATTAAGCCTTAAAATCATCTTGTTAATATCGTTATTTTGCTCTGACATTAATGACCGTCCAGCTATAATGACTGTATTATCCATCCCTAACTGTTCAGCAATAGCAAATGCATTACTCTGCCCAGGTATACCTATTCTTAATTTATAAGTTGGATGCATCTTTTTAACATCAAACTCCATTGACGCATTACTAGTTCTAAGGCGATTATAGCCATATAATTTCAATTCAGGGTAATGAGTAGTAATCATTATTTTAGGCAATCTAGCTTGCATATAATCCAAAATTGCAATAGCTAAGCACGCGCCTTCTTCTGGATCAGTTCCAGCTCCCAGCTCATCAAGTAAAACTAAATCATCTTGATTAACATTAGCCATAATTTTGATGATTTGATCCATGTGTGATGAAAAAGTACTCAAAGATTGATCGATTGATTGTTCATCACCAATATCGGCATAAATCTCACGGAATATTCCAACTTTACTACCTTCATGAGCTGTAATATATAAACCTGACTGAGCCATTAATTGTAAAATTCCAACTGTTTTTAATATGATTGTCTTACCACCAGTATTAGGCCCAGTAATAAGCATCGTATCAAAATTTTTTCCTAATTCAATATCATTAGTCACCACTTTGTTAGGATCTAGCAATGGATGACGAGCACCATGTAAATCCACTTCATTATTTTCAGTAAAAATTGGTTCAGTAGCTTTTAACTTCTTAGCTAATAAACTTTTAGCACTCAAAAAATCAAGCGAAATTAACGTATGAGCATCTGCTGCAATTTCATCAATATATTCTTGAGCCATAAGCGACAATTGCTTCAAAATTTTATGTATTTCACGTTTTTCTTCATAAACAAGCTGTTGTTGGCGATTATTAATTGATAAAACTGCTTCAGGCTCAACAAACATCGTTTGCCCACTAGCACTTTGGTCATGAACAACACCACCAAATTTATTTTTATAAGTTTGCTTTACTGGAATAACATAACGTCCATCTCGAATCGTAATAATCGATTCCGTAAGATATTCAGATGAATTCTTAAGATATGCTTCCATTTTAGTTTTGATATCGAGCTCATTAGCCTTTAAATTGTGTCTGATGCGATTTAATTCGGCAGATGCTGTATCTAAAACAGTTCCATCACTCTCCAATGAGCGATTTAAAGCATTAAATAAATCATCTAATGGCAATAATGAATCGATTAAATCATCGATAGCATGCAAATCGAGTTCACGATCTTGTATTGCTGACAAAAAATTTTTACAATCTCGCACTATAGATAAAATCAATAAAATATTACCTAATTCTTGTGCATTTAAATCTGCATTAATATGTAAGCGTTTAATGCTAGCATTAACATCAACAAAATCCGTCAAAGGTAAGGGACCCTTAACTCGCTGTATATTTACTAAGGCTGTAGTTTGAGCCATATTATTAAGTACAGTTTTGTAATCTGAAACTGGTAATAATTCTTGAGCTAATTTTTTAGCAGGTTCAGTTACAGCTAAATCACTCAGCATTTGAGTAATTCGTTTAAATTCCAATTTTTCAATAATTTTTGAGTTCATAAATAATTAATTCTCCATAAAAATAATCCCTAAATAGGGACTATCTTAAAATGAAAGCCATGCTATCACCAATGAAAAAAGACCAGCATTACTGATCCTTTTCCAGTTTATTCACCACTTAATCGTTCATCTGAAAGAAAGGTGTTTAAAACTCCTTGTACCATATCCCATTCTTCATCGCTAGTAATTTCATGCAAGTTAGAACCAAGAACAGCACCGTCCTCATCAGCATCATATGAAAATGCCTGAACTTCTACTTCTTCATCTTCACCTACAGCAGCAGGATAAAGTAATACATATGATTTATTATAATCATCAGAAGTAAATGTAAATAAAATCTCGAATAATTCTTCATTACCCTTATCATCAATTAATGTTATTTGATTTTCAGTATTTTTGTTACTAATCTTTTCGCCCATGGTTATCTAGTTATCCTTTCGCTTAGCTTCAAGAAAATTCTGTAAAATTAAAACTGCTGCCATCTGATCAATAATCTTTTTACGAGCAACACGATCACTAATTCCAGCCTCTTCAACTAAAATCCTTTTAGCCTGAATGGTAGTAAGTCGCTCATCACTATAATAAACGGGTATTTTAAATTTGGCTTTTAAACGTTCTCCATAGTCAAGGCACCTTTTAGCTGACTCACCACAAGTTCCATCCATATTCTTAGGTAAGCCCACCACAAAGCCTGATACTTCGTACTCACGCACTAATTGCTTGACACGTCTCATACCAAAATTATATTTACTCTCATCAATCGGTATTGTTTCAACCTCTTGTGCAGTAATTCCCAAAGCATCGCTAACTGCAACACCTACAGTTTTACTACCTACATCCAATCCTAATAGCCGCATTATTTATCCTTGCCTAAATATGACTTGACTAATTCTTCAATTATCTCATCACGTTCATGTTTTAAAATAAGATTACGTGCATCATTATGTCGAGGAATATATGCCGGATCGCCTGAAAGAAGATAACCAACTATTTGATTAATCGGACTATATCCCTTTTCCTCTAAAGCAACATAAACATCTTGTAATGTATCATAAACATTTTTTCCTTTATTTTGATTAAAGTCAAAATGCATAGTTTTATCTAGCGAACTCATATTAATTCCTCCCATCAATTTAATTTTACTTAAAAATAACCTATAACTCAATCATATTATCAAAAATATTAACACAAAATTAAAGTTCATTCAAAACAGTTTCTAATGCTTTGGCTAATCCAGCCGGGTTCTTTCCACCTGCTTGTGCCATATTAGGGCGACCACCACCGCCACCTCCAAAAATAGGTGCAGCAATTTTAATCAAATCTCCAGCCTTATGTCCGGCTTTAATAGCTTTATCATTTAAACTAATTAGCATGTTAGCTTTGCCAGCAACAGTAGTACCTAAAATTAAGACATCTGACAGATTTTGAGTTTTCCAATTATCAGACAATTCACGTAAATCATTCATACCGTCTACATCAACAATTTTCGCAATAACTTTCAAGCCATTAATATCTTTAATATCATCAGTTAAATCACTAGCTTTTGCTTGATTAATTTGTGATTTTAATTGTTCTACAGTCTTTTGTTCTTCACGTAAAGCATCTTCTAAAGCAACAACTTTATTTTGAATATCATCAACTTTTGTAGCCTTAACTTCATCTTGAATTTCTTTTAGAATCTCATCGTGCTTAACTGCATATTCATATGCCTGTTGACCAGTTACAGCCACAATTCTACGCATTCCAGCACCAATAGCTGATTCAGAAACAATCTTTAACATACCTATTTGATCTGTATTCTCACAGTGTGTACCACCACAAAATTCAATAGAAAAATCGTTAATTTGAACCACACGAACTTTTTCGTGATATTTTTCGCCAAATAATGCTAAAGCACCCATCTTAAGTCCTGTTTCTTGATCAGTAATGGTTGTTTTTACAGGAATTTCAGCCCAAATTTTTTCATTAACTAATCTTTCTACAGTAGCAATTTCTCGCTTAGTCATTGGCTCTAAACTAGTAAAGTCAAATCTCAAATAATCAGGCTCGACCAATGATCCAGCTTGATGAGTATGTGTACCTAAAACTTGACGTAAAGCAGCATGTAACAAATGAGTAGCAGTATGATTATGTTTTAAGCCACGGCGGCGTTGTTCATCAACTTTTAGAACGTATTCTTCACCTTTTTGCATTGGCAAAACTAACTCAACAAAGTGCAAATTCTGATCATTAGGCGCATGTTGTACATCAATCACATGAGCTACTAATTCTCCAGCTTGGTTAAAAATTTCTCCATGGTCTGCTACTTGACCACCACGTTCAGCATAAAATGGTGTCTTATCAAAAATTAATGTTGCTTGTTCACCATTAACTTGATCAACTAATTTATCGTCAACTACAATATCAAGTAATTTTGCATGATCTTCTTGTAATTGGTGATACTCAAAGACACTTTCGTCCTTAATGTTCATCAAAGTTATATCTTGTGAACCCATTGATTGTAAATTACCACGTGCTTTTCTTGCACGTTCTTTTTGAGCCTTCATTTCAGCATCAAATTCTTCTTTATCAACAGCTAGGCCAGCATCTTGAGCAGCTTCAAAAGTTAATTCATATGGAAAACCATATGTATCAAACAATTTGAAAGCATCTTTACCTGATAATTTTGTAGCTTTAGCACTTTTAGCGTCAGAAATTAAACTATCTAATAAATTTAATCCTGATGATAATGTCTCTTGGAAACGGTCTTCCTCATTCTTAATAACTTTTTCAACAAAAGCTTGCTGATCAACTACTTCAGGGTAATGAGACTTCATAATCTCACCAACAACACCTACTAATTTATACAGGAAAGCACCTTTTATTCCTAAACGCTTACCATTTAAGTCAGCACGTCTAATCAAACGACGCAAAACATAACCACGACCTGAATTAGATGGCAATGCACCATCAGCAATAGCAAAAGAAACAGCACGAACATGATCAGCAATAATCTTAAATGCCACATCATCTTCAGCAACCTTATTATATTGTTTACCATCACTTAATTTTTCAGTTTGCTTAATAATTGGCATGAACAAGTCAGTTTCAAAGTTAGTTGGAGCATCCTGAATAACCGAAACCACACGTTCCAAACCCATACCAGTATCGATATTTTTATGCGGTTGATCAACATATTTACCATTTGCTAAATGATTATATTGTGAAAATACGATATTCCAAATCTCCAAATAACGAGCATTTTCACCACCAGGGAAATTCTCAGGATCATCTTCAGCTACATCGTTATTTTCTTGACCACGATCATAGAATATTTCTGAGTCAGGACCACATGGACCTTCACCGATATCCCAAAAGTTATCTTCCAATTGAACAATATGGCTTTCAGGCAATCCTACGACTTCATGCCATAATCTATAAGCATCAGTATCTTTAGGATAAACAGTTACATATAATTTGTCAGGATCTAAGCCTAACCATTTATCACTAGTTAAAAATTCCCATGCCCATGGAATGACTTCTTCTTTGAAATAATCACCAACTGAGAAATTACCAAGCATTTCAAAAAAAGTTTGGTGTCTAGCAGTTTTGCCGACATTTTCAATATCATTAGTTCTGATTGATTTTTGTGATGAAGTAATACGATGATTTTTTGGAACTACAGAACCATCAAAATATTTCTTCATAGTTGCTACACCAGAGTTAATCCATAATAATGTAGGATCATCTTGTGGTATTAATGATGCACTTTTAAGCACCATATGACCATGCTCTTTAAAAAAGTCTAAGAACATTTGACGAACTTGTGAACTGGTCAATTTTTTCATACTTTTTCCTCCAAAAAAAATACTATTGCAGATATGAGGACGCTCAGTGCGCGGTACCACCTCGATTGCAACAGTATTTGTTACCACTTTATTTGCTTATAAAAAATAATACTAGGGAGCATTAATAGCCAAATATTAGATCTTTCTCACCATTTGATCTTCTCTGTGAAATATCAAACTAAAAACATATCCTAAACCTACTATATCTTACTACAATTTTTTTACTTTTCCAAGTCTTCACGTAATCTATCTCGCTCGCGTTTACGCTGACGTTTTTGCTTTCTGGCTTTGATTCGTTCTTCGATTTTTTTCTTTTGCTGTCTATCAGCTTGAATTGCTACTTTTATTTTTTTCTTATAACCTGGTTTTTTCTTGACTTTGGCTTTTTTAACCATACCAACTAGTCGATTATCTAATTTTTGTGCTCTAGTCCGGCGATTATCTCTTCGATGATAATGAGTTCTTTCAACTAATTCATTATTCTTGAGATCCTTAAATTCAAAATGAATACCTAATTTTTCCAATTGAGCTATCTGCTGCATTTCTTCTTCGTGGATAAGTGTAATTGCATGCCCATATAGGTTATTACGTCCTGTACGCCCAATACGATGAATTACAAACTCCAAATCAGTCGGTATTTCATAATTAATGACTAAACTAATGCCTGGTATATCCATAATGTCATCCATTTGATTTAAAAAGCCCATATCTAAAGTCATATCAGCTTCATCAATAATAAAAGTACTTACCTGATCTAATTTGATGATTTTTTTGATAGCAAAATCATGCAATCTTCCCGGTGTAGCAATAATCAATTGAGGAGCATTATTTGATGCTTTTTCTAATTGGCGAGTACGATCATTACCTCCGCCTAAATATTCAATCGATATATTTAATTCTGCAGCATCCCTCAATTGACGAGCAACTTTATAAAGTTGACTAGCTAATTCTCGACTAGGAGCAGTAATGACCGCTTGAGTACATAAAAGTTCAGGATCTAGGTCATTAATAATTGGAATTAAATATGCATGCGTTTTGCCAGACCCTGTCACCGCCTGCACTACAACATTTTGATGAGCCAACAATAATGGCAATACCTGTTGTTGCACAGGTGTTGGCTTTAAAAAATTAATTTTTTCCAAGCCTTTTTTGATATTTGGTTTTAACTGATCAGTTTGAAAAATATTATTCATTTGCATTTTCATTATATTTCTTTGTTACTTCAACAACTTCCGCAAAAATTTGCTCAACTTCTTTCATATCAACTGCATTAGCTCCACTAGCAAGTGCATGTCCACCACCATTGTGTTGTTCTGCTAATTGATTAATAATTGGCCCTTTGGAACGATAATGAACACGATACGTTCCATCAGCTTTTTCGACAAAAATATTCCAAGCAATAATCCCTTTAATACGACCAGGGGTACCAATAGTAGCTGAAGCTTGATCTTCATTAATCCCCAACTTATGCAATTGTTGTTGAGTAACTACAGCATAAGCAGCTCCACAAGGATCGACATGCAATAAATCTATTACTGAATTTTGCAATTTTGCTTGTTCTAATGTAACTGTTGAAATATTCATAGCAATTTCGGTAATGTCAATTCCTGTAGCAGCTAATTCATAAGCGGCTTTTAATGTTGCAGGAGTAGTTTCTGCATACATAAAACGACCAGTATCTCCTACCATACCAGCGTAAATTGGATAAGCAACTTCCTTAGTTAAAGGTAATTTTTCTGCTTTAATAAAATCAAAGATGATTTCAGCAGCCGCAGGCTTTTCTGGTTCTACATAACGTAAATCACCATAAGGATCCACATCAGGGTGATGATCCATTTTGATTAAAAAGTCGCCCATCCTAAAACGATCATCTGAGATTCTCGGAGTATTAGCCGTATCGACAGTAATAACTAATGCACCTTGATAATCTTCATCCTTAACCTCATCCATTTTATTAATCCAGACCAAATCACCTTCTGGTCCACCAGCACAGAGAATCTTTTTTTCAGGAAAGGCCAACTTAAGGCTACGTGCTAATCCAGCTTGTGATCCTAAAGCATCTGGATCTGGATGCTGATGCCGATGAATTATTATAGTTGAATAATCATTTATTTTTTTGAAAATTTCGTCAAATGTATTCATAAAAAAACTCCTTCATTAATATCTTATATTGTACATTATCTCTTATACATTAGTGTTAAAACAAATCTAAACTCAAGGTTTCATAACTCTTCTGTTCAAAATCTGTAGCAGATAAGCCTAATAACCGCACACCACCACTAACACAATCAATTTCATCTTCTAAAGAAGATTTAGCATGTTGATAAATGGTCATCGCATCATTAGTTGCTACAGCTAACGCTGAGCGTCTGGTTATCGTTATAAAATCAGCAGTACGTAATTTAATAACGACTGTCCTAGTCTGTAAATTTAAAGTACGTAATTTTTGAGCTAATTCACAGCTATAATTACGTAGCCATGTAAGTAACTTGTCATAATCATATATATTAACATCAAATGTATGTTCTAACCCCAATGATTTTCGGGGTCTTTTGCTAATAACTGGTCGCAAATCAATTCCTTTGGCTTGTTGAGCAATGATGTACCCTGCTTTATTAAAACGATCCAGCAAGAACTTAATATTTTGTTTCTGCAAATCAGCTCCAGTATAAATCTGTAATTCATGCAATTGCTCTTGCATCTTAACACCAATCCCTGGGAACTTCTCAATTCTTTGACTAGCAATAAATTCTAGAGCATCATCTGGTAAAATAACTGTTCTGCCAAAGGGTTTAGCATATTCTGAACCCATTTTAGCTAAATATTTATTATATGAAACGCCAAAAGAAGAAGTCAGACCCGTTTCCCGATATATATTTTTTTGCAAATTAGTCGCCAACTCCAATGCAGAAAAATTCCCCATTTTATTGGTAGTTACATCCATATAAGCCTCATCTAGTGCGACCGACTCTATAGCATCTGTAATTTCATACATCAATTGATGAATTTTATCAGATACACGTCGATACTTTTCAAAATTTGGCTTAATAAAAACCAATTTTTCAGCTGGAACTAATCTTAATGCTTGCATCGTTGTCATAGCAGAACGAACTCCATATTTGCGAGCTAGATAATTAGCTGTTGCAACTACTCCATGTCCATTACTTTGTCGAGGATCTTGTCCAATAATCACAGCTTTATTTGCTATAGTTGGGTCATCATGAATTTCTACCGAAGCATAAAAGGCATCCATATCTAAATGGATTATTTTACGATTAAAATTATTGCAAGGTAATAACTCATCCATTTAACGATATATCCAATATGAATCCGCATTTTCAAAAATGTTATCTGCTGCATTGGGACCAAAGGCATTAGGTAAATATTGATCTGGTTTAATTGCCATTGAATTTTGTTTACGCCAAGCTGACTCAATTGCATCAATATACCGCCAATATTGGGCTAATTCCATCCAATGAGTAAAATTAGTTCGATCAGCCATAAATACATCATTCAAAAGTCTTTCATAGCCATCAGGAACTTGATGCATTTCTTCAGCATTAAATGCATATGATAAATCTTCAATACGTAATCCTGTACCCACAATTTCCTTGCCATTTAAGCGTAAAACAATTTTGCTTACTGGATCAATCTCAATAGTCATTATATTTTCATTGGCTTTTTCATATAAATCACTATCTGCTTTTAACACAATATCTATCCGTGATTTCTTTTCTCGCATCTTTTTACCTGTTCTAAAGTAAATAGGAACGCCAGCCAATGGTCCAGTGGTAAATTTAACTTTACCAGCAACATAAGTTTCAGTGCATGAATCGGGAGCAACTTGATCAACATTAATATAAGCAGGTTCATGTTCAGAAGCTAAATATTGACCTCTAACTACACTTTTGCTTACTTCATCGTAAGAAGGAATTTGCAAACCTTGCAACAATCTTTGTTTAGCTTCATGGATAGCGTCTGATGTTAAATTTTTGGGTGCTGGCATAGCTAAAAGCGTAATAATTTGGAAGATATGATTTTGTACCATATCCCGTAACGCACCAGAATTATCATAATATCCACCACGCGTACCTACACCAATTTTTTCTGCTAAGGTAACTTGAATATTTTTAATATATTCAGCATTCCAGATATTTTTTAATAATGGATTAGCAAAACGTAAAGGAAGAATATTCTGAATCATTTCTTTACCCAAATAATGATCAATCCGATAAACGGATTTTTCGTCAAAACTTGCTCCAATCTCTTGGTTCAACTTTTCAGCAGTCTCATAATCACGTCCAAAAGGCTTTTCAACAATAAGGCGATTAAAACCAGTACCCAGCAATTTTTGATCATTAATATGCGTAGCAATTGTACCAAAAAAGCTGGGAGCCATTGCCATATAAAAAATTCTATTGCCATGACAGTCATATTTTTCATCTAACTTCTGAGCTAATTGCTTCAAGGCAATATAATGATCAACATGTGTTACATCATGTGATTGATAATAAAAATGAGTAGCGAATCGATCTAAATCAGCTGCATCAATTTGTTCACATGTTTCATTAACTGCATTTTTTACTTGACCACGCAAGAAATCATGCGACCATGGCCTACGAGCTGTAGCAATAACTGCAAAATTATCTGCAATTAGACCTTTACGATATAAATTAAACAAGGCAGGATAAAGCTTACGATGAGCCAAATCACCTGAACCACCAAAAATTATCATTACATTAGGGATATTTTTCATCCACGTAGCTCCCTTTCATCAACTTCAATTTCTATTTTATAATATATTCAAAGCAAACCAAAATAAAAAACGCCGTCCTGGCGTTTTTTTAGTAAAAACAGATGTTATTTTTCTTCATCCTTAGTTTCTACATTTTCATTTGTAGCGACTGGCTTATTAGCTTCTACATCATCTGGCAAAATTTGACGAATAGCACTACGACTAAAAGTCAAAAAGATTCCGTCAGCATCAACTACAATTGTGTCATCACCATTAATAGTATCAATCTTACAATGCATCCCATCAAGCAAAATAACTTTATCGCCCTTTTTTAATTCAGAAAGCATCTTCATCCGTACTTGTTGTTGCTTTTTTTGTGGACGGATCATTGCAAAATACATAAATCCGAACATAATAACAACCATAAAGATAGTAACCAACATACTATTGCTTGAATTAGCAGCTAAAAAGAATGTATTCAAAGTATTCACCTCATAAACTCAATTTATTTATACACTTAATTATACAGAAAATATGTTAATTCATCTAGTATCTAACGATATTCCTAATTGCACATATGCTTTAGCATTCGCTACACGACCACGGGGAGTTCTAGAAATAAAACCTTTTTGTAATAAATAAGGTTCATAAACTTCGCTAATAGTCTCTACATCTTCACCTATATTAGCAGCCAAAGTTTTAATTCCAACAGGTCCTCCATGATAACAATTAATCATTATCTTTAAAATTTTTCGATCTATTTGATCTAATCCTTCATCATCAACTTCAAGTTTAGCTAAGGCATGCTTAGTCGTTAATAAAGATATCGATGTCTCACCATTAACTTCAGCAAAATCACGAATTCTTTTTAATAATCTATTAGCAACACGTGGTGTACCTCTAGATCGCCGTGCTAATTCATGAGCAGCTTCAATATTAATTCCTGTCTCTAATACTCGACTAGAACGTTCTATAATTTGTTGTAATTCATCTTCAGAATAATATTGCATATGTTCAACAATACCAAAACGATCCCGCAACGGAGCAGACAACTGCCCTGCTCGTGTAGTAGCACCAATTAAGGTAAATGGCGATAATGGAACATGAACGGCATGAGCAGCAGAACCTTCTCCAACCATAATATCAACATAAAAATCTTCCATAGCCGAGTATAAGATTTCTTCCACAGTTTTGGCTAAGCGATGAATTTCGTCAATAAATAACACATCGCCTGGCTTTAATTCAGATAATAAGGCCACCAAATCGCCAGCTTTATCAATTGCTGGTCCTGAGGTACTTTTTAAAGTGACCCCCAATTCGTTAGCAATTACAAAGGCCATAGTGGTTTTTCCTAATCCTGGTGGTCCATATAAAAGCACATGATCTAATGATTCATCTCTTTGTTTAGCAGCTTTAATATAAATTGCCATTTCTGACTTTACTTTTTCTTGACCAATATATTGACTTAAATTGCTAGGTCTTAATGATAATTCAGTTGCTTGCTCCACAGGCGTAGATTCACCGCTAAACAAGTTATCTTTCGTCAAATTGATATCCTCCTCACTATTGCTTTAAAAGTAATTTCAGTGCTTCTTTAATATAAAGATCAGCACTCTGATTTGGAAGTTTTTCCAATTTAGGTTTTATTTTTTCGACTTCTTTATTGCTATATCCTAATGCTGATAAAGCTAGAATTGCATCTTTTAACGCTGGGTTATCCTGATCTAATATTAATTCTAGCTGTGGTTGATCACTAACATCTAATTTACCTTTTAAATCGAGAATAATTTGTGATGCAACTTTTTTACCAACGCCAGGAAATTTAGTCAAATATTTAATTTCACCTTGCTCAATTGCTGCCATCAAAGACTGACTATTTTCAGCAGCCATAATAGCTAAAGCTGATTTAGGTCCAATCCCTGAAACAGAAATCAACTTCAAAAATAACTGCTTATCTTCATTGGTAGCAAAGCCATACAGAGTAATAGCATTTTCACGTACTACCTGTTCTACAAAAATACAATATTGTTTATTTTCAATAAATTGGTATGGATTAGGAGTATATAATTTATATCCTACACCTACAACATCTAAAACTATATAAGCTGGATTGATAATAGTCACTTTACCTTGTAAATATTCAAACATAGATTTTTTCCTTACATTGAGTTATTTTTGAAATAATTTCCGTAAATCATTTTCACTGATTTTAGCAATAATAATTTTACCAAATGGATCATGATAAGGATTAGAACTATTGGATAAACTAGTTAACATTTCTACCATTTCTAGCGAATTAAGCGACTTACGTCTAATATGTTTAGTAGCTACAATTTTTTTAGCAAGTTCTATTCTGATTTTATCAATTGGTGCATTAATATGAGCCAAAATCAAATCTATCACTGCTTTTATTTGTAATTGATCACAATTTTCTAACCAAAGGGGATATTCCTGCAATACAAAACTTCGACCGCCAAATTCTTCCAAATTAAGTCCTAACTTTTTGAAATCAGCCAATTTATCTTGTACTTTCAAAAAATCAATCATTGAAAAATCCAAAATAATATTATCTAATAAAGTTTGCTCATAATTATTTTCGGCTTGCATTTGCAGTAGCAACTTATCAAAAGCAAGACGATTATCGGCCGCCACTTGATCAACAATATATAAATCATTATCTGCTGTTGCTAATAAATATTCATGCATCTGCCCTAAACATTGCAGCTGTGGCAATCTATTGACTAAAATCTGCTCACTACTTGTTGTAACTTCACTAGACAATTGCGAGGCACTAAATGGTGACAAGGCTGTTTGGGCTTGCACATTTTCATCCCATGTTGTTGTTACTAAATAATGTTCATCTTGTCGGGGATGTTTCAGGCTAACAAAAGTTGTGTCATCTTCTTTAACTTTTGAACTATCATCTGTTAAATCATTTGGCATTGAAAATTCGACTGGAATTCGGCTTGTATCTACAACTGCCTCATTTAAATTGAATTCTAACTGATCTAACTTAGTTTGCTTACTTTCAGTTGCATTATCCAAACTAGCTATTTCATGTTCAGTTGCACCTAACACCTGATCAATTGTTCTGACAATTAAGCGTGCTAATTCTGATTCTTTAGATAAGCGAACTTCTTGCTTAGTAGGATGTACATTAACATCAACTAATAATGGATCCAAATCTATTTTAACAATTGCAAATGGATAACGTCCTTTTAGAAGTCTAGTACCATATCCATCAACAATTGCTTGTACCAAACGATAATTTTTAACATAACGAGTATTCAATAACAATGTAATAAAATTGCGAAATCCTAAAGTTGCTATGTTAAACAAATCATGATTAGTATTGATTTTACTAGTTGCATGACGCATAAATGCTAAATCAATCTCATCAGCTGCAATACCACTACCATTATCTTGTACTACTATTTGCTTTAATCCAGCATCAATAAAGTCAATCTTAATTCTAGTACTACCAGCATCCAATGCATTTTCACACAATTCTTTAATCACACTTGCTGGACGTTCAATAACCTCTCCAGCAGCGATTTGATTAGTTAATTTGGAAGATAGTTTATGTATTTTGGTCATAATTATTATTCCTTATTTTTCAACTCATCCTGCCAATTAGCTACTAATTGCATAACTTGTAACGGTGTTATTTCATTTAAATAAAGATTCTTTATTTGTGTTAAAACATCTTGTTCTTCATCCGACATTTTGTGCTGATCAGAGCTGCCAAATAAATCTAATTGTTCATCACTAAAAGCTACCTGATTGTCAGAATTTTTTTCTAATTGCTTTAACATATGCGTAGCTTCTCTTAAAACTTTAGTTGGCAACCCTGCTAATTGAGCAACATGAATTCCATATGATTGGTCTGCTGCACCAGGTAAAATTTTGTGTAAAAAAATTAAATGTCCATTCTCCTGTGTTGCACCAACATGTATATTTTTTAAATGTGCCAATTCTTGATCCAAATCAGTTAATTCATGGTAATGCGTAGCAAATAATGTTTTGGCTCCCACTTTATCGTGTAAATACTTAATAATAGCACCAGCTAGTGCCATTCCATCATACGTAGCAGTCCCTCGACCTATCTCATCAAACAAAATCAATGATCTCTTAGTAGCATTATTTAAAGCAATATTAGCTTCACTCATTTCCACCATAAAGGTACTTTTGCCAGAAATCAAGTCATCTCCAGCACCAATCCTAGTAAAAATCTTATCAAAAATAGGTAAAACGGCACTATCTGCAGGAATAAAGCAACCAATTTGAGCCATAATGATAATCAAAGCCAACTGCCGCATATATGTAGATTTACCAGACATATTCGGACCAGTAATCAAAAAAATGTTAGTTTGCTCATCCATTTTTACATCATTAGGAATATATTCTTCATCAGACATAACTTTTTCTACTACTGGATGACGTCCATTAACTATATTAATTGCTGATGAATCTTGACTAAATTGCGGGCAAACATAATTATTCTGCTCACTAAGTAAACTAAAAGTAGCCAAAACATCTAATGAAGACAATTGCTTAGCTAATTTTTGCAAAGCTGGAATATACTTTTTAATATCTTCTCGCAAATTAGTAAACAATTCATATTCCAAATCAGTTGAATAATCCTGGGCTTCTAAAATTAATGCCTCATGTTCCTTTAGTTCGACTGTAATATATCGTTCTGCATTAGTTAATGTTTGCTTTCTCATATAACGATCTAATGGAACTTTATCTTTATAAGAATTAGTGACTTCAATATAATATCCAAAAACTTTATTATAACCAACTCGTAAATTGTTGATTCCAGTTTTTTCTCGCTCACTATTAGCCATATCTGCTAGCCATTTTTTACCATTCATCATCGCATCTCGATAACGATCTAATTGACTAGAAACACCCGCTTTAATAATGCCACCTTCCTTAGTTGATAAAGGAGGATTTTCTACAATGGTTTTGACAATTAAATCATGAATACCCTTCAGTGGATCTATTTTTTGAGCAAAATTATTTAAAACTTCATTTTTACTATTGGCTAAAATATTGATAATTTCTGGGACAACAGCTAGTGAATCAGCCAATTGCAAAAGTTCTCGTGCATTAGCGGATCCCAAAGCAACTCTTCCCGTCAATCGTTCCAAATCATAAACACCTTGTAGCTGCTTAATTATTTTTTCACGACTAAAATAATCATCAAAAAGTGCTGTAACAACTAATTGGCGTGACTTGATTTCTGATAAAGAAATTAAAGGGCGTTCAATCCATGATTTAAGTAATCGACCACCCATTGCTGTGGATGTCTTATCTAATAACCAAAATAACGATCCCATTTTCTTGCCAGTTTTAGCAGATTTAATCAACTCCAAATTAGTTTGCACAATATGTGACATTTGCAAATATTGATTAGGCTCATAACTTTGTGTTACTTGCAAATGTGCTAAACTTCTTTTTTGTGTAGCGAGCAAATATGCCAATAATTGCTTAGTTGCCGCAATTTCCAACTGATTATGCAATTGCTGAGTTACATAAGATACTTCGGCATGTTCTTTGGAAAGCTTAACTGGCTGAGATAAAGTAATTCCAGCTTTTTTGAGAAAAATTTGTTTATCAGAAGTTAATGCTTCGCCATAAACTAATTCTCTGGTTTGTAAAGACAACAACTCGTTAACAATCATCTCCCAACTAGTTAAATGAGTTGCATAAGATTCACCAGTAGATAAGTCGCAATAAGTTAATCCCCAACCCTGACTGCTTGAGCAAAGCGATGTTAAATAATTACTTTCTTTAGCCTGATCAGGATTATCATTAATTACCGTACCTGGAGTTACTAGCTGAATAATACCTCGTTTAACCATTCCTTGGGCTTTTTTCGGATCTTCTAGTTGCTCACAAATAGCTACCTTATATCCTTTATCAACTAAAGTATTAATATAACTATCAACTGCTAGATGAGGTACACCAGCCATGGGGATCGGTTTAGCTGATTTATTTGATCTATGTGTTAGCGTTAATTCAAGTAACTTGGCTCCTTTTACTGCATCGTCTTCGAACAATTCATAAAAATCGCCAACACGATAAAATAAAAAAGCATCTGGATATTGTTGCTTTATTTTATAATATTGTTCCATCATCGGTGTTATCTTCTCAGCCATCTAATTACTTCCTTTATCACTATCATAACTGCTAAATATTATACACTAAAGCAAAAAGAGTGATTCTGAATTAATATCAAAATCACTCTTATTTTTACTTCAATAATAATTTAATCGGGGGGGTTAACTTATTAATTGATTAATTACATTCCCATTCCGGGAACACCTGGATTTGTAGGGCAAGGGCATTGTGCTTTGTTTTCTTCAGGCTCATCAGCAACTACAGCTTCTGTTGTTAATAATAATGCAGCAATAGAAGCAGCATTTTGCAATGCAGAACGAGTAACCTTAGTTGGGTCAATAATTCCAGCAGTAACCATATTCTCCCACTTATCTGTAGCTGCATTGTAACCAATTTCAAGATCTGCATGAAGCAAGTGATCTAAAATAACTGAACCATCTTTACCAGCATTTTCTGCAATTTGACGAACTGGTGCCGACAATGCTGCTAAAACAATCTTAACACCGGTCTTAGCATCATCAGTATCAGCTTTTACATTGTTATCAATTGCTTTCATAACGTCAACTAAAGCAGTACCACCACCAGCAACATAACCTTCCTCAACAGCAGCACGAGTTGAGTTCAAAGCATCTTCAATACGATATTTCTTTTCTTTTAATTCTGTTTCTGTAGCAGCACCAACTTTAATGACAGCAACACCACCAGAAAGCTTAGCTAGACGTTCTTGTAATTTTTCACGATCAAAGTCAGAAGTGGTATCAGCAATTTGTTTCTTAATTTGTTCAGTACGTTCACTGATTGCATCTTTAGAACCCGCACCTTCTACAATTGTAGTGGAGTCTTTAGTAATTGTAATTCTGCCAGCAGTACCTAATTGCTCAATCTTAGTATCCTTTAGTTCTAATCCTAAATCAGATGAAATTACAGTACCACCTGTTAAAATAGCAATATCTTCAAGCATTGCTTTTCGACGATCACCAAAACCTGGAGCTTTAACAGCTACAACATTGAATGTGCCACGAATCTTGTTCAAAACAAGAGTTGGTAAAGCTTCACCATCAACGTCATCAGCAATGATTAATAAAGACTTACCTTGCTGTACAATTTCTTGTAATAATGGCAAAATATCTTGAATATTAGAAATCTTCTTATCAGTAATTAAGATATATGGATTTTCTAAATCGGCTTCCATCTTGTCGTTGTCAGTAACCATGTATTGAGATAAATAACCACGATCAAATTGCATACCTTCTACAACTGATAATTCGGTATCGATACCTTTAGATTCTTCAATTGTAATTACACCATCGTGTCCTACTCGTTCCATTGCATCAGCAATCAATTCACCAACTTCTGTTGATGCTGAAGAAACAGAAGCAACTTGTGCTATTTCAGCTTTAGAACTTACTTCATGACTAATTTTATGCAATTCTGCTACTGCAGCCTTAGTAGCTATTTCAATACCACGGCGAATACCAACTGGGTTAGCTCCAGCAGTAACATTCTTCATACCTTCACGAACAATTGCTTGTGCTAAAACAGTTGCAGTAGTCGTTCCGTCACCAGCAATATCATTGGTCTTTTGTGCCACTTCAGCTACTAATTTAGCACCTAAATTTTCGAAATGATCTTTCAATTCAATATTTTTAGCGATAGTCACACCATCATTAGTAATATCAGGAGCACCATAGCTTTTCTCTAAAACAACATTTCTACCTTTAGGTCCCAATGTTGTTTTAACAGTATTAGCTAATTTATCTACACCCCTCAACAAGGAGCTTCTTGCATCTTCAGAGAACTTTATATCTTTTGCCATTTAATCTAACCACCTTTTTACTAAATTATTTTATATATGCTAAAATATCTTTTTCATGCAAAACAAGATATTCTTGACCTTCGTATTTTAAATTAGTGCCTGAATATTTATCAAAAAATACTTCTGTACCTTTGGCTACAGTCATCGGTATTAAATTGCCATTTGCATCACGAGCTCCTTGGCCAACAGCAACAACTTCACCTGTTTGAGGCTTTTCCTTTGCGTTAGAAGCTAAGACAATGCCTCCAACATTTTTTTCTTCTTCATCCTTAACTTTAACGATCACGCGATCACCCATTGGTTGTAACACGTTATATACCTCCCATAATGATTTTTAGCACTCTTAAATATCAAGTGCTAACTTACATCTATGATGATACATTGATTTTGAAATTTATGCAAGTTTTTAACACAAAAAAATGAGATTATTACATCTCATTTTCGTGAATTCAAAAAATAATTCAAAGTTTGCAACTCTGTAGCCAAATCAACATTCTGCACACGAACACCGTGAGGCACGATTAATCTAATCGGGGTAAAATTCATAATGCCTTTAATACCTGCTGTTATCATTTCATCAGCCGTTTTTTGAGCTACATCTTGAGGCACACATAAAATAGCGATATTAATCTGTTGATCTTGCAATTGTTGATGCATTTCATTAATATCGTAAACTGGAACACCACAAAGGATGCGACCCGTAATTTTCTTATTGATATCAAAAGCCGCTGAAATCCTAATATTATTCGTTCTTTTAAAATTATAATTTAATAAAGCGTGTCCCATATGACCTACACCAACTAAGGCTACATTAGTCAGAATATCTTGATTCAAAATCTTTTTCAAAAAAGATAACAATCCTTTTACTTCATAGCCATAGCCAGGTTTACCTAAGGCACCAAAATATGAAAAATCTCTTCTAATAGAGACACTATCAACTTGTACTGCTTCGGCTAATTCCGCCGATGATACGCGTTTTTTACCTGCATCATCCAAAAAAATCAAATAACGGTAATATAAAGGTAGCCTTTTAGCTGTAGCTCCAGGAATATTACTTTCATCCATTAAAAAAATGCCTCTTTCTTTTAAAATTCGCAACTAAACTAGCAAATTTTAATATAACTACAACTATCATAATTATAATTGCTAGATAAAATCAAGCAATATTACATATTAATTTATTTTGATATCATAGATTTTATAATTATAGATAATAATTAGCTATGTTACAATAACCTAAGGTGAAAAGATATGATAATAGCACAAGCAAAAAATTTAGAACAACATTTTGGGATAAATCAAATCTTTAACGATGTTGATTTTTCTATCTCAGACAATGCCAGAATTGGATTAGTTGGCCCTAATGGTGCGGGAAAAACTACACTATTAAAGATCATGACAGGACAACAAGAACCATCTGGCGGCAATTTTACAATCAACAAGGATATAATAGTAGGATACATTGCTCAGGAAAATGGATTGAATGAAAACAATAGCATTTGGGAAGAAATGTTAACTGTTTTTGCATCTTTAGTTGACAAAAGTCATAAAATTGAACAATTGCAAATTGATATTTCAAATGACCCCGAAAATCAAGATTTACTAAAACAATATGATCAATTATCCTATTCCTTTGAACAAGCAGGTGGTTTTACGTATCCCGCAGAAATCAAATCTGTTTTAAATGGCTTTAAATTTTTCAAAGATAGCTGGCATAAAAAAATCAGCACTTTATCTGGTGGTGAAAAAACAAGACTAGCTTTCGTTAAGTTACTACTCAAAAAACCACCCCTCCTCTTATTGGATGAACCAACTAACCACTTGGATCTTGACACATTGGAATGGTTAGAAGGCTTTTTAAAAAATTACAAAGGAGCAATTTTAACAGTATCTCACGACCAATATTTTTTAGATAATCTAACAAATGAGATCTTTGAATTGAATTTTGGTAAATTAACGACATTTAAAGGAAATTATACTCAATATGTTCAAGAACGTGAACTAATCAATCGTCAGCAAGAAGCAGCTTTTGAAAAGCAACAAGAACAAATTAAACGTGATGAAGAATTTATCCAAAAGAATATTGTTAGAGCAAGTACTACTAAGCGAGCTCAAAGTCGCCAAAAGCGTTTAGACAAAATCGAAAGGATTACACTACCACAACACAAGCAAAAAGTTCGTATTAACTTTAATGCCGAACGTCAATCAGGTAAAGAAGTATTGATTCTAAAAGATGTCACAATTGGTTATCCTGATAAAATAATGGTTAAAAATATCAATTTTCAAGTGAATAAAGGTGACCGGATAGCAATTATCGGGCCAAATGGAATTGGTAAATCGACCTTATTGAAAACCTTAATGCATAAATTAGAACCAAAAACAGGTACCATCAAGTATGGTGCTGGCTTAGACATTGGTTACTATGATCAGGAATTACAATCTCTTGATTTTAAACAGACTGTGTTAGATACCATCTGGAATAGGCACAAAACAATGCCTGAAAGTGAAGTTCGATCAATCCTTGCAAGTTTCTTATTCAACGCCAAAGACATTGAAAAAACTGTTGCTCAATTATCTGGTGGTCAGCGTGCACGTTTAACGCTTACAGTTTTATCCATGGAAAAAGATAACTTCCTTTTGATGGACGAACCAACCAACCACTTGGATATTGAAGCAAAGGAAGTATTAGAACAAGCTCTTGATAATTACGATGGTACTTTACTTTTTGTTTCCCACGACCGTTACTTTATCAACGAATTAGCTAACAAAATTATTGTTATTAACAATGGTACAGCTAAGTTATACAACGGTAACTACCACTATTATTTAGATGAATTAACTAAGCAAAATGCAATAGAAGCATCCAAGCAAGAAGAAATTATTGCTAATGAAGATAACAGTGGCAAGCTATCATATGCTGAACAAAAAGAACGCAATTCTCAAAAAAGAAAACTTGAGAGGGATGTACAAAATGCCGAAAAGAAAATTGCTGAATTAGAAGAAAAGGAAAAAGATATTCAATTAAAAATGGCAGATCCTATTATTTCAGCTTCTTTTGAAAAATTAGGGCCATTGCAAGAAGAGTTATCACGAATTCAAAGTGAATTAGAAAAAGCAAATGAGACATGGGAAGAAGCTATGTTGAATTTGGATGAATTTGAATAGAAAAAGAAGGTTTAAATCGTAATGATTAAGACCTTCTTTTTATCTGGCAATTATTTTACAAATCATGTTTCATAACTTTTGCTAAAAATAAATAACTAAAATATGTATTTCCATACTTCCATATTGGATATATATCATCAGAAATCGTATTTCGTAGTGGATTTATGATTCCCACAGATCCATCAAAATCAGTATTCAATATTAAAAACTGGATAAATTGTGTTAATAATTTGGATATTCCATACTTTTCCAATAAAACATAAGCTACAATCGTTGCCAATTTTATTTCATAACGTTTTCCTAAAAAAAGTAAATATCCTTCTAATATAAATTGGTTGATGCCTTCTACATTATCTTTAAGAGCAACTATATAACTAACTTTATCTTCATCTGATAAACTATTATCAATAATAATATCTTCTAACTTTCGGTGATTTAACTTATATCCTAAATTATCTTGAAATTCACTAAAGCTTGTCTTATTCAAAATATTTAGTATTTGTAAATCTTCCTTATCAAGTACATTTTCATGTTTATTAAGCCAATTTTTTATATGTACTACTTCCACAGTTACATCTTTATTTTTGTTCATTTAATAACCAAACCCCTAAAATTTGCTCTATATTACAATCTTCTAAATTAATTTTCTGTTTTAACTTACACTTTAAAGATAAAGACAAATATAACACATTGGACCAATCTGATATACAGTAATAGTAATACAATAAAATTTTTTTATCACTATCACTGAGATTTAAATTATGAATATTAAAATTACCTTCATACAATAAAGGCAAAAAATTTGTCAACGATATATCTTTTTTGGAAATAGTTATTCTATTTTCATCATTTGTACTTATACAATTTTCCTTAACTTTTTCCAAAAAATCATCTGATAATTCAAATTCAGATATAAAATTCTGCTTTTTTAATGCCTGTACCTCTTTATAAAAAATCTGACTAAAATCTTGATCATGAAAAAAAGCAACTAAAAAATTAGCCCACATAATAAATTTGTCTAATTTAAACGGATTAGTATTTATTACAGCCCTGATATTATCCTGCCCTCCGACTATTGAATAAATGATATTAAATATCAATTTTTCAATACTGAAATTTGCGACCTTACTTACAAAATAAAAATCGATCATATTAGTAATAGAATTGAGTAACTCTTCATCTATTTCAGATTCATTTAACTTCTTAATTATTATATGTTCATACCTATTCATATAAATACAACGCTCCTAAAGACACCATTGTAGTATGATAATTTAATCTAAATATTCGTTCTCTAGTATCTCTTTTCGATAAACTAACTCCTGGTCCCAACATAAGACCATCTTGCTTTTGATGTTTTTTCAAAACCGCAACTGCTTCATCAAGTATAAATTTTATATTTTCTTTTGATAGATCATAGTGTAAAAACTTTATACAAATTAGCAATTCCGATAATATATCCATATTGTCTTCTAATATATACAATTGAATTAATCGAAGTAAAAGATACAAATTATCTAAAGTAGAGATTTCAGGCGTAGCTTTTCTGCCCATATCTGTCATATAAAAAATAGTATGAGTAATAGAGTACACATCTATATCTGCGTAATAAAAATTATTACCGTTCTTGCCTAACGTAGTTAATGGATAAATAGCGTTTAATGAATCAAATTTATTCTTTAACCCTGCTTTTTTAAATGAATATGCTAAATCCAATCTTCTAAATGCAGTTTTTTTGATTGATAAGCCATGACTATATTCAATTAATTGTTCAATTTTTTCAATATTATAAACCTGTTGGTTTTTATTATCAGCTATTTTGCTCTCATTTCTGGGGTCAAAATATTCTAGATTATCAAATAACCATTTTGCACTTTTTTTATATAACTTTATACTTTCCATTGTTTCTTTCCTGTAGTATGATAATAACATGAAAACATTCATATTGATGGTATTTTATTTTTTATTATAACACGGAGGATTATTATGAATGATATTTTGAAGAACAACATTAATGTTTTATCATGTCTTGATGATTCTAAATACATATTCATCTGGGAAAACTTCATTTTCACACAACCTATAGATCCTATAGATAATGGTCATAGCCTCAAAAAGAAAAAATTTTCTTTTAAACAGATTATTTAACATCTTTTATTATTAATGAATTTGAATAGAAAAAGAAGGTTTAAATCGTAATGATTAAGACCTTCTTTTTATCTGGCAATTATTTTACAAATCATGTTTCATATGTTTTTGAGCTACACAAATTATGCCAAAGGTTTTGTTGTCAAAGTATCGTTAGAGATAGCTATCAAAATTGCATCGACTGTATCTAAAGCTGTTATCAAACTAATATTTTGTGATATCGCCATTTGTCTTAGTTTAAAGCCGATAGATTCTGGTTCACTATCCCGTGACATGTTATTGATTACTAAGTTAAACTTCTTCTCCTTTAACATTTGCATCAAGGTTTCTTCAGATTCGACTAAATTGAAACGTACACCCATGTCTTGCAATACTTCAGCTACTTCTGGTAAGACAAACACTCTGGCTCCAGTTTGATTAAATTTCTTAGCAATCGCTACTATC
>QWCD01000179.1_pt1 | contig 29134 bp, 26 predicted proteins | sample 1972461 | NCBI WGS metagenome assembly QWCD01 (sample SAMN09866717, study PRJNA288562) | Human vaginal metagenome isolate term4_vaginal, whole genome shotgun... | isolation source: vagina | host: Homo sapiens | place: USA: California | reverse complement strand
AAACGTTCGACAGCCGTATCTAAATCTGACTCAGCCACTAATTTTAAGCCATTCTCAACCAAATAAGCTAATGACAAGCCCGTTTGCCGCGTATCAATAAGTCGAATCTTTAACTTATCTTGATACTCCCCAGCAACTAATTGACAATTTTGAAAAGTTCCACTTAGAGCAGAAGACATAGTCATCACGAGGACCTGATCATAGCCTTTCTCCACTAAACTTTCCATCACATCATAGACTTCTCCAACACTCGGTTGGGAAGTTGTCGGCAGGGTTTCCATACTTTTCAATTCACTATAATAAGTTTTGAGAATAGTTTCATCAGTTGTTTCTTCTAAACTATGCCCATCCGGATAAATAACACGTAAATGAATCACATAAACATCCGGATGACTGGCTAAAGATTCAGGAAGAGACGATGTACTATCTGTAATAATTGCTGTTTTCATAATATTCTCCATTATTTGCTTTTCTTAAAAAGGCCGGAGTTTTGTCCCCGACCTATCATTTCTCTCAGAATACTTAGGATTCGATTGATTTTTAAATAGGGAAGACTTACCGGGCATCACCATTATAGATGCTTGGAATCACGACATAATCCACTGTCCGAATGGCCTCTAGGTCCTTGCCTCCTGCATAAGAAATCGAACTTTGTAAATCTTCTTGCATCTCTTTTAATGTATTAAAGAGACTACCGCGACTTTCAATTAAAATTTTCTTACCTTCTACATTTTTATATTCGCCTTTTTGGAATTCTGAAGCCGAGCCAAAATATTCTTTGTATTTTTGGCCATTTTGCATTACTTCTTCACCAGGAGATTCTTCGTGAGCAGCTAAAAGTGATCCAATCATCACCATACTTGCTCCAAAACGAATACTTTTAGCAATATCTCCATTGGTACGAATTCCGCTATCAGCAATAATCGGTTTACGTGCGGCCTTTGCACATAAACGAATAGCTGCTAATTGCCAGCCCGCTGTTCCAAATCCTGTTTTGATCTTAGTGATACATACTCTCCCAGGTCCAACACCTACTTTTGTAGCGTCTGCCCCAGCATTTTCCAAATCACGAACAGCTTCTGGGGTTGCAATATTCCCGGCAATAACGAAAACATTGGGTAATTGTTGCTTAATATACTTAATCATTTTAATGACTGACTGTGCATGCCCGTGTGCAATATCAATAGTTATGTAGTCAACCAGCTCGCCTGAAGCCTTTACTTCATCAATAAAATCAAACTCCTCAGGCTTTACCCCTACACTAATCGAAGCATAAAGGCCTTTTTCATTCATCTTCTTAATGAAGTCTAACCTTTTATGAGGTTCAAAACGATGCATAATATAAAAATATCCATTTTCTGCTAATTTTTCGGCTAATTCTTCATTTAGAACAGTTTGCATATTAGCTGGGACCACCGGAATTTTAAAAGTTCGTGGTCCAAATTGAATACTCGTATCACATTGTGAACGGCTTTGAACAATACACTTAGCGGGAATCAACTGAACTTGTTCATAATCAAATGTCTGCATATTTTATCTCTCCTAAAGCGTACACTCTTTTACTGTCTTCATCCTAAGACAATTTACATTGTATCATGCAAGCTTTAAAAATCAAGTCACCTTACTCTCGGCTCAACGAAAAGATTGTTCTCTACACCTCCACTCTGTTCTAAAAGAAAAGCCGTAAAAAGAATCTCTTCTACGACTGTTTTCGTTTAATTACTCTGATTCTGTTTGCTTTTCAACGCTTGATAAACATTATTAGGCACTAATCTTTCTATATTTCCACCTGCAGTAAACACAGCTTTCACCATACTCGAAGACAAGTAACGATATTTCGGATCCGGCAACAAGAAGACCGTCTCAATATTTGGAGCGAGTTCCTTATTAATAGCTTCTATTCCAGCTTCATATTCCAAATCTTGGGCATTACGGATTCCACGAAGAAGCACCTGACAGTCCAATTTCTTTGCCAGATCTACAGTTAACCCTTGGGGAGAAACTATCACTTCCACGCCTGAAATAGACGATAAAGCTTCTTTTACTAAACTCAACTTTTCTTCTAACGAAAAATAAGACTGTTTTTCTGAATTATGCGCAATCGCAACATAGACATGATCAAATACTTTTGCTGCTCGCTTAATAAGATCCACATGCCCTAAAGTTATCGGATCAAAACTTCCAGCAAATAAGACTTTCTGTTCCATAACATCAGTCTCCTTTTTCTATTACTGAACAACTGCTTGTGGTTTAACAGAAAGCGATACCGCTGATTGAGGAGGCTGAACTTCAGAAGGCTCTTCAGGAGCAACAGCAGGTCTGCTTTCAACCGTAGATTGAGGGGCACTCACTGGAGGAGCCGCTGCTGGTCTTGGTTCCTGTTGAGGACTTGCAATATTGGCTCTCTCTTCCGACGACACATCCGGTAAGCCATTATTTGCTTGTATTGCTCGACTAATTTGTTGAGAGGGTTCATGCGTTTTCTCATACATTAGTCCATCTTCTCCAAAGAACTTTCGAATCAACGCATCTAAATCTTTGCGTTGATAAATGCCAGGATCAATCAACATATCCCCCGAATCTAAGATGCCATTCTTATTCGTATCTTCCACAGGGAAATAATCCGGTATTACCCCAAATTCAATAGGATACACAATTGCTGACTGCGTAGGTTCTAAACCTAACAATTCACGAATTTGATTCGACATCTTAATGCGATCTGCTTCTTTTAACATGAGATACCATCCAAAAGGAAGCTTCAAGTCCACCCAATCTTCAAAAACCAAATGAACAGGTTTTTTGACAGCTTTTAAATAGTTCTTCTGTAGATCCATCATGTCTCTAGCTCTCAAGTCAGTTTTTAGTGATTGACCCAATTTTTCTAAAATTTCCTCATAATTAAAGGCAGTATCCACAGATAAGAATTTATCAATCACAGCTTGAACAACTTGCTGTTGCCGTTTTTGTCGACCAATATCGCCTTGCGGATCTTTTTCCCGCATTCTGACATACTGCATAGCTTGTTCCCCATTAATATGCATCGTTTGTCCTTTAGTGAAAAAGGCACCATCTTGTTCAAACGTCATCGGTGGAACAACATCAATCCCATCCAAGCTATCAATAATATCAATAAAAGCTTTCATATTAACTTCTACATAATGGTCAATCGGAATATCTAATAACCGCTGTACAGAATTAATAGTATCTTTTATCCCACCATCCATATAGGCGTGGTTGAGCTTATCAAATTTATTGCTCGTCCCCTGAGGCGCTAGCGTGTCCCGAGGAATACTCAAAATCGTGGATTTATTTTCTTTCGGATTAATAGTCACCACCATCATGACATCTGTACGCCCTTCTTCAATATTTTTATACATCAAAGCGCCGTTATCGACCCCTGCTACTAAAATACTTACCGGATCTTCTTTCTTCAAAGAAATGGCTTCTTTCCGCATTTTTTGACGATCGACTGCTTGATAAATACTATCCGTAAAATGAAAAATATTGTTTAAAAAGCGCCCCACGCCATAAATAAGTCCACAGGCCAGTAAAAGCGATAAAATAATCATCACTAGCCGCTTTTTATTTCTACGCGGAGGTTTTGGTAATTTTTGGGTATGTCGATGACTTCTACGTTCCATCCGTGAATGACCTTCATTCAACGTCATGCCGTTGCCCCTTTCTTTATTCTAAATTATAGTCGATCTCTAAATTTGTGATGCCTAAGGCTTGATCCCCATCTTCCCAATTTTGCATAGTTAAGATACGTGGCTTTTGGGAGGTTATCACTAAAGTATGCTCATATTGCGCACACCAAGAGCCATCAACGGTCCGCGCAGTCCATCCATTACTATCGATGGTGGCATGCCAATCTCCCATGGTAATCATTGGTTCAATACAGATAGTCATCCCTTCTCTTAGACGTTTTCCCCGTCCAGCAATTCCATAGTGAGGGACTTGAGGCTCTTCATGCATGGTAGGTTGGATTCCATGTCCCACAAAATCTCTAACGACTCCAAAGCCACACGATTCTGCATAAGATTGAATGGCCTCTCCGATATCTCCTAACCGATTGCCCGCAGCGGCTTGCTCAATCCCTAAATACAAACATTTTTTGGTGACATCCATAAGACGTTGAACTTCTTCATCTACTTTTCCTACTGCAAAAGTATGACAAGTATCTGTAAAAAAGCCATCCAAAGACAATACCGTATCTACTGAACAAATATCCCCAGCTCGAAGTTTTCTCTTGCTAGGAAAAGCGTGACAAATTTCATCATTAGTCGATGTACAAGAGGCATAAGGGTAGCCTTCAAATCCAATTTCTTCAGGAACAGCTCCTGCTTTTCGAATTCTCTGTTCTACAAAATCATTAATATCTAAAGTCGTCACTCCCGGTTCAACCATTGTCCGTAAATCTTCCATAATTTTGGCTACAATAGTACCGGCTTGATCCATAGCTTCTATTTCCCGTTCGGATTTTATAGTGATCACAATTGATCATCCCTTCTCTGAAATCTTTTCTACGTTAGTATACATTAAAAGAGAGCATAAAAAAATAAACTTTCTTCAAAGAAGTTATTACAGAGCTCGGGAAATTGTACGATTTTTTAGAATTAATCGTTTTTTACTAGTTTTTTTGCGCTTTATCCTATACAATAAGATCTGCAAGAAATGCTAAATTTAGTTTATTGCATATTTCTGGCAAATTATTCCATAGATGGGGAGATGGATTATGGGAAAACAACAAAAATTAGAACAGATATCGTACCTCTACATTAAAGACCAAATTATTCAAGGCCTATGGTTACCAGGACATCACATTGTTGAATCCAATATTTCAACAAAACTCGACATGAGTAGAAGTCCTATTCGTGCGGCTTTAGCTGTCCTATCTGAAGAAGGTACGATTGAAATGCGTCCATATCGTGGATTCTATGTCAATGAAAAATTAAGCAAAGATGTACTCGTTCCTTTTAGGTTACGTTACTTTATCATTTGCTACTTCCGCTTAATGGATCGTATTGTCAAAAACCGTACAAACGGGAGAAGCTGTGCAGAACAATTAACAGTTGAGCTTAATAAATTAAAAGCAGCTTTTGACCATAAAAACTACGAAGAATGCGCCCAATTAGAAATGGCTTTCTTTAAAAAATTACTTAGCTTGGCCAATCATCAATTCTTAGTAGACGAAGCGCTACTATGCTACGAATCCGTAGTAACTAAAGTACACAAAAATCTCAGTTCCGCTTCTGCTTCCACTCAAGAAAACTATCAACGTCGCAACATCATTTATTTAGAAGATATCATTACTTTGATCAGCCGAGATAAATTTGACGAAACACGTACCATCTGCGAATTATTAGCGATGCACCAATATCGCCAACTTTCTGCAAAAGAACAAAACGCTTTTGACCACGCTTCGCCTTACCTCATTAAATAATAAAAAAGCAATGTCTTATAAAAAGGCATTGCTTTTTTATGCCTTTCATAATCTTTTAGGCTTTTTTAAATGCCTAATTTTTGCTATAATTTAGAATATCTTAAGAAAGGTGACAAATTTTCATGAACGCTTTAATTGTTTACGCCAGTATGACAGGCAATACAGAAGAGGCCTGTGATGTTATGATGGCTGCCCTAGAAGATCTAGGCGTCACATGTGAAATGGAATCTTCTTTAAATATTTTTGGTGAAGATTTTCTCGATGTCGATATTTGCGTCTTGGGAACTTATACCTATGGAGCAGAATTACCAGAAGAAATCATAGATCTTTACGAAGACTTAGACTCTCTAGACCTAAGTCAAAAAGTCTTTGTCACCTTAGGCTCTGGAGATCACGCTTATGAAGCTTTTTGTCAATCTGTCGATGATTGCTATCAACAATTCATAAAAGCGGGAGCTCATCCTGCTGCTCCCCCTATTAAGATTGAATTAGATTGCAAGCAAGAAGATATTTCTACTATTGAAGTAGCAGCTGCATCAGCTGTTGAGTGGGTTCAATCTCACTCTGCTTAATTGAGAATTCCACCCAAAAACTTTATTAACGAGGAGGTCATTATGAAGGAACCCAAAAAAGCCCATCAACTTTTAGAAGATATCGAAAATCTCAAGCTTGATGAAACCTTAGAAAATTTAGATAAAGGTTCTCCTCATTTAAACTGGGGCTACCTCTTCATCGGGTTGGTGGCTATTTTCTTAGTTGTTTGGTTAGTAGTCGAATGGGCTTCACCTAATAAAACAGACCTTTACGTTCAAACACAAACCGAACAAATCCAACAGCTCGAACAAAAAGTCCAGCGGTTAGAACACCGCATGCAAGTACTTGAAGATAAACAAAAGGCTAGTTAGCAATTTAACTAGCCTTTTATCTTGCTAGCAAAAAAACTTTAGCTTCCTTTAACTTTTGAGAAATTGCATGGGAGTAAGGGGAATGATAGAATGAATAATGAAATTTTAATAAAAAAGGAAATGACGCCATGAAGAAAAAATATTGGTCCTGCCTCTTTTGTGTCCTAGCCTTGCTGGCTCTCAGCGGCTGTCACAAAGTAAGATTTACAGACCCTAAAAAAATAACCTATGATACGCCAGACCACAAAGAGCCTACTGCAAAACATCCTCGAACAGCACTAGGTCTATCTACGCAGCATAAAATTCATAGCCTCAATCCTAACAAAGTTCAGTCCGGCTACGAGCTAGCAGCTTTAAATATGTTAGGAGAAGGTCTTTTTCGCCTAAACGATCAAGGAGACATTCTTCCAGGTGTCTGCAATGGTAAGATTGAACGGTCTAATAACCAAATTACTCTCCATTTAAATCCTGAGGCACGTTGGTCCAATAATCAACCCGTAAAAGCTGAAGACTTTGTCTATGCTTGGCAAGAATTAGTTCGACCAGAAAATCATCATTTTTACGGAAATATTCTTAATGACATCGTCGCTCAAGCAACAAACATTCAAAAAGGAGATTCTTCTGTCGATCAACTCGGCATTACTGCATTAGATGATCACACTCTTCTTTTAACTCTAGAAAAGGAGACTCTTCCTACTCAAGATCTCAAACGTCTTTTAGCTTTTCCTGCTCTGTTTCCAATCAATAAAGACTTTGTTCAACATATTGACTATACCCTTTATGGCGATAAAAGCGCCAATAGCTTAAGCAACGGTCCTTACAGTCTCGAAAACTGGGCACCAGAATGGGATACTTGGTCATATGTTCGAAATGAAATGTATCCTGAGAAATCAGACTATCCTACCCAAAAGATCACTGTGCAATATGCCAAAAATCTATCAATCTTTGAAAAATCTTATCAGCAACAAATTTTGGATATGACTTTTTCTAAAAAAACTTCAAAAAATAACCAAGCCTCTCTTCACCCTAAGCATACCGTACTCCATCTCAACGGAAACTCTAACAACAAAAAGCATCAACTTTTAACAGATGAAACTTTCCGAGCTCTTCTCTGTCAATCAATTGATCAAAGTGCTCTCAAAGAAAATCAATCTAAAGAAGCAGACAACGTTCAATTAACGTCTTCTATGGATCCACTAACACCTGATCTATCTCTAGAGAAACCTTCCTCTTCTCTAGATGCTCAGTCTACCCTTTCACGCCTTTTGAAGGAAAATCATTATCAAGCTTTTGAATTAAATCTCATTACCGATGACACAGCGGACTCCGTTCAATTGGCTAACCAATTAAAAGATCAGTGGCAAAATCAACTTTCCCACTTAACTATTAATGTTCTCGCCTTACCTGAAAGTACCCTGCTTACTCGTTATCAAGAGGGCGATTATGATCTAGCGCTTTTAAATCATCAAAGCTACGATAATCAAACTAACCGTATTTTCTACACCCCTTATCTCAACTCTGCCTACCAACAAAGTTTAGGGGAAGATTACGCTAGCTATTCCCAATTACTAACGGAGCAACCCCTTACTCAGAGATTAGAGGATACTACTTGTCAAAAAGCCCAACAGTTCCTTCAAAACCACTATTTACTCAAGCCTCTCTTAAGATCTGAGAGCTACTATCATTTAAGAGATCAAGTAGTAACACAATCGCCATTCCAATCCTCGCTTCTCATAAACTTTAAGGGCATGGCCTACCAACCTAACGACCAAACAATTCCAATTCTTCCTAAAAAGTCCAGTTTAAAGAAATAAGACAAAACACTCCCAACGTTTCTTGAGAGTGTTTTGTCTTTGATAAGAAAAGTCATAAATTTTCCTATTTTTTACTTATAAATTATCTTTTTCCGGTTCTTAAGAAAATATTTAAAATTAAAAGCAAATTATTCAAGCTTTTTTCAAAGCTTCCTCCTATAATAAAAGAGGTTTTATTTTGAAGAAGCCCTCATTGGGAAAACTCCATTTATAATGAAGGAAAAATATTTCTCTTTGAATAAGTTCTCTTTTTAATTCCAATATGATCTAAATATACAATAGAAGGATGAATCTACCATGAAATTCAATAAAAAATATCTCTACACCTTATTGATTACCTTGGTTTTGGCAATTACTGCCGTCGGTTACCATTTCAATGTTTATGGAAGGGTTGAACAAAAAATTCACGAGCATCTCTCAGGAAAAGTAGGAATAAATGACCTCTACTTTAATGGTAACCACGTTTATCTCAAAAAAGATCTGACTCAGGAAACTATCGATCAAGCAAAAAAAGACGCAGATAGTCTTTCTGATGAATCTAAAAAGAAATATCTCGAAGAAATTGATAAAGTCCAACATAAGTTTGATGTCATCAATGATTTAGGGACTCTCTTTTTAGTCAATGACAAACCTGTGATTAACGGGGATCAAACAGGGGAAACCCTCCTAGTCAATCCTGATCTTTCTGATGATGAGATTCGAAACCGCAAAGGGCTCTATACCTTTAATTATAATGATGCTCTTAATGATGAATTCAAAGTTCGTTATAAGGCAGCCGAAAACGTTGCAAATCTTTCAACAAAATTCACTCAACTCATTGACAAATTGCCTAAAAATTATCAATCTGGCCAGCTAAATGATGACTTGCAACACTTCCAAGAAGTTTCCAATCTCATAAAAGATTTAACCCCTATTCATCGCCAGCAACCTAAGATCAAGGCCGAAGTAGATGAAGTTCAAGAAAAAGCCAAGATTTTCTCAAAAGATCTGATCAAACATAAAGGTGATCTTACTGATGATCTTAAGAAAAAGATTTTCAATATTTCTGTTTTAGCTGATCCACTAACAGGAAGCGAAATTGATAATCGAAAACTCTTTGTTTTAACCTTTGATGATGGTCCTTCTAAAAACACCTTAGATATTTTAGATATTCTCGACAAATACCATGTTAAAGCCACTTTCTTCCAACAAGGTAACCACGCCAGTGAATATCCTGAAATTTCAAAAGAAATTATCAAACGCGGCCATCACATTGGAAACCATACCTATGATCATCCGAACATGACGAAGGTTTCTCGTAATGAACTTACAGATCAAATTAATCGAACTCAAAAAGTCATTGAAGAAGCCACAGGCGGCTATAAATCCACTAGCTTCCGTTGCCCTTATGGTGCAGGGATGGACCGTGTAGGCGCTAGCTTCCCAGATCTTACTCCAGTCTTTTGGTCTATTGATTCCCAAGATTGGAAATCTTTAGATCCCGATACAATTGTCAAAAAAGTACTCAATGAAGTGGATCGTCAAAAACATAATATTGTTCTCCATCACGACACCATCGAAGCTACTACTAAAGCCATCGATCGTTATATTCCAGAACTTCAAAAACGCGGCTATGTCTTCGTCTTCCCAGAACAATTACCAGATTTGAGACAAATCACCCCTCACTAGTGCTTAAAATAGTAATAAAAAAGAGTAACCAAATTGAAATGTACCGATCTCCAAAAGTTAGATTTTTGGTCTAACTTTTTGGGGTCACATCAAATTGAAACGGTTACTCTTTTTTATTATCGCTATTAACCCTAAATTTCGAAAATAAAACCTTTCTTCAAGAATTAAACTCCTATTTTTTATCTCCTAAAAGAGTCCCTGCCTCATATAAGCCAGGTGAAACTTCCTTACTTAAATGTGTCTTACAATAAGTTTGAAAACTCTCATTACGAGGTTGTAAAACCAAGACTTTGTCAACCTTTTGTAAATCTTCAGCATGGAAATCATGACTAGAGATATGTACTTCAGGCGTCCAAAAATAATGAGCACATACATAATAATAGAAACGATCGCTAGAAATATCCCCAGTCACTACTAAATAGCGCTGATGAGCTTTTAAGGATTTATCTGCTAAAAGTCCTCTTATCTGTCGGGGTTGACTATAGAGTCCTTCAGCAGCTGAATGGTATTCCGTATAAGCCTTATGGAAACTTCCCAGAAGAAAAACGCCTAACATCAGTCCAATGATTCCAAACTTAAAGCCTGTCATCTCTTCTTTATCAACTTGGCTCAAGTAATCATTCAAAGTCATAAAATAAATACCAGACATGTAGATTAGGATAGTTTCCATATAACGTCCATAGGTCGCGATACGAACCGCATCTTCGATTGGCATTGCAAACCAATAAGTAGCCAACAAACCTATCCAATACACCCCTAAAATAGTCAGAAGAGAAAATACCACTTTTTTCAAATGCATGCCTTCCTTAAACCAATACCTACTAATGATCCAGACGCCGCCTATCATCACTATCAACAAAGCAAGCGATCTAAAAGATAAGGTATGCCAATTCAAGACTTGTGCAACAAACTTTTGAAGAATCCCTCGATAAAAATCCCCCGTCTTATTCGCAGCACTTACAGCATGCTTGGCATGGCCTAATTGTGAAAAATTGGCCTTGATATGGGCTTCCCACAGAAAATAGCCTAAAAAGCTAAATACTCCCACAAATGCTAAACATTTTCTCTTAAGTGACTTCCCCACATCAGAATATCTAAGACTATAAGCGTAATAAACTAAAGAAAAAATAACCAATATAAGCGCACTTCGTTTCACTAAACATAAAAAATTCAAAATAACACTCACACTTATGACTTGGTAAACTTTGTTCTGGGAATAATAACGAATATAGGCCAAACTCGCCAAGGCAATCAAAGCTAACAAACTATCCACCATTAAAGTCGTCAACAAACTATCATGCAACGTCAACAGAAAAAATCCCACCATGGCCACTTGGCTTAAATAAGGCAAAACTGTTTTGGGCCGATCTTTCAAAGAAAAAATAGCAGATAAACTCGACAAAATAATCAAGAACTGCCCCACCAGCATGTGACCTTCCGAGAAGCCTACCATGGTCACAAAATAATCCACAAAAAGAGCGGTTGTCGGCGGATAAATATAAAAGCTAATCAGCTTATCCCCAGCTTGCGGCAATCGTCCCTCTTGGTATAAGAACTTCACCATATTACTAACCGCCAATCCAATTTCCCCTTAAATTCTTGTCTCGGACTGAGCACTAATCCCGCTACAAGAGCGATTAACCCTAACCCAAAGACACCATAAATAAAGAAAGGAAGTCCTCCTAATAAAGCGCCTAAATAAAGCACCAAGCTCTCCAAAGAAATCACAAAAAGACTGACCAAGGTCCATGGCATCCGCATCCATTTCTTAACCCATAGTCCGTACCCTAAGTGAGACAACAAAAATATAAATAATAAAGCAGCACTTTTCATCTTTTTCCCTCAATAACCCTTTATTGCTTATTTTCCTAAATAAGTCTTATACAAGAATCCATAAATATTACTGTTAAAATCTAATATTCGAAGTGCCAGCCGCTTTTGCCAAGGAATTGACACCTGATGGCCATAGCGTAACCGAGTTTTCTGAATCTGCTGGCGTAAAAGTGTCAGGTACTCTGCAGTTAAATCGTCCGGAATGGATTGAGATAATTTAAAGCCAGTAGACAAGTAGCCGTCTACCACCTTATTCACCGCTTCATTCACTAAATTTGGAAAAGTCACTTCTACATCTTCAAGTAACTTCAACCGCTGCCAAACATTATCATATTGCTTCTCACTGAAAGACGAACTCACAATACTGGTTGGATTTTGAATATAGTAATAACCATAATGATCAGAAATCGTCACTTGCTGGCATTTTTTCAAATAGGAATAGGTTGTGTAGACATCTTCATAGAGATGCCCTTCAGGATACTCCACACCTGCAAACAAATCCCGACGATAAATCTTATTCCAAGCATAGAATTCCGCTCCTGAATAATGAAAGAGAGCCTTTAAAGCAGATTCTCTATCCATATCTTGTAGAGAACAACTTTTTAAAGGAAATTCTTCTTGTCCGTTCACACGCTTAATATTGAAAACGAATAGATCTGTTTGCTCTGATCTTTCCCTTTCAAAACTTTCAAAGATATCTTTTTCATAATAGTCATCACTATCAATAAAAGCTAAAAATTCTCTTTTGGCTTCTTGAATACCATAATTTCGAGCAGAAGAAAGCCCTCCATTGGGTTTATGAAAGACTCGGATCCGAGCATCTTTTTGGCCAAGCTCGTCACACAAACGTCCACTCCGATCAGTAGATCCATCGTCTACCAACAATAACTCAAAATCAGAATAAGTTTGTTCTAAAACACTCTGAACCGCCCGTTCCAAAGTACTTTCTACATTATATACGGGCATGATAACGCTAATCATACCTTTCTCCCTCCTAAATACCATTCATACAAACTCACATACACTTTAGGACAACATTTATATAGCCACCAAGCCCACCGATAAGGAGGTCGAATAGCAGACGACTCTTTAAAATCCTCCCGATGTTTCTTCGCTAAGGCTAATAACTGAGGCCTGTAAGTAGCTTGGTAGTCTGTCCTTGGCGAACAGGTTAATTTATAGGCTGTTCCAAGTAACCCATCCATTAATTTCTTAGCCGTTAAGCCAACCAAACGCGGAAAATCTTGGCGCATCACTTCCAATTGTCTTTCCCTCTCATAAACGCTATCCATTTGCCGAGGTTGAAATTTTTCCCCTACTAAGCTCTCTGAGGAAGCATAATAGAACACGCCCACTTGACAAGAAGTCACTACCTTTTTCGCATGAGAGACCGCTTGATAAGACACATAAATATCCTCATAAATTTTTCCTTCTGGAAAGCGGATAGACTCAAACAAGCGACGATCAAAGATTTTATTCCATACATAGAAATCTAATCCGTTATAACTATAAATGGCTCGAACAGCCTCTTCAGCTTCGGTATAAATAGCATCCACGGCCTGTGCGACTTGACGACTATCCTCATCTACCTGTTCATAGTTAAAAATATAGAGATCCATTTGCTCTGCGTCTAAGGTCTCTTTAAATCTTTCCAATATTCCTGGTTCATAAGTATCATCACTATCTAAAAAAGCGATGAAATCTCCCTTGGCTTCCTGAATTCCTCGATTTCTTGCTACTGAGGGTCCACTATTTTCGATATGCAAAGCCGTAATTTGAGAAGATTTTCGGACCCATTGGTCGCACATTTCAGGTGTGTGATCCTGAGAGCCATCATCTACTAAGATCAATTCAAAATCTTGAAAGCTTTGATCCAAGACGCTTTGCACTGCTCGATCCAGAGTACGTTCTGTATTATAAGCTGGCATAATCACCGATACTAGCATGTATTCTCTATCCTTTCCGTCTTTACTCCTTAGAGGGAATCCTCCTCTTAAAAAGTTTCTCCATTCAAGAAAAGATTCCTACCGATCACTTCTGCAGGAATCTTTAAAAATCAAACACTCTTCTAATAAAGAAGGCTTATTTTTTGTGAAAGCGAAATTTTTCAACTGCCCACTTAGGACAACAAGGATTAGAAAAACCTTGCTTATAGGCAACTACATTCAAAAAGCCAGCATAGGTCCAAAATACCCAACCAATCGGATCTCTATTCGACAAAATAAAATGATTTTCGACAAGATCTAAAACTAAAAGGCTCATCAAAGTGATTAAAAGAATAGCGGCCAAAGTCTTCTGATCTTTATCACCGTTCCAGTCTTTAAAGAATAAATTCTTTAAGTGTGACAAGAGATAGGACACCATGAATCCTCCCATCAAGAGAAAGCCTATCCCCCCTGTTTTCACCAATAAAGCCACATAGGAACTATGCATATTACCCATAGCCCGCTTCAAAGAAGCACGCTCACTCGTTGAGAGTTGGGACATATTCACTTGATCGGTGACTTCATCTGGCTTCATTCGCCGATAAAGGTCCGCATCCGCTAAACCAAAGAGTGGCCGTTGCTTCATTGCCTTTAAGCCAGACTTCCAAATGCCTAAGCGCCCCGCTGAAACCTCTTCATTTCCATCATCATGATGAATCTTAACAGGGGCAGCAATCACATCGCTTAATTTTTTCCCATTTTTTTGTCGTTCTGCAGACAAAAATTCTTCTCTAAAGTTAGCGTCTGTGGCTAATAAATACAGGCCTTGATTCACTATAGGAACATAAGAAAGGACTTTAGCAACAGAGCCATTCACAGAAACCACTAAAAAGATAACCAAAATCGTTTTCCCAATTCTTTTTCCAAAATGAGCAGGTGATGCGGATTGTAATAATTGACCCCCTCTATACAACAAAAACAAGATCCCAGCAGCTATTAAAGCGAGGGTCGTCCCTCTTGAAGAAGCCAAGATGAAATAAAGATATTGCACGATAGCATTCGCCACATATAATTTTTGAAAATGTCGCCAATTGCCTCTTTTTAAAACATTATTCACCAAAGAGGCCGCTACCGACACTGCGCCTAAGGCAGATCCCAGATTAGGACTTGTATATAATCCGAACAAACGATTTTCAATAAAGCCCTGTCTTTGCCAATAGGTTTGTGTCCCATCCAAGACCCAATAATGGATACTAAAGGCATACAAAATGAGAGATAAGGCGCCCAAAATAAAAATCAATCCAATGAAACAATCATTGAAGCGTTTCATCCACATCTGATTCTCTTTTCCTTCACTAAAAGAAAAAGGATAAACAAGAAAGACAGCCTGCATCGCATAGACCCAGTTAATGGCCGTATCTGGAAATTGGTAAGGGAAATTTAAAAATACAGAGAAGGCAAATCCCACACCAAAGAAGAAGAGAATGGGCCAAAAGCGTGCCGTAAACATTCTTCTTTCAAAGAAAAAATCTTTGGCAATGAGATAAATTCCCCATACAAAAGCAATTTTCATAGGATAATTGGTAATATACAAAGCACTTGGTACAATAAACAAAACATTAATAACCAGTGATATCAATCGAAATAGGTGAGGGTTGTTGATCCCCGCTACTATTTTTTTACTTATCGCCATAAACAAACTCCTTTAACGATTGGGTGGATTAATCATTCAACATGTCATCCATTAAAGTCGTATCTTCTGGCAAGTCTTCCTTAACAGTTTTCCCAATAATTTCATTAATACGTTTAGGTGCAATCCCTGTCCCTGGACGTTTAAAGGTTAACATTTCTCGAGTTAACGCAGTTCCTGCTTTCACATCTTGGGTTAAGACGATCGAACGGCGAGCATTTTTACGAGCAGCGGCTTGTGCTTCTAAATCAGCAGTTGCTTTTCCACGAATTTTCATTTGAAATTCCAATCCCGCTTTAAGAATCTTCATATCTTCTGGATCCATGGCATGGTAATGATCGTTGCCTGGAAGCGTCTTATCTAAAGTGTAATGTTTTTCGATAACCTTTGCACCTAAAGCCACCGCCGTCTTGATAATATCCATTTGTGAATCTGGGCGAGTATGGTCTGAATACCCAATAATATAATCTGGGAATTCCTTAATCAAGGTTTGAATAATATTCAAGTTAGCATCTTCATTAGGAGTAGGATACTCTAAGACGCAATGCATAATCACAATGTTCTTATTTCCTGTTTTTTCAATGGTTCGAACCGCTTGACGAATCTCTTCTAAGGTTGAAGCTCCCGTAGAGAGAAGAATAGGTTTGCCTTTTTTAGCTTGATATTCAATAAAAGGAAGGTTCGAACAATCTGAAGAGGAAATCTTATAGATATCCATCAAATCATAGAGATAGTCTGCTGATTCAAAATCAAAAGCAGTAGAGAAGAATTCAATTCCTACTTGCTTACAATACTCAGAAAGTTCCTTATATTCTTCATAACCAAAAGAATCAAACTTCTTGAATAATTCATATTGGGACGTTGTTTTTTCTTCACTCGTATCCCAGTAAGAGGGAGAGAACTTTGAAGCGATCGTTTTTGCCTTATAGGTTTGGAATTTAACAGCATCCATCCCTGATTCCTTGGCCTTATCAATCATTAATTTAGCGGCTTCCATCGGCGTGATTTCATTTTCCTTAGCAATATCATAATAGTTCACACCAATTTCTCCAATGACATAATACCCTTGATTCTCTAAAACTGAAAATAAACTCATTTTTTTCTCCTTATTCTAAGATAATCTTTAAAACACGATTTAAACCATGACGTAAGTCATTTCTTACCATTTGTTGACGCATTTGTTGGCGAATTTGTGGAGTTTCCATTAACCAAGTCAAAGTCCTCCCAATGGTTTCTGAATCCAGATGACTGCCTAAGCCTAGATTCATAAAGCCATTGGTAAGGTACCCAAACTCATGCGTCATCTCTCGCTCATTTTGAGCCATCAAGACAGTTGGCACGCCCATTGCTGCTAATTCTAACATCGTTCTTCCTTGAGAAGAAATTGCTAAATCTGCCTTCTTCATATAATCAGACATCACTTTCACATTTTGAATGACATCAATGGCATAAGGCAAGCTTGCAGCTTCTTCTTTCAAAGCTTCATAGGCTTGGTAACCGGGGCCCACAATAATCGTAAAATGAATAGCTTGATTTTGAGAGACATAGGGAATAGCTTCCAGTAATTTTTGACTCAAATTATTCGGATCTACTCCTCCAAAAATCACTAGGACCTCTTGAACCTTCTCGTGAAATTCACTCACTGAAGCAAATAAAAATTCATCTCGAATGACATAGTAGTCAGATCCCCAATAATACTGATTGCCCGACTTTTGAGGGGCATAAAGGTCATTAATGACAGCATCCGCAAGATCTGCACCAGGCCCTAAATCTTCGAAATTAATCAAGCGAACAGGAAGTTCTTTCAAAGCTTCCATATAAGACAAACTCGTATTGAGCATATCATTCACCACAACATCCGCATGGTAAGTTTTGATAAGATCAATCATTTCTTCATCCGAAGAAATCACAGAGTATGGGAAGTGACTGGCTTCCAATTTCTTTTGAGCCAAATCTGATTTTTCACTCGTTACAAAGTGAACTTGATGGTGGATTAAGCCATAAGCTAAAGCTAAGCCTCTATAAACATGTCCCAATCCAATTTTGGAATAGCCTTCTACCCGAATCAGAATGGTTTTCTTGGATAATTCATTTTCACATACCCACCAATCTTGTGGGCGATCTATATCCACTGCTTCGTTTTCTGGGACTTCAAATACAGACAGTTTCTTCCCAATTCGACTATTTTCTTGCATAGCCTGAGCACGAGTAATCAGAAAGGCACCTGTTTCAAAATAATTAGCCGGCAAATATTGACGATTTAACCGTTCTTTATAGTGAGGAATAATTTCTCCTTCTTCATTCTTCCCCCAAGACAAGTGTGGATGATTCACAACACTAATAATCGTTTCTACATCCTCATGCTCCATTAAATAATCAATGGCCTTATCCAAGGTTTTCGTCGTTAGAAGAGGAGAGGTAGCTTGTAAGGTAATAATTACATCATAAGTTTTTCCTTTTTTCTCTTCCATTTTTTGATAAGCATCATAGATAACCGGATCTAGCGTCACATGATCCTCTGCTAAGCCTTGTCCCCGATCAATCACCTGAGCTTGATAGGAAGTAGCAACTCGTGCAATCTCTTCATCATCCGTTGTGACACACACATCCATATCATACTGACTTTTTTGGGCATTACGAATGGCATACGCAATAAGAGGATGGCCCTCCAAAATTCGAACATTTTTTCGTGGAATGCCTCTAGAACCTCCGCGTGCTGGAATAACAGCAAGAATTTTCATTTTATTTACTCCTTTGATACTGAGTATTTACTTAGGCTATTATAGCACAACAAAAAGCGCCTAGGCATCACCCTAAGCGCTTTATTCTTAACTTTAGGCACTTCTTAAAAATTTCCTTATTCCATTTCTGACTTTCCTTTGAGCCAGTCTGCGGTTTCTGCGATTTGTTCAGGATATACAAAGATATAACCCTTCTTCTTCAACATAGGGATGAGTCTCTTTAAGGCTTGGCGACTCATAGGAATAGAGGCGTGTTGACGAATCACTGTGTGTCGTTTCACTTGAGACAACAACCGATAATAAATGCCTTCTTCTGTTTTTTCTTTCCAGTCATTCGCAGAATTATTCCAATAAATTCCCTTCAAAGGCGCACATAACTTTGCTGTTCTCTCTCTTTCCTGCCCATAAGGCGTTCTGAAACTTGTCGGTTTAAAACCCGTTACTTTTTCAATAATTTCTTGAGTTTTTTGAATTTGATCTTTAATTTGCTTGTCTGTTAACTTAGAAAACGGTGAGTGATCATAACCATTATTTCCCACATGGAAACCTTCTTCCACAATTTTCTTCGCTAAGTCGGGATTCTTTTCCACTTGTGCCCCTTGCAAATAGAAAGTTGCTTTCACGTCATTTTCTTTCAGAATTTCTAGGACTTCTTCTGTGCCTTCGTCGGGGCCTCCATCAAAAGTTAAGGCCACTAGCGGGCGAAAATCTGCCGGAGAACCTGTCAATAGGTCTGCCAATTCCTCATGAGCAAACAAGTGATCTAAAGGCTGACTTTCAGTACTTTCATCTGCTGTTTGATTTTTCATAGAGGTCGCATAATCCACTAAATGTTCCTTAAAAATCTTATTCTGTAAAACATTATTTAGATGCTCTCGCTGCTTAACCACTTCTTCATAAGCCTTCGCATACTTTTCAATATCTTCTTCTTCTCTCGTTGGGCTAAAGATAGCCGGCAAATCCTTCAATATTTTATCGATTTTCTCTTTTTCTTTTGCAACTTCTTTGATTTTTTGATAGGCCGTCTTAAGCTGAACAACCAAATCATCTTCATAATCAAAATCAAAAAGTGCCGACTTCTCTTCCACTGCTTTCATCTTGACATCACTATCCAATACCCACTCTGCATTGACTTGAGTGCCTACAATCAAAGGGTGCTTGTTTTCTACACAGTTATTCAAAAACGTAATGGCTTCCTGCTTACGTTGAGCCTTTAGAACAAGTTCCTCCAACACTTTTCTTTTTTCTCCACGTAATTGGCGAGTATCATATTTGGCTTTTTCAAACTGCTCAAAACTAATATTGGGATTAATATAATCATACTTTTCATCAAAATAGAGTTGACTCACTTCTTCTTCAACCTTTTCCTCCGTTACCTTTCGGTTATAAACCAAAAGCGAACACACTATTATTAATCCCAAGAAAAGCACGGTGAGAAATATATACTTTTTCTTTTTTGTCATAGCTTGCCTCTATTCTTTCAACGATCTCCCTCTTCTCAATGAAAAAGGACTAGTGACCTTCATTTCCTTTTTTGAAAATAAAATGTTTCTGAATTTGATAAGATACCAAAAAGAGAAAAATATCAACACCAACTTTTATCAAGGTTATTCGACTGGAAGCTAATCCTAGACTCAACAACCATACCAAACTTGCTGATGCTAACATTTGAATAATAACCAAACTGAAATACTTGATCATACTCTTCTCAGCATTAGAGCGAAAAACCCAAAATCGATTCAATACGTAATTAAACAAGCAAGAACATACTCGTGCAAACACGGTCGCTCCATACACTATTTTAAAAGAAGACTCTGTTCCACTTAAAACCTTAGAAAAAATATAGAAAAGGGATAAGTCTAAAACAAACGAAGTCAAAGCCGATCCGACATATTTCAAAAATGTTCCTTCAGCTGCCAAGTAACTAAAAAAAACACTATAAATAGCCCAGGAATCTTTCACCGGCTGGAAATGCGTTCCTTCATTATCATTGTGATAAATCGTTGCAATTGGAACTTCGATCAAAGGCACGCCCTGCTTAGCGGCATCAATAATCATTTTTAATTCATATTCAAACCGATCGCCACTCAATTTCATCAGCCGTTTTAAATATGTCCGAGGAATCACCCGAAGACCCGTTTGCGTATCTGTTAAAGAAATTCCAGTCACCGCTTTTAAGATCGTCCGCGTCATCTTATTTCCAAATTCACTTTTCCAAGGCACATTATTCTGAAAATCTCTCACGCCCATCACCAAAGCGGTCGGATGTTCTTCAAAACAAGAAATACACTTCATCATATCTTCATAGGTATGCTGACCATCTGAATCAATGGTTATCACACCTTCTACGGTAGGCATCTGATTCAAAATATAGTCAAAAGCCGTTCGAAGTGCACGCCCTTTGCCATAATTTCGATCATGTTCAAGCAAGATAACCCCGTATTCCGATTGAGCCTGTTTAAAATAACGCTCATAATTTGAGCCAGACCCGTCATTCACCAACAGAATAGGGAAATTTCTGGTTTCTAATCTTCGAATATTCGCGAGTAAATCTAACATTTTATTATCCGGCTCTAAGGACGGAATAATGATCGCAATCTCAGCCATAATAACTCCTTTTCTCTTACCTTTTAAGAAGCAAGTTTTTTCATAGGATTACAAGACAAAACACCCCCGAGAAGAATCGAACTTCCGGCACATCGTTTAGGAAACGATTGCTCTATCCACTGAGCTACGGGGGCATGATCTAAGAAAGCAAACAGTCTTTCTTAGTAAATGTATTCTTTTTTCCCATCCTTTAACCTAAGCAAAGGATCAATCATTTCTTTAGTATAAGGCTTTTCTTTTACGAGATCAAGTTTTTCAAAAAGCCTCTCTTAAAAATTTCCGAAGCTTCCTATTCTCCGCAATCTCCTTTTAACTAAAGGGAGTTGCAAACCTAAAGCCCCCCTCCTAACAAGAAGCTGCGTCCATAGTCACTAACTTTTCAAATAAGTCTTCGGAATCTTTGGGAACAAACAGTCGGTCCTGGTACAAAGCAGTCACTAAATGAAGAAGTGAGCGGCTATTATCTAAGACTTGTCGGGTATGCCTATCCGCCTGATCATAATACATCCGATACACCCACTCTGTTAAAAATAAAACTGGTGTCTTTTCTTCAAAAAGCAAATAAGGAGAAAGTGCTGCTGTGGAGTTCACAGTCGTCATGATCAAGTTCTTCGTATCAAAAAATAAGAGATATATCTCCCAAGGAAGATCAGTTTCTAAATAATCCACAGGTCCATACTTTCCTTTAGGAGAACGGGGATGTAATTTCACGAAAGCCTTCCACCCCACTTGATCGGCTACTTCCTTTACTCGCTGATACACAGCCACCTCATCAATCCCTGTCTTATCATGCAAGAAAGGCTGATCAAAATACAGAAGTCCATGTTCACTCTCCTCTTGAGGATGAATCTGATAAGCCTTCTGAAAGACTTCCCGAATGATTTCTAAAGCAGGGTTTCCCGCTTTAAGAGGAGGAAGAGAGATCTTTTGATCCGCTAAAGGGCGCTTCACCAAATCTGGGCGATAAAGATACTCCGATTCCCATTTTCCCGAAAAGAGAGAATGTTTATTCCAATCCAACTGTAATTGGTCCACCCAATTATTGACCTGCATAGGCGGTACTCCTAAATAAGGAGCCATCCCATCTTCAAAATAATGGAGGTGAAACTTTTTCCCACTCTTATGGTGCTGAGCATACAACAAACGTCCAAAATAATTATCCCCTGGAAAATACAGATGATCAAAAAATTCCTCAGTAAATGGATTCGTATTAAAGAACAAACGCGGAATACTCCGATAGTTAGGTCCCATCTTCTGATAAGAGATGCGCACCACTCGAATATCTTTCCGTAATTCCCTCAAAGTGCGATATAAGGTCTCTGCTTGAGTAAATTCATCGTAAAGATAGAGGGTCACATCTTCCCTTTTTAAAAAGTTCTCAATCAAATTTAAACTCGTCACCACATGAAGCGGTGTCCAAGCCAGTAAAGCGTGTCTCATGCCTTAGATCCTTCCTTTTTATGTTTCAACATATTTTGTGCCATGGCCTTGAGCGTAGGAAGATCCCGATGCAACAAAAGAAAGGCAATCATTAGATAGAGGACGACCTTGTACAAGAAATTCTGCCACATCAAAGGCCCCTCAGGATGACAAATATCGTAGAACAAGCCCATGCCACTCCCTAAAATCAAAATTCCGACATACCCCAACAAACGTTTTATCTTAAAGTCTACCGGCTCAATCTTACGAGATAAGAGATAAACAATCCCAGTGGTTAACATCCATTGCAATAAAAGAACAACTGCCGGCGTCATCAAGCCCAAGACTTGCGTCAAAGTGGCCGATAAGAAAACACTTAATAAAGAACCCGATAAGGTTGCCAAGAAAATAAACCGCGTGGCCTTGGTATTATAAAAGAGTGTATTCACATAAAACAGATAAATGGAACGAATCTGATAAGCAATCAAAATCACAGGCACTAAGGTCCACGCCAACAAGTAGGAAGGATGGATAAAGATCTGAATCACTTCTTTAATGAAGAAGGCCATGCCTAAACTTATCAAAAGATACAGTCGACTTAAAATATCTGTAAATTGAATGGCCTTCTCCTTTTCCTTACCTCCCATGTCCATCAAGGAATAAAACCAAGGAACATAAGCTGAATTCACGGAATATTGAATGGTATCAATAATCAACATAAACTGAGAAGCTGTAGTATACAAGCCAGCACTCGCCGTAGATACTTGATTATTCAAGAATAACCGCGACACAAAATCCGCAATCTGCGTAGACATTAAATGCGGTAGCAAGGGAACTGAATAAGTCAACGCTTCCTTGAGATAACTCTTGTTAAAACGAAAAGAAATAATATCCTGTTGGTACAAACTCACCAAGGAATACACTCCAAAAGTGAGCCCGGTCAAGAGATAAGACATTAACTGCCCGCTCGCTCCCCATTGAAAAATGACGATAAAGAGGATGTTGCAGGTGACCATCATTGCAAAATTCAACAAACTATTAATGGCATAAGTCTTCGCCCGCTCCATCGTCTGCAAAAGAGTCTGATAGATGGTATAGATAGGATTAACAATAACCGTTAAGACGCCCATAAAGATATAAGGATAAAAAGCAATGCTGCTAATAAAAGGCTCAATCAAAATATCCTTCAAAAGAACGATGATGCCTCCTAAGAGACAACTATTCAACAGAATAAAAATCATGATCGTCCCGTAGAAACTCTTTAATTGCTCCCAGTTCTCTCGATAACGATAATAGTATCTCTGGACCGCACTATTCAAAGAAAAAGTAAATAAGAGCGTTAATACAGCCGTTAAAGAATTAACCACTCCCACAATTCCATAATCTTGAGGGGTCAGATACAACGTATATAAAGGTAATAAAATAAATCCAATCGCTTTTTGAAAAATAGAGGTAATCGAATAAATTCCTGAGTTGATGAGGACTTTTTTTGCTGAAGACGGTTTTTCGTTCGACATAGGTCATCTCCCTTCATAAGATTCCAATATACCTTATACCCATAACGAAAACAAAAAGCAAGAAAAAACTTTGGCTTTAAAAAAAACTTAGAATTTTTCTTACTTTTTGTCCTTTTTATTTTGAATCCGCAAAAGAACCCGTCTGTATAATTTATTAGCGTAAGTCTTACTTCGCTACATAAACGCAATGCAAAATCCCACAAATAAGTTTCTGAATTTGGAACGGGTCTCCCTTTTACTCCTCCGTTCCTTTCCATACAAAAAAGCTGCCGAAGCAGCTTCTTTATTGAATATCTTGCAAAATTTGTTTAATATTTCGTTTACCATAAATAACACGTACAAGATTCACGTACTTTTTCTCTTCGTCAATAAGATAGACAAGCAAAAAGTGATCAACTACCACCTTCCTTAACTTCTTATTCCATTCAAGCCGTGGAAATCTATCTGGGAAAAAGGAAAGTCTTTCTATTTATTGCCTTATTTTATTCACTAAACGTAAAGCATAGATCGGCTGTTCTAAATCAAAAGCAATGTAAGCATAAATATCTTCTATATCATCTGCTGCTTCTTGGGTCATCAGAACTTCATAAGCCATATTTTTCCTCTAGTTTTCGAAAAACTTCTTCTGACGGCAAAACTTTTCCTTTTTTGATATCATCAATTCCTTTTTGAATCGCCTTATCTAGCTCTTCTTGCGTCATGCCTTTTAATGCTAATGGTTTTCTTCTAATGGTCATCGGAAAGGGAAGTCCCTGAGTTTGAATAACCTGTCGATAAAACATATTGATAGCTCCCGAAACAGAAACACCCAATTCTGAAAAAATAGCTTCTGCTTCTTCCTTTACTTCCGGTTCTACACGCGCATAAACACTATCTGTCTTCGCCATAACTATTCCCTCCTTCATTTCTCTATTTTATGCAATATGCTAGCAGTTCGCAAGCTTTAGAATTACCAACTTACACTTCTCTTCATTATTGTAAAAAATATTAACTTATTTTTTTATCTACTTTTTCCTATAACCAACATTTCAATCATTTTTTGTCGATTATTGTTTTCAGAAGATTCAGTTGAACTAGTGGGATCGATAAATAGCATCGGTGGTGTCAAATACTGAAGCACTTATCTCATTTGCAACAATTGCTTTTCCTACATACTCAGAATAAAACACTCTTCTTTTCCTTTCTATACCTGCTTTTTGTACTTTACACTGCTTTTTTTGAGCGGGTTGTCCCTTTAATTTTTGTTTTGAGAATAATTTGAAATTCTGTGTTTTTAATGAAAGAGGAATAAAGAAGGCCAACCCTATAAAATAAAAAAGCCGCTCTTTGTATAAAAAGAGCAGCAAACTATGGATACTAATAGGATAGTTTTCGTCGCTTAAGAAGACGCCACAAGGTGATCCATATCTTCCAATAATTGATTGAGTATTTGTTTATTTGGCATAGTGGTAATCACATGGCAAATTGCACCTTTAACAAGAGGCATATGAGCGCTTAAAAGCACAATATCATAGTCACAATTCGTTTCCGAAAAATTAATCACCCGTGAACAAGTTTCAATCATCGCTTTATTTCTCAGCATCTCTTGGAGAGCATTCTTATACTTCTCGTCGAAGGCATAATTCCCTGTATAGACCAAAATCTTAACTGGACGTACAAGACAAGGAAGTTCCTGAATAAGATTAGGCCAAAGAGAAAGCAACTTAAACAAAAGATAGTCAATACTGTGTACAGAGGACTCATAGGTTTCTTGGAGTTGGTCTAGATACTCTTGCAAGATGTGCTGGAAGTCTTGAACAAAGTTAGAGTTGATCTGATGGACTGCCGTCGTCAAGTCCGATACAAAGAAAGGATTAACTTCTGTAAAGAGATCACGAACGAGATTATCTGTGTGGCAATAGTTATGCACCACCATCGTTAAAAGTTTTATATCCTCGTCTTTCAAGCTAGTAAAGCCGTACTTTTTCTTGAGGTTTTGAAAACTATCCATAAGATAAGTCACATGGCTAAAACTCTCATCAGACGGAATATACTTACGATCAAGACATTCATAGTAAAGAAGAGTATAATCATCCACTATCCCTGCTAAAAGTTGGTAAGTCATCAAGCGATTCACTTCTAAATCTCTTCCGCACAAATTCAAATGGTCAGGGAGTTTGCGAGCAACCATATAATCTGTTTTTTCATCACGAAGTTTCCATGAATCTGGCAAGACAAGATGATTTTGAAGCGTTCGTGCAATGTTAACGCCCATTTGAATGTAAGTATAAGGATAGGCTTGATCAAGCGCAAGACAGGGCGATGAGAGACACAACTTCTCAAAGCAAAAACGTGCTTTTTCGTAAGTAACCTCTGTTAATGGCCAATCTGCTGGATCATAATAAGCATCTAAGAAAAGCGGATATAGTCTTCGGTAAGTAATCTCATCCATATCCAATCTCAAAGGAGCAGAAATTACCTTAGCTGGAATATGCATTGTCTCTAAAAATTTCGTAATCTTCTTCAGCGTTCAATAGACCGATGTTCGACTAATATAGAGAGCGTTCATAGCTTCTTCAACTGTTTGAAATCGTTGGTTAAACAGACCGTCTAGAAGTTTGAAAGTTACCATCTGACGGACATATTTTCTGAAAAAGTAACTATAAGAGTAATTGGACCCAATTCGGAGTTGCACCCCATTTTTAACATGGAAGATCACTATTTCTTCTTGGAATTCGGCTTCCATTTCTTTGAGATCTTCTAACAAAATAGAAGCTGAACAATCTAATTGCTTGACTGCTAAGCTTTACTAATTCGTCTGTTGAAGAGGTCATAAAATGTTTTATTAAAGCCAACTATCGTTTGGCCTTCTTGGTCAGTAACAAGCTAGACATATACTTGACGCTCCCTTCTTTTGAAGAGTATTGAAGAAGGAATTCCCCTTCTTATGCGATTCAATTTCCACTTTCTACTCAAGAACTTGAAGACAAAATGAGTAATTGTGTAAGATGGAGAGAATCTCATCTTTATATGGGTATACTATACCTTATCTTTTTTATTTCATAAAATTCTCACCCAGAGAGTAAGAGATTGAGGAGCCCATCAAGTATGAAAAAATCCTGTGCCTACTGATCAAATAGAGAACCTAAGTGGATAAGCTCTATTTCTTGATTATCACTACTCTTCTGCACGCGAATCAGTGAGCGATAAGTAATCGGAAGTTTTCTCTCATGAACATCAGATTCGGCAAATACCACAGCCCCGACAACTTCACACTCGAATTCTTTCACCAGACTATGCATTCCCTTCATGGTTCCTCCAACATTCATATAGTCATCTACAATCAAAATATTTTGATGGCGGGATAAACTATTTTTAGTGAGTCCCATTTTTTTTACTTGATTATTATTTCCAGCCACATAAGTGACCGAAACCGTAGAACCTTCTGTTAATTTGGCTTCTCTTTGAACGACAACAAAAGGCACATTTAAAGCGTAGGCCACTGCTTGCGCTAAAGGAATTCCCTTCGTGGCCATTGTCATGATCACATCAATTTCTTGATTAAAGTAAGCAGAGGCAATAATCGTCCCAATCTTCCTTAAATCTTCAGGATTCCCTAAAATATCGGAAAAATAAAAGTAGCCGCCGGGCAAAATACGTTGATTATCACTCAAGCGGAGCGCTAATTGCTCCATATATTTTCTAGATTGATCTTCGGCTAGTCTCGGACGAAAGACTACTCCTCCCGAAGCTCCAGCAAGGGTTTCTACTTTTCCAATGCCGGCTTGTTTAAATTGATCTGCAATAATGCCTATGTCCTCAGATATCGAAGATTTCGCTGCATTATATGCTTTTCCAAAAAATGGCAAAGGAATCGTCGTATACGGGTGATTGAGTAAGTAATGCGTCATATCGACTAATCGATGACTGCGCTTCATTTTCATAAGTCAAACTCCTTCAGTTATTGCTTTTTTTATTATAGGGGAAATCTCCTAGAAATCAATAGTGCCGGCTGAAATTGTTCGTTTCTCTTACAAAAAAGATTTTCCTCTTAGGGGGTTCCTCCTAGTTTTGATGAAAGAAATGACTTTTTACAGTCATTTTTAGAATGATTTCATAATGCTGAGCCCAATACTTTCTAAAGCAAACAAGCCCACAAAAAGGGCTGCAATCGTTGCTCCAGGGGGCGTATCAAAGGTATAGGACAAAAACAGTCCACCTAACATCCCTATCAAACTAATGCCAACTGCTAACAGAATAACGCCATTAAAGCTTTTCATTAATCGCATGGCAATGGCAGCGGGCATGATTAAGATAGAGGAGACTAACAAAGTCCCTGCAATAGGCATCATAATGGCAATCGCCAATCCTGTAACAATGGAGAGACTCATGGAGATCAATTGCGTTGGCAAACCAGAAGTATAAGCAATATCTTCATCAAAGGCATCCACATACAAAATCCGTTTCAAAACAAGATAACTCAGCAAGACGAGAATAGCGAGTACGATTAATAATTTGACTTGAAGGTTACTTACTGTCACAATCGATCCAAATAAGTAAGACTCAATACTATTGGCAGACTCCACGCGAGACATGAGGAGAAGGGCAAGGGCCATCCCTCCAGACATTAACATGGCGATAGAGATGTCGGAATAATGACTATAAACTTTCCGCAAGTATTCGAGTAAAATAGCTGCCACACACACGACACCAATCGTAGTGAGTAAAGGATCGATCTCTAATAAGAATCCCAAAGCCACCCCCGCTAAAGAAATATGCGACAGCGTATCTGACATTAGGGATTGCTTGCGTAAAACTAATAATAACCCTAAAACTGGAGCAAAACAAGCGATGGCTCCACACGCAATAAAGGCGCGAATCATGAATTCATACTGAAACATCGCCATGGCGATCCCTCCTCTCGCGTTAGATGGATATGTTTATCAAAATATTCTTCTAGTTGAATATCTTCATGGGTAACCATTAAAATAGCTTTTCCGTGCTTATGCGTATTATGTTTTAGCAAGCGATAAAAATCTTCTCTCGATTGTTTATCCATACCTGTTGTAGGCTCATCCAAAACAAAAAGATCAGGGTCTGTCGCAAACACACGAGCCAAACAAATTCTCTGCTTTTGACCGCCAGACAGTTCTCCAATTTTTTTGTGGGCTTGTTCTAACATACCCACCGATTCTAAAGCTTTCTTCACATGCTCATGATCCTCTGGCGTTAACCGCTTAAACCAGCGTCCTTGTTGATAACGTCCCGATTGAACAAATTCATAAACTGTAGAAGGAAAACCTGCATTAAAACTCGCCACCATTTGTGGAACATACCCTATCTGGAGGAAAGTGCCGGATACGTTTGTTTTAGAAATCTTAACTGTTCCCACGTCCGGTTTCAATAGGCCTAAAACATTCTTAAGCAGCGTTGATTTTGCTGCTCCGTTCTCTCCTGTGAGAATCACGAACTCTCCCGGATCAACGGTAAAGGTTATGTGATTCAACACCGGTTCACTGCCATAAGAAAATCGAAGATTCTCTACTTCAATATAGTGCATGGACTCAACTCCTTTCATTTTCTTCATTATAAG
>QWCD01027731.1_pt1 | contig 29735 bp, 15 predicted proteins | sample 1972461 | NCBI WGS metagenome assembly QWCD01 (sample SAMN09866717, study PRJNA288562) | Human vaginal metagenome isolate term4_vaginal, whole genome shotgun... | isolation source: vagina | host: Homo sapiens | place: USA: California | reverse complement strand
GATGTTACGCCTCAAACGCTTGAGCGCTACATTATTGCGCGAATTGCGCAGTAACATACAATCGCACTACATGGCAGGTCGTCGTTCGCGCGTTACAGCGCGCTCACGTCTTCGCTTGCGTTGAAAGCACACTGTGCTTTCAACTTTGAGCAAGCTCAGCGAATCGAAGTGCATTCGCGCGCTACGCTTTAAGCGCTCATGCAAGTCGATTCGCAGTCCTCCGATGGTGATTCATCGAATGAAGAAGAAAAATCGAGAATCTCGGTGATGAAAGCTACGCAATTGTTCTAGATATTCAGAAGGTTTGATGTATTTCTATACGAGCAATAAAAGAGGAGAGTAGCGACGGGATTTGCGAGGAGAGAAATACTCAAACCTCGCGCAATACCAAGTAAGGAAACCGTACTACGCTCTAAACCCAGACGCTCGCCTAGATGCCAGCGGCTACTACTACTGAGCTGCTGCTTTAGCTGGTTTTGACTTACAAACGCCGGGGAATTTTCTCCGGCGTTTGTAGTCGTTTTGGCGTTATGTGGAAACATTTGCTGTGTTATTCCACGGCATTTGTTTTCGCTCTGGCTTTATTTGACCACATTTGCAGGAAAAATGTAAGGCGATTGGAGTTGCGTTAAAAATTACGTAAGTAGCTCTGTAGTTCAGTATGCCATATTTAGTACGTGTAGCATTGCGTATGTCGCCTGATATTACCTAATGCCAGTAGTACGCTGTCATTATCGCAGTGGTGTGCTATCTCGCTACCAGTACCCAGATCATTTAACGGCATCTATTTGTAGCACCTATATCTCTGTAGATTATACCTCTGTAGCCTACAGTTCTATAGCTTTACAGATATAACAATGCTCCGTGGTTGAAGAGTTGTCGTAAATTTTGCGAACCCTTTTATCACGGAGCATATGTATATTATTTATTCAATTTTAATATTTGTTGCACCACCAACGTTTAGTCGCGCTTCTTCCTGCGAATAATGACTGCGAATGCAGCACCTATTGCGGCTGCGAGTGCAGCAACAGCGCCTGCTGCAGTAATTGCAGAGCCTGTATTGGTTAACTTTGATTGCGCAACCTGGCCGGAGGAGTGACGTGCAGGAGACTTAGGAGCTTGTAACTGAGTGTTATTGCTCTTATTCCTGTTGTTTTCACTGTTGCCAGTGTGTTCATCAGAATCATGAGAACCAGATTCATGTTCTGGGGTCGGTGCAGGTGCTGGTTTCGGTGTTGGCGCCGGTTCTGGCGTTGGTGTTGGTTCTGGTTTCTTGGTTGGGTTGTTTCCGACTTTACCGTTTGCCGTGTTGGATGGTTGACCATTCTTCTTGGCTTGCGCGGTAATCGTACTACCATCCTTGATTTGGGTTGCAGGGATGGTGACTTTACCAGTCTTAGGATCAACAGTCACGCCGGTTGGAGTGTTACCGTCAATAGTCCAGTTACCATTCTTATCTTTCTTCACGGTAATTGTTACAGGAGTCGTTGTATCGCCTTCTGGAGTATACGTGATTTCGAGAGTATCAGCATCTGCTGTTGGGGTAACAGTTGCGGAACCTTGCTCAACACCATCTTGTGGCGTGAGTATAGTCGGCCCACCCGCAGGCGTTGGCGTTGGTGTTGGTGCAGGCTTCTCCTTTTCGCCAACTTTAGCAGTTACCACTTCTGACTTGCTCTTGCCAGTCTTATCGCTACTGTCTTCTGATTGCGCAGTAATAGTGCTACCGCGCTTAATCTTGTTTGCTGGAATCGTAACAACGCCAGTTTGCGGATTAACGGTTACGCCTTCTGGAGTGTCTCCGTCAATCTTCCACTCATGCTTGTCGCCTTCAGCAACAACAGTAATCGTTGCGGTTGTTTCACTGCCTTCTGGAGTGTAAGTAACTACAACCTTGTTCACGCGCGTATCCGTGAGATCAGGCGTCACGCTAGCGCCACCCTCGGCTGGAGTGTCAATCTTTGGCTTAGTTATATTTCCGCTGACAGTAATATTTACGCTATCGCCTGTCTTTGCACCATCACCCTTACCGTTGGTTGGTGTGAGGGTGACGATGGCACCAGGCTTTTGCTTGTTGATAGTAATAGTGAAGTCGCCATGAGCATCTGCAGTACCAGTTCCGATTTGCTTTCCATCTTTGTCGGTAACAGTTACTGTTGCGCCCGGAAGAGTCTTTCCAGTGATGATTTGTTTAGTAGAATCATCTGGATTGTCTTTTAGCGTTTGCTCACTAATCTGTGGAGTCTTAAAGCCAGTTACAGCAGTAGCAGGATCAGATGGTTTGTCTGTCTTGTTCTTAGATACTGCAGTAATAGTGCTGCCGTCTTCCAAATTCTTTGTTGGAATAGTAACAACGCCAGTATCTGGATTAACGATTACGCCTTCTGGAGCGTCTCCGTCAATCTTCCACTTACCATCGTTATCCTTCTTAGCAATAATTGTGCGAACTGGCTGTTCTGGACCATTGATTGAATTTGGCTTAGCATTGATTTCAATTTTCACAACCGTTGTGTCATCAGTTGGCGGAGTTACAGTTACGTTTCCGCCGTTCTTCTGGTTGTCGGTTGGTACCGTAATCGTTGGCTTTTGTGGCTTAGCTGTGACGGTTACAGTAGTTGCGTCACCATCAACTCCACCCTTGCTTGGAACAAGTTTGAGTGTTGTTCCAGGGGTCTGATGAGGAACATCAACGGTAAAGCTGCCATCTTTATCTACAGTGACAGTTATTTCTTTATCGCCATCCTTCAATGCGGTGCCATTACTGTTTTGAACCTTGATAGTGGCTTCAGGAGTTCCCTTACCAGTAATAGTTGTCTTGCCATTATCTGCAGAACCTTTATCGCTAGGCTTGTTTTCGGCTTTACCATCGTTGATAACTGGCTTGTTCTGTTCCACAACGTTTACTATTACTGGTACGTTCACAGGATTTGCGATACCCGGAATAGTTACCACGACAGTGCCGTTCTTATTTTTTCCAGCTGTCTTGGTATCTGGAGTACCGTTAGTTGCCCAAGCAAACTTGGTTCCGTTAGGTAACTCATCCTTATTGGCAATGCTGTTTTCTGCGCTTGGAGAATCACCAACATGTACGCTCACCGTTTTACCGGCTGGATTTGGCACAACGAGCACGTTGACTGGAATGTCAACATCTGGCTCGCCTGGCACCTTAACGGTCACAACGCCTGGTTGGTTGCCAGTCTTTGAGGTATCAGGCTTCTTCTTCCAAGAAATACTAGCATCCTTAGGTAGATCCTTATGATTCTTAATAACATCCTCTGGCTTAGGAGTAGTGTCAGTTGTGTCACCATTCTTCTTTTGCAACACAGTTACGTCGTTTGCAACAGGTTCTGGTGTCACAGTAATTGTTACTGGCACTTCTTGAGGTGCTTGCCCTGGAATCTTGACAATCACTGTGCCACTAGCAGTGCCTGGCTTGTCGGTCTTTGGAGCAGCATCCTTCTTCCACTCGAATGTGGTTCCCTTAGGGAGCTTGTTGTTGTTATCAATGCTGTTCTTAGGATCAGGATTGCTGTTCTGTGGGACGGTGGTTTCCTTTGCTATAGGCACAGGGTTTACGTTCACAGTTACAGGAACATCAATCGTATAACCAGACTTGCCATTTACGCCTGGAATGGTGACTTTTACTTTACCGCCTGTCTTTTCTCCAACGGTATCTGTAGTTGGTTTGCCACTATCTTCCCACTCGAACGTAGTGCCATTAGGGAACTTACTCTTATCGCTAGAATCCTTAATAGCATCTTTAGCTTCTGGCAGTGTGCCATTTTGTGGAACGTTCACAACATTCGCTTCTGGCTTTGGCAAAACGCTCACTGTTACAGGCACTTCTACAGGGGATTGACCTGGGATGGTAACAATAATCTTGCCATTCTTTGCGCCAGGATTGTTAGTATCTGGCTTATCTTCAGGTTTCCACTCGAACTTAGTGCCCTCAGGGAACTTACTCTTATCGCTAGAATCCTTAATAACATCCTTAGCTTCTGGCAAATCCTTGCCCTGTGGCACGTTGACTTCAGATGCACTTGGGTCAACAACGTTAACCGTTACTTCAACTTCTTGAGGAGTATCAGATCCAGGAATAGTAATCTTTACTTTGCCTTTTACGCTGTTACCTTCCTTAGATGTGTCTGGTTTTCCGTTGTTATCCCACTCGAACTTAGTGCCATTAGGGAACTTATCCTTATTGGCAATGCTGTCCTCTGGCTTAGGCTCCACGCCCTTTGGCACAGTCACAACTTTAGCTGTAGCAGTTGGAGCCTTGATAGTTACAGGTACGTTAATAACAGTTGTTGATCCATCCGGATACGTAACTGTTACAGGCACTTCAAACTTGCCAGCCTTATCTCCATTAGGAATCTTAGACTTATCCCCCTCAGCAATAGAGTAAGTTGGCTTATTTGTTTCGTTCGTTGGCCAGGTAGGAACACTTACTTTGCCGATAATTTCGTCGTCCGAAGGCTTTTGACCATTATCTTTTTCAAGATTATCTGCCTTAGGTGGGTAAAGTTCAGACTGCTTATTGCTAATAGTTACTGGCACGTCAACAGTGTCAGTTGTGCCATCTGGGTAGGTGACTTTAACCTTAACAGTAGAGTTTCCAGGAGTTTTACCATCTGGAAGCTTTGTGTTAGGCTCGTTCAACTCAATCTTTGGTTGTTCCTTTGAATCTTTTGGCCAATTAGGAACAGTTACATTGCCTGTTACATCATCAGATGTAACATTCTTGCCAAACGGCTTAACAACAGGTGTTACCTTTGGTTCGAAAGTATCCGACTGCTTGTTCTTAATAGTCACATCAACAGTAACTTCATCAGTTGTGTTATCTGGGTATGTGACTTTAACCTTAACATGATAGGTGCCAGGGGTATTGCCGTCTGGAATATCTTTATCGTCGCTTGTAATGGCGACTGTTGGCTTATCGCCATCCTTCTTTGGCTTAAAATCAGGAACAGTTACAGCATCCGTAACAGCTTTCTTGGTCTTTTCTTTACCAGTGCCATACGGCTCTTCCACAGGGTCAACTGCAGGAGTGTTTGCAGTGGCATCGGTATCTGTAACTACTACAGGCACTTGCACAACAGTGCTGGAACCATCCGGGTATGTGACCTTAACAGGTACGTTAGTTGTGCCAGTCTTGTCTGTAGAAGGCAGAGTGCCATTTGGATCTACAAGTTCTACTGTTGTTCCCTTTGGAGCAGGCTTATCCTTAACTGTAGAAGTCTTCACAGCATTCTTAATGTCTTCAGCAGTAGGTGCTGGATCATTACGCTTCTTGTTGATAGCTTCTGCGCTTGGCTTGTAGGTCTCGTTATCTGGATTGCCAACTGTTACAGGAACTTCCACGTGATCCTCAGAACCGTCAGGATACTTAACAGTAACCTTAACGTTTACGGTTCCAGGAGTCTTAGTGTCGATAGGTGTTTGATCTTTATCAACTGTAATTGTTGTACTATTTGGTTTGTTTGGAACAGTGACTTTAGCAATGATGTCATTGTCAGAAGGAGCCTTGCCATTATAACCAACGTTGATTCCATCAGGCTGCTTTGGCTCATACTTCTTATTCTGAGGCTCGCCAACCTTAACGGTTACCGTTGCATGATCCTTAGAACCATCCTTATATGTAATGGTTACAGGAATATCGAAAGTACCAGGCTGAGTGCCATCTGGAACAGTCTTAGCTTTGTCGTCAATAGCAATACTTGCGCCTTCTGGAAGAGAAGTAAGTTCTTTATCTCCCTGCTTTAGCTTAATGCCATTGCCGTTTCCAATTCCAGTAATCTTGTTTTCAATGGTAGTATTCGGCGTCTTATTGTAGTCAATGTTAATTGTTTGACCTTCTGGCTTATAAGTTTCGCTTTGTGGCTTCAGCACTCTAACAGTTACTGTTGCAACGTCACTAGAGCCATCCTTATACGTAACCTTAACCTGCACTTGGCTTTCGCCAGGCTTATCGGTGCTTGGAACGTCTTTTGTGTTGACGATTTCTACTGACTTGAGTTTATCTTTTCCAGATGTGCCATTCCACGTCAAGCCGCCGCCATTATCAAACGACTTAATTTTCTTAGTCAATTCTTCTGGCTTAGTGTTCCATGGAACTTCAACTGTTTGACCCTTTGGATCATAATCCTTAGCATCCTTATGAATCAACACAGGAACATTAACTATTGTAGTTGAATGATCCGGGTATGTAATTGTTACAGGGACAGTGTGAACACCATCATCTTGAGGAATATTTCCAACTGTGAAAGTCAAATCTTTCTTATCAATTGGGGTCTTCTTCGGGTCATCCTTCTTGGTAATAATAATCGCGTTTGTAATAGCGTTTTGGTCAGGATTCTTTGGTGTAGCATTAGGAGCAGCATTATGCTCTTCAGCATCCGTGTATACGGAAATCTGAACCTTAAGCTTAGACTCGTTGCCAGCTTCGTCTGTAACAACAAGCTCACGAGACCACTTATTGTCTGACGAATTGGTTATATTCGCATCTCGCTGAGCAGTGCCTTTAATATGAATAGTCGCAGGCTTTTCTGCAGAATTCCCGTTTTGATTGTCAATAGTGATTTTTCCGTCATGACCTGGGAATGTTGCTATTGTTGCACTCTTGATCTTTCCGCTGTTGTCATAAGCGTTGATATCAATGCTGAACGGTTTGCCATTATGTACCTTGAACTGGTAGTACTCAGGTGTTTTATCGGTATCTGCTCTCTTTGCCTTATTGGTACTAGGTGTGTTAATAACAGGCGCGATATCGTCCTTAACGGTAACGGTTGTAGTAACGTCTTTAGTTGAACCGTCCTTAAATGTTATGCGAACTTTAGCATCTTTCTGCGCGCCAGGCTTATTCCAATCTGGTTCTTTAGCCCAAGAATACTTAGCGTCCTTAGGCAGTTTCTTCACTGCTTCTAGATCAATGCCGCTCTTAGGATCCGGATGCTTTGTGCCGTCGCTCATGTTGTACGTAACAGGCGTTCCTGTGACTTTGCTGTACTTATCTGATTGCGGTTTAACGATAAACTTCACAGTAACTTTATTAGTGTTGCCCGAAGGGTCCACAGCTGTGATGGTACGCGTATACTCGCCAGGCTTAGTGTTGAGTGGAGTAGTGCCGTCAAGCGTCAAAGTCTTAGGATCTGCAGTTGTGCCAGTTCCAGTAGGAGCTTTTTCTGTCTCGCCTGGAGTTTTAGGCGTTAAAGTAAGAGTTGTAACTTCTCCGCTATTGTCTGTTGCAGTAATCTTAATATCGTTCTTATCACCGCGGTACGTATTGATAATAAATACTGGTGCGTCTTTTGGACCACTTAGATGTGTGCCGTTAATGGTGTTATATGTACCACAGTCGCCCTTTTGCTGAATCGCAACTTTAGGACTTTCGTTATCCCTAACAGTTACCTTAACAGCAACAGTTTCAACGCGTGGGTGATTTTTGTCGTTAGTAGGAATAGTTACAATAACTTTTCCAGTCTTTTCCTTGCCAACAGTGGAAGTGTCTGGAGTGCCGTTAGTTTCTTTGCTCCAAGCAAACTTAGTTCCTTTTGGTAAGCTTCTGTGGTTGGCAATAGCCTTCTTTGCGTCTTTTTCGTCTAGCTTATGACCTAAGTCAACAGTAATATTTCTCGGCTTAATGTCTTCTTTTTTCTCCACTTTTACAGTCACAGTTTTTTCTGTTTTGTGACCAGCGGCATCAGTTGCGGAGAACGTAAGAGTATAAGTGCCAACTTCTTCAGGCTTAAAGCCGGAGAAGCTATAAGTGAAAACCTTTTCCTTATCACTATTCTTCGTGTAATCAGTTTTTGCACGCGCTGCGACAGCCATCATCTTACTGAAATCATTTCGAGCAAAAGCCATCGTTGCTGTTGCTGTGTCAATAGACTCAATCTTTACATCATCTGTTGCAGTAAGCTGTATCTTCAGATCGTCGCCAACTTTTACGGTAATGCTATCTTTATCGGCAGTAAGCGTTGGAGCTTTGTCATCCTTAGTAGCCTTCTTAGCGTCGCTTGCGTCAGAGCTTACGGAATCTGCAGTAGTAGTTACTGCAGTAATGTTTCCTTCAGGAATGCCGTTAGCAACTGTAATTGTAACTTTGCCATCGTTGCCAACTTTTCCAGTTCCAATTTGATTGCCCTTGCTATCTTTAAGCGTTACAGTGCTTCCAGCTGTGCCAGGACCAGCGTCAACTACAACTTCCTTGCCCTTTACGCCTGCAACACCAGTCAAATCAGTTTCAATTGTAGGTTTCTTAGGGCGAACTGTGAAAGTAACCTTTTCTTCCGCTGTGCTGCCATCGCTAAACGTGACTTTAGCAGTGTACTCTCTTTTTCCTGCAACAGCTGTGGAAGGCTCGCCATTAACCCACTCTGCGCTCTTGATGTTATCTTTAACCTTCTTATCGGTTATACCAAGATATTCCTTAGCGTCAACCTTGTTTCCTGTTTTAGTAAGAGTGTCGCCAACATTTACTTTAACTTCGTGATCTTTCAGCTCGCTTTTGTGTTGCAATGCGAGCGGCTTTCTGACAATTACAGGAATCGTAACAATATGGTACGAATTGTCCGAATATATTACTTTTGCTGATGTGGATGTTGTAGCAGTGTCTTTCCCATTAAAAGCTATATCTGGTAGTTTAGTCTCTGGGAAAGTATTGAAATCTAGTTGTCCACCGCCTTCAATATTAGAAACATGTTTCTTTAATTCTTCATTAGTTGCCTTATGCCCCCAATCAACAGTAATCGGTGTAGTGGTTGGAGCCTTGTACTTCTGGTTCAGATTTTTAAGATGTACTGTAACTTTCTTTTCTACTTTGTTTTCAGAAGCGTCGGTTGCAGAGACAGTAACCGTGTAGTCAGTATTTGCTGGCGTGTTGCCGTTCTTATATTCAAACTTAACTCTATTAACAACATGGTTGTGATGCTTAGCTTCAGTTGCTTCCATGCCATTACTGTTTTCAGTGACATCTCCATTACCGTTAGGAAGACCCTTAACTGAGAAGCTATTAACCTTTCCGCTGTCATCTGATGTGCTGAAAGTGATTGTAGGAATATCTCCCTGATATACGGTTATGCTGTTGTTTGAATCGCTAATCTCCTTGCCGTTTAAATACAGCTTTGGAGGTATTTTATCGCTTTTTGTGCGCTTAAGGTTTGGTTCACTCCAGCGCTCGCGACCAGAAATAAAGGTGTATGCTGAGTTAGTCGTTCTACCATAAGTACTTGTATTTGCCCATGTATAAGCATCTTGGATGTCTTCAAGAGTGACTCCTTGACGTAACTTTACTTTGCAATGCATGTGCACTGCAAAGTCGACGTTTGTAGTTCTTAAGCCGATGCCGTAGCTCTTGCCGCTATATACGCCTCTCAATGTTGTAGCATTGCTAATAACCCCGTCGCCTGCATTCTTGTGGAAAGTATCACTCAAATCTTGCTTGTTGCTGTTTCCTCCTCTTATGCCTAAGGTTATTTTGTAAATAGAATTTCCAAGGTGCTGATCATCTTGCAAAGGCTTACTAAGTGTTGCTGATTGGCTATCTTCTTTAGTGAATAATGAAAAATCGCGTGAAAGAACAGCGTTTTTTGTTTGTGGACTAGTGCTATTTCGTTTATAAAAATTAAAGCTTAAATCACTTAATGTGTCTCCATTGTAATAACCATTATTTAAGTCAGCAACTGCAAAAGGAATTTGCCAAACATACTGTTGTTGTTTGGAAGCGCCAGTCATATCTTTACCATCGTTGTTAAAGAACACATCGAAGACTAAATACTTAGCACCGTTGTTTTCTTCAAGGTGTGCATACATATCCGACTTTTTAGTAGTATTACTGTAATCACCTAAACCGTCGGATCCTATTTGACCGATTGTTCCATTGCTGTTAGCAAAGCGATACCTTTGGAACTCAAGAATATTCGGCGTATGTAGCCAAGGAGTAGTGTCTGCGTTACGCACTTCTTGCGCGAAAGCTGCCGTAGTTGGAGGAAGAAGAATATTAGAGGATGCGAGGATTGGCTGACCACCCAAGCAGGTTGCTGCAGTGAGAACTGTGGCAAGTGTGCTCAATGACACCTTGCGCATGGTTGCATACGCAGAAGATGAATCAACGTTTTTAAACGAGCTCTCAACTTGCTCGCGTGCATGCTTTTTGCGGTTGTTATTTGCCATAATAATCCGTAATCCTTTATTCTTGTGCTTCTTAATTTAACGTTCCTTAATGTGTGTCGTATATAAACTTGTGTCTAGTTCTTCTTCAAATACGAATTCTGTGTTTGCATAAAGCAACGGTAGACAATAAGTACGCTTATATACATGCTGCATAATATTATATCGTATTTTTACTATTTTGTCGTAATTTTTTTATTGTTAAGTGTTCCATAACTGTAAAATTTCCTGCGGGGGGGGGGCTCTATGTATAAAATATTGGCATAACGACGGATTGTTTAAAATTATCTAAAATTTTATCGTTTTATAGTAATTTATTCGCATATGAATTAATCACACTTGTAGCGTTTCTTGTACACATGCTTAAGCAGGTCGTAGCGGCGTAATTTTCTGGCGTTTGCTGTCGTTTTTGTAGTTTTGGAAAACATTTGCCGGTGACTTTTTCGGCGTTTGCTACTGCAGTAAAAGCGTGCAAGTGATTGTTGATTTAAATATATTTTATACAAGATTTTATATAGTATTTTTGCGTAGAACATAAAAAAGTATGTATATGTACTAAAAGTAGGTGTGTATGATTGCAGGAATAGGGCACGACTTGGTAAACGTTGCACAATTCGCTCAGCAGATGCATGATGGCGATGGTTGGCGTGCTCTGTTTTCTCAGAGAGAGCTTAGACAGTGCGCCATGCGAGCGCACTCAAAAAACGACGCTGAGGCGATGCATATTGCAGCGCGCTGGGCTGGAAAAGAGGCGGTTATAAAATCTTGGTGTGAGGCTTTATCTTCGTTTGGAGATGCAAAATATCCTTACACGCTAGATAACACACCGTGGGCGAGTATTGAGATTTTAGATGATTCTTATGGTTGCCCAAGTGTTCATCTTGATGATGCTGTTAATGAAAAGCTTATGCAATCTTTAGGCACGGTTCCTATGATTAATGCACAGAATGGCTTTTCTATTAGATGGCATGTTTCTTTGAGCCACGATGGTTTGCTTGAAGACGCATCTGCAATCGCATCTGCGTTTGTGATTCTAGAAATAGCTTAGATATTTTGCAATTTGCACTGTATGGTTTTGTGTATTTTTCCCGCGTTTGTTGTCGTATTTGCATAAAAAGGGAACAAACGCGGGAATGTTAATAGTGTGCTACAACGCTCTTGAGAATCTAAGTGGAGTGTCGTTAGTTGTTTTATGTCAAAATCATCTGTATAATTGTTCGAGTCGCTGTTTTGGGGTCTTATAAAAATTCCATTACGTGCAATTGCGGATGTAGCTCAATGGTAGAGTATCAGTCTTCCAAACTGATGACGCGGGTCCGATTCCCGTCATCCGCTCCACTTGATTTCTGTGATTTCTTTGATTCCGATTGTTCTAAATATATCGTGATTAGTTCTAGTTATTTTTGTGTTTTTCGTTATTCTATATGATTTGCAACTTGTTTCTTTACTGTTTGCGCATATTGCTATGGTTGTATGAGGTAAAAACACGTAAAAGCATATCTCTGGAGGAGTTGTGGGACAAATTATTGTACGTGTAATTGCAAGTTTAGTTTCTGTTGCTGCTGCATTTGTTATGAACGTTTCTCCATCTATTAATGTTGAAGGACGTGGTGTTTTTGAAGGCTCTGATTCTAGTTCATCAAGAAGTTCATTAAGAAGTGCCAAAAATAATGCAATAAAAAGTGCAGATAATGGGAATATTAATTCTTCTGAAGATAATCGTTTGAATGGTTTTGCCGATGGTGATGCCAATAAGCCTGATTTTAAGTTGCCTTCAAAAGTGGCGTCGTCATTTAAGAATAGTGACGAAGTAGTTTCTTCAAAATATGCTCTTACATCTACTGGTCATTTGAAATCTCTTAAAACTGGCGATATTGTTACTGATCCTAAAATTATTGGCACTAAAGACAAGCAGCCAGATCCTCTTGCTAAGAGCGATGGAAGACGTTTTACGCCTATTACTGTTGGAGATTTGCGAAAAGCAATTAAGCGCTACAATTCTACGAATTCTACGAATTCTGCCAGTTCCGCCAATCCTTCCAAAGTTCGTCTAATAAGCTCAAATCAGCCTATTCCAGACGAGTCTAAATCTTCTGCTAAAGCAAAAGATTCAACAATATTGTCTTCTAAAACAGCCACAACAACTGATGGTATTGTTCGCAAAGCCTATTTGCCTGTAACAAATTATGGTGTGGAATGGGAAGATTACAATGGTTCTCAATCATTCTTTGATGGCAACGGAAACATGTTTGCTTATAACGCTAGGGGTGTTATAGATGTTTCTGAACATCAGCACGAAATTGATTGGGCTGCTGCTAAAGCCGCTGGAGTAGAAGGTGCGATAATTCGCATCAGCTACGGTTGGGATAATGGTTACGACAAGTATGCTGTGCGAAATATTAACGAATGCAAGCGTTTAGGTATTCCTTTTGGAGTTTATGTTTATTCCTACGCTGAAACGCCTTCTGATGGAGCTTCCGAAGGTGCTGATGTGGCAAGGCTTTTGCAAGGTGCTGGCGTTAATCCAAGTGACCTTGCATACCCTGTTTACTATGATTTGGAAAGATGGGAGTGGGCAGGGCATCAACCACCTACTGATCCATACGTTTATCAGAATATTGTTGCATCGTGGTGGAACCAGCTTGCTTCTGCTGGATACACTAATCTAGGTGTTTATTCTTATGCTAATTATTTAAACGGTCCGCTTAATTCCCAATATATTCACGATCGTACAAGCTGGGTTGCTAGCTATGGTGCCAGTACGCTTTTTAACATTACAACACCATTAGGCGGCTGGCAGTACACTTCTAGCGGTTCTGTATCTGGAATTCAAGGTAATGTTGATTTAAATGCATTTGGTACTAGGCCAACTACGCCTACAAGCCGCGCTCACATCGATTTTACGTGGATTATTCGCAGTAACGATATAGCTGTAGGTGCCGCAGCAAGTAGTAGTATTTACAATCATATGGAATATCGCTGGCTTGCTTACGATTTGCTTAATAAGCAGTGGAAGACTATTTCTGACTGGTCTGTTAGCAATTGGGCTTCTTGGGTGACAAGCAACGGTGATTATTGGCTTCACTGTGATGTTCGTGATTCGTTCACTAAGAAGCCTTTGGGCAACAAAACCATTGCTTTCCATTATGAGATTCAAAATGCACCGGCTCCTGTTTTTACAGGTGATACCGTGATTTCTGGCACTTATGCGGCTTGGCGTGGTAGCAATGTTTTACTAGGTGCTACTACAAATAATCCTAATGGTTACACGATTATCAAAATATATGACTATAACGCCAAACAATGGGTGAGCCAATTTAAGGGTCCGTGGGCTTTGTGGAGTCCTAAGCCTGGAATTTATTGGACACATTTTGAAGCCTACACATCTAATGGTACACTCAAAGATACTAAGACTTATGCTTTTGGAGTGTAGTTTTAGACCAAGAGTTAATATTTTCTCTGGTTGTTTAGTTTAAGAGAAAAAATGGACCAAGTGCAATAGCATCTGGTCCATTTTTGTGCGCGAGATGGGACTTGAACCCACATGTCGTAAGACACAGGAACCTAAATCCTGCGCGTCTACCATTTCGCCACTCGCGCTTAAATCGCCTAAAACAAGCGAAAAAGAAACTTTAAGAGCCACTTGACAGAATCGAACTGTCGACCTTCTCATTACGAGTGAGACGCTCTACCGACTGAGCTAAAGTGGCAATTTGCCCGAGAAGCATTCGCGACTCGCGCACAAATCAAATACTATATATTAATATTTGCAATTTGTCTAGCATGACGCGCCGCAAATGTTCGCATGTGTTCTAGTCAAAGTGTATTTCTGTCCGCTTTTGTGAGTATCTTGGCAATTGGAAGATAGTGATGCACAAGTTCCACTTTGCGCGCATTTACACGTGTTTACTTTATAGTTCACTATGATTCTCGATGATTATTGTGATTAAAACGTGTTCAAGTGTGCCTAAAGATTGATAAAACAAGGCATCACGTCACTTCATTCAAGATGAAAGGACCAAGAAATGGCCATCAATCCACCAGTTGACGCCGTTAAAACACCTGAATGGGCTGCTTTACAGAAGCACTATGATGAATTGCAGTCCGAAGGCGTGAGCCTGAAGAAGTGGTTTGCTCAGGATGCAAATCGCGTGGATAAGTTGAGCTTCGAAGCTGGAGACCTCCACTTCGATCTTTCTAAGAATTTGATTAAGCCAGAGACGCTTAAGCTTTTCGCCGACCTTGCAAAGGCAGTTAAGCTTGATGAGCGCACTAAGGCGATGTACACTGGCGTGCACATTAACAACACCGAAGATCGTGCAGTATTGCACACCGCTTTGCGTCGTCCAGCCGAAGATGCTGGTAAGTTCATGGTAGACGGTCAAGATACAGTTGCCGACGTGCGTGAAGTGTTGGGTCGCATTTACGATTTTGCTAACGAAGTTCGCTCCGGCGCTTGGAAGGGCGTTACTGGCAAGAACATCAAGACCGTTGTAAACATTGGTATCGGCGGTTCCGACCTTGGTCCAGTCATGGTTTACGAAGCCTTGAAGCCATATGCTGACGCTGGTATTAGCGCTCGCTACGTTTCTAATATCGATCCAAACGATATGGCAGAGAAGACCAAGGATTTGGATCCAGAAACCACGCTTTTCATCATTGTTTCCAAGACTTTCACCACTTTGGAGACTTTGACCAACGCTCGTACCGCTCGTACCTGGTTGCTTAATAAGCTTCAGGAGTGCGGTGCTATTGACGGCAGCGACGCAAAGAAGGCTGAAGCTGTTGCTAAGCACTTCGTGGCTGTTTCCACCAACCTCGAGAAGGTTGAAGAGTTCGGCATTAACCCAACCAACGCTTTCGGATTCTGGAACTGGGTTGGCGGCCGCTACTCTGTGGATTCCGCTGTTGGCACTTCTTTGGCTGTAGTTCTTGGACCAGAGCGCTTCGAAGAGTTCTTGAAGGGCTTCCACGCAATCGATACTTACTTTGCTGAAACCCCATTCGAGAAGAATGTTGTTGTGCTTCTCGGTATGCTCAACGTTTGGTACCGCAACTTCTACAAGGTTGCTTCTCACGCTGTGCTTCCATACGATCAGTACTTGCACCGTTTCCCAGCTTATTTGCAGCAGCTCACCATGGAATCCAACGGTAAGTCTGTGCGCTGGGACGGCACTCCTGTAACAAGCGAAACCGGCGAAATCTTCTGGGGTGAGCCAGGCACCAACGGCCAGCACGCTTTCTACCAGTTGATTCACCAGGGCACTCAGCTTATTCCAGCTGACTTCATTGCTTTCGTGAACACGCCAAATCCTACTAAGGATGGCGATCAGGATGTGCACGAGCTCTTCTTGGGCAACTATCTTGCACAGACTAAGGCTCTTGCTTTCGGAAAGACGGCAGACGAAGTTCGCGCTGAAGGAACTCCAGAAGAGATTGTTCCAGCTCGCGTATTTAGCGGAAACCGTCCAACCACTTCTATCTTTGGCGAAGCTTTGACTCCATTTAGCTTGGGCGAGTTGATCGCTCTCTACGAGCACATCACCTTCGTCGAAGGCACTGTTTGGGGATTGGATTCCTACGATCAGTGGGGTGTGGAGCTTGGCAAGCAGCTTGCAAAGCAGATTACTCCTGCAATCTCTAAGGATGACGATGCTTTGGCAGCTCAGGATGCTTCTACCCAGAGCTTGATTCGCTTCTATCGCGCTCATCGCAAGTAAGTGAGTGTGTAGCAATCTTATTTGATTGTTGATTTAAAGCCTCTTGTTGATTAAATCTTCAAGAGGCTTTTTCTCTAATCGAGGCATTTCCTTGCTTACTGTTGCGCGAGGGCTGGGTGTTTCTTGTCTCACAACGCTCCGCCTATTACGTGTTGGTTGTTGTTGCGGTTGTTCCGATTTGTCTTTGATTTTGTTTTTAGGTTGAAGTTTGTTTGTAGTGGTTGATCATTGGATTATTTGGTATCGGCTACCGCTCTTATATTGTTCGACCAAGAATCACCAAGCCCTCTTACGTGCTTGAGCAATTGCGTATCGCTTAAACACCGAGATTCTCGATTTTTCTTGTAGTGCGTTTGTACCTGATTTACGGCGTGTCGCTATACAATCGCACTACAGGTGCAAGTGGTGGCTAATCTTCTCAAGTCAATTCAAAAATAGGTTGACACAAGAGCAGTGATAATTTATAATGAGCACGGTCGGTAGGTAAGGCTACCACGGGGATACGGGTTGCTGCCGCAACACAGTGGAGACACTGCAAGTTGGTCAACAGTCGTTGTCGATTTCAAGGCTTCGACTAATGCAACACCACCGCCCTGCGAAGCTGAAGCTTGAACGACAAGATTAAGGCTGATTTCTTTTGATTTAAAAATCACCTTATGTCTTCTTGCTTGCCGTCCGGTTCAATGATGATACGATGATACGGTTTTGCGTTGGCGCGCACAAGCTAGAGGAGGTGATTGCCGTGAAACATGACAGTAGCAGTAGTACCAGTTGTAATCAAAGTGCTAATACAGTTAATGCCGTTAGTGACGATTCAGACAGTATTAGTAGTAGTACAGACGTTCCCCCTGAATATACAAAAGATGAATATAAAAAACCGGCAGTCACCGCCAAAATGTTTGCGATTACAGGTTTTGCGATTAAAGATTTTATTTTATTTGATTTGTTGGGATAAGTCGCCAGCAACCGCGCGCTAAATAAGCGCTTCTAAAATAAAGTCTAAAATTTTAAGCAAAATTTAAGATAAACGCAAAAAATAGTGGTGATAAGCGGCAAACGCGTGTAAAAATACGCGTTCCCAGAGGACTTATCATGACAATATTTACAACATCTGGAAAAAACGGTGCTAGTACGCAAGTAGACGAAAACACTCGTTTTTGGTCAGACATTATTGTGTGCGTTGGTATAATCGCGCTTTTTGGCGTAAGTGCGTTCCTTTTGCAGCGCATTAACCAGCCAATTGGACCTAGTGGCATACCTTCCACGGTTTCAACCGACCTTATTAATTTGCCTTACTACACGCTTAGATCCGTGTTTCGTATGATGCTTGCGCTTATAGCATCGCTGATTTTTACCATTATTTACGGATCTCTTGCAGCGCGCAGCCGCCGACTAGGCAAGGTTCTTATTCCGTTGCTAGACATTTTGCAGTCCGTTCCAATTCTTGGCTTCCTTTCGGCTACAGTAACGATTTGGCTGGTGATTTTCCCAGGATCGATGATGGGCGTTGAAGCCGCTTCGATTTTTGCGATTTTTACAAGCCAGGCTTGGAATATGACTTTCTCGTTCCACCGTTCGCTTTTAAGCGAGCCAAAAGAGCTAGACGAGGCAGTGCGCAGCTTGCAACTTACGCATTGGCAGCGATTCTGGGTGCTGGATATGCCAAACGCAATGATTCCGCTGCTTTGGAATTGCATGATGAGCGTTGGCGGCGGATGGTTCTTCCTTACTGCTTCCGAAATGATTTCCGTAAACAATCACACTTACGCGCTTCCTGGAGTAGGTAGTTTTGTGGCGCAATCTGCTGCAGAAAACAAGCTTGGAAACATTTGGTGGGCTATTTTATCCATGATTGTTGTTGTGCTAGCGATTGACTTCTTCCTTTGGAAGCCGCTTACCGCCTGGGCAGAGCGATTCCGCATAACTCAAAGCGCATCCGACGAAGAACGAAAGAGTGCTGTTTTGACACTTATTCGTCATTCGCATGCCGACGAAGTTATTAGCAAGCTGTTTTCTCCGATTCGCGAATGGCTTGAAATTATTACACGACCATTCGGACGCACAGGTTCACAGTGGCCGCGTAAAGCATCACAGCGTAAACTTGGCGACTTGGTTTTCAACATTGTTATGGCTGTGCTGATTTTGGGGCTTGCTGCTCAAATGCTTTACTTTGTAGCAACTCGCACAGGTTTGCAGGAGTTTGCTACAGCTGGAGCGTTGGGTGCTTTGACTTTTGCTCGCGTAGCTGTGTTGATTTTTGTAAGCTCGCTGATTTGGGTTCCAGTAGGCGTATATATTGGCATGAATCCTAAGATTTCGCGAATTATGCAACCTGTTGTGCAAATCTTGGCTAGCTTCCCAGCAAACTTTGTGTTCCCATTTGCAATGATGTGGTTTATGGCTTGGCATATTGACCTTGGATGGGGAAGCATTATTTTGATGGCGCTTGGCACGCAATGGTACATTCTGTTTAACGTTATTGCAGGCGCTAGCGCGATTCCAGATGATTTAAGAGAAATGACAAGAAGCTTTAGATTAAATCGTATGCTCAAGTGGAAAACTCTTGTTTTGCCTGCGATTTTTGGATCCTGGTGCACTGGCGGAATTACTGCCGCTGGCGGTGCTTGGAATGCTTCGATTGTGTCAGAGATTGTGGAATACGGCAAGAATCACATGGCAACTCAGGGTTTGGGCGCGTATATTACGAATGCAACAACCGTTGGTGATTCTGTAAAAACGCTTGTGGGAGTAACGGTTATGAGCTTAATAGTGGTGTTAAGTAATCGACTGTTCTGGACTCCTTTGCAAAGGTATTCGGCAAAAAGATTTGTTTTGAATTAATCGACTAATCAATCGAATAAATCAAATAAACTACGGAAAATTAAACTTTTTAAGTTTATAAACTTTTTAACTTTACAAAACAGATTGGCAAATATTATGAACACTTTGAACAAAACCGCGGAAAAGGCTGCGCAGAATTTGGCTGCGCAATCTTCAGTTACAAGCGATATCATCGACGCAAAACACATAACTCAAAGTTTCACATCGGATAGTGGCACTACTCAGCACGTACTTCACGATATATCGTTTACGTTGCGCGAAGGCGAAATCGTTGCAATTCTAGGGCGTTCTGGCGCTGGAAAATCAACCTTCTTGCGAACAATGGCAGGCTTAATTCAGCCAACAGAGGGAACTGTAACGTATCGCGGTCGCGAGCTTACTGGTCCAAACCCGGGGGTGGCAATCGTTTTCCAAACCTTCGCACTTATGCCATGGCTTACTGTTCAAGACAATGTGGAGCTTGGTTTGCGCGCTAGAGGCGTTAGCAAAGAAAAGCGCACGGAGCTTGCTCTCGCAGCAATAGATGCTATTGGTTTGGACGGTCGTCAGGAAGTTCTTAAGCTTTGGTCTAGTGAAGAGCGTGATATCAAGTCTGTTGTAATCGTTACGCACAATATTGAAGAAGCTGTGCAAATGGCAGATCGCGTGGTGGTTTTGGGATCTCATCCTGGGCATTTGATTGCAGACGTGCAAGTTGATTTGCCTCGCCCGAGAGACAAGCATAGTGCTGAATTTGAGGCGATGGTTGATAATCTTTATGCGATTTTGACTGGTTCTATGCCAGAGGGTGAATCTGAGCCAGATAATACTGATACAACGGTTGCTGGCGACTTGTCTGGTGCAGATGGCGATTCTCAACCTGTGGAACAGACGGATGCGGAAGAAACAGAGGCTGCTGCAATCGCCGACATGCTTATTCAAAAGCATCACGACGCGGAGGCAGAAGCTAAGCAAAACGAAGAGCAGGCGGATGCGGGGGAGCCGAAGCCTGAGCCTGTTGCTGTGCACTTGCTGCCGAACGCAACGCCAGGAGGAATGGCAGGTTTGCTAGACGTTATTTCGGAAGAGCCAGATGGCATTGATTTGGCTGATTTGGCTGCGGATCTGTCGTTCGAAATCGATGACTTGTTCCCACTTGTAGATGCTGGAACAATGCTTAATTTGCTTACAGCAGAAAATGGTCATATTACTATTACGCCAGCAGGTCAAGAATGGCATAATGCCGACATTTTGCACAGCAAGCAGGTGTTTGCGCGTCTTGCAATTGAGCATGCTCCTCTTGTTCATGCAATTGATCAGGCTTTGAGCCGAAACCGCAATGGCAAGCTTCGTGGCGAGTTGATTTTGGATTTGCTTCGCAGCAAGCATACGGACGCCTTGGCTCGTCAGCAATTTGATATTGCGATTAGCTGGGGTCGTTATGGTGAGCTTTTTGACTACGATGCCGATGATGACGAATTAACCCGTACTGTTGATACGGCGCCGCTTAATGGAGTTGCGCGCTGAAATAGTGCGAAATAATGCTCAATAATGTCCATTATTGAGCATAAATTTGTGTTTTGTATGCTTTCGATAAGGCGATGCCGCATAGTCGACTTATCAATAGTCTAGCCTGCTTTTTTAAAGTTTTGGCAGATGGAAGCCCTGAAAAGCAAACTTTTTGGGAAGGATTATTCAAAGTAAAGTTGAAAAAGTTAAAATTAGACTAACTTACTTTGATGTAGCTTACGTCGATATGCGGCGGCGAGGAGGAATTATCATGGTGAATGCTGTAGAAGCATTTGATGCTAAGCATCTTAAGTCTGCTGAGGAAATCCCAGCTTTCCGTCCTGGAGATACTGTTGACGTTAACGTTAAGATTCAGGAAGGCAACAACACTCGTATTCAGACCTTTACTGGCGTTGTTATCGCTCGTAAGGGTGCTGGTGTTCGCGAGACTTTCGTTGTACGTAAGGTGAGCTTCGGCACTGGTGTTGAGCGTCGCTTCCCACTTCATTCCCCAGCTATCGATTCGATTAAGCTGGTTCGTAGTGGTCGCGTTCGTCGCGCTAAGCTTTACTACTTGCGCGCTTTGCGTGGTAAGGCTGCTCGTATTGCCGAGCGTCGTGACAACAGCGCTGCTAAGTAAATTTATTAAGGTTAAGGATTTAACGTTAAGGATTAATATGTCTGCCGAAGACTTGCAAAATAGCGATGGTCACATTGTTAATGTGGCAGGTCACGGCTTAAATCCTTCTCCAGTTCCACCGGAGCCAGAAGAAAGACCAAGTCTAACTTCTGGCTTCAGTGCTAAACGTGCTAGGCATGGAAAAATAAAAGGGAATCATATTTCTGGATATCAAGATAGTGATTATGATTCCTCTAAATCTCAGTCCAAGGTTCGTACTCGCAAGCTTTTTAAAACATCTTGGAAAGAGCTTGTTGCATGGTATCTTGTGCCTATTCTTGTTGTTATTTTTCTTCGTGTTTTTATTCTCGGCGTATATTTTATTCCATCTGGCTCCATGCTAGACACAATTCATATTGGCGATTATGTTGTTACGTCTAAGCTCACTCCTCGCCTGTTTTCACTAAATCGTGGAGATATTGTTGTTTTTGAAGATCCTGCTAATTGGCTTCAAGGTGAAAATAGTCGCGGCGGAATTGTGTCTGGTAAAGATCTTATAAAGCGTCTAATTGGATTGCCTGGGGATACCGTTGAATGTAAGGGCGATGGTGACCCAATTCTTGTTAACGGTGTTCCTGTGCTTGAATCTGCTTATATTAAACCAGGTGTAAGTCCTAGTTCCTTCCCGTTTAAGGTGAAGGTTAAACCTGGTCATGTATTTGTTCTAGGAGATAATCGCGCTAACTCTGCGGATTCTAGGTATCATAAGAATGATGGTGACGATGGTTTGGTACCTATTTCTAAGGTTGAAGGCGTGGCATTTATGCGTTTTTGGCCTTTGAATCGTATGGGTATTTTTGAAAATCATAGCGATGCGTTTGATGATGTAAGAAATAAGTCAGATGCTAAATAGTTCTTTTAAACGTGCGTAGATATTAGATTTGGGGAGATTTTGGCTGCTGTTCCGTCTTTTAACTTTGAGCAAGACATTTTAAAAAGTGGCTTCGATTGGGTTATTGGATTAGATGAGGTTGGACGTGGTAGTTTAGCTGGTCCTGTTATGGTTGGTGCTGCTCTTTTTGGTGCCGATAAAATTAATTCTGGTTATTTTCCTGATGGATTAGCTGATTCCAAGCTTATTAACGCTCACAAGCGTGAAGGATTATTGGAGCCTCTTGAAAATTGGTGCGATGCTTTTGCTGTTGGTTCTTGTACAAATCGCGAGATTGATGAGTGGGGAATAAGTTATGCTCTTGGTGTTGCTGCGATTCGTGCAATTTCAGATGTGCAAAACAGTATGAGATATAAGCTTGAAAATGCTCATATTGCAGCGATTTTAGATGGACCATTTAATTATATTGGTAAGGTTTCTGGAACTTTTGATGCGCCTAGTATTGATTTTCCTGTTAAAGTTCACACTTTAGTTAAGGCTGATCAGAAGTGTGCTAGTGTTTCTGCAGCTTCTGTGATCGCAAAGGTGACTCGAGATTCTCTTATGACAAGCTTGTCTGATGATCCTAAATATAAAATTTATGATTGGGCACATAACAAGGGTTATGGTTCTAAATCGCATAGAGCTGCGATTTTAGAGTATGGTCCTAGTGATTTGCATCGTATTAGTTGGCATTTAAGCTAAAGTTCTTCGGCGTGTTGATGCCTGATGCTCAGCGTAATCTTGAATGCTAAAGGGGTAGTGAGCTAGTGCGTGGGTATGTGTTTGTAGAGAGTGTTTAGATAGCGTTTTTAAGAGATTTAAAGCTGATTTTAACAGTGCGAGCTACTCGAATTTGTAGATTCAATCTGCAGGGTATCGTGTGTGTACTTTGTAGTGCGTGAAAGTATTTTTGGAATTTAAAAGAGTTTTCTATGGAAAAGAAAAGGATAGTTAAATGATTGGTCGTTTCTTCGCTTTTGTTCCAGGTGTTAAGCACTTGGTTGTTTTAAGAGCGGCGTGTCTTGCTATATCTTCTCTTGCGAATATTGGTTTTGTGTATGTTTGTGTTGGAATTCTTTCGCCAGTGCTTATTCCTGCAAAATATACTGGCAAATCCTTGTTAAGCTCTGTTGAATTGACGTCTTATCTTATTTCTCTTGTTGGAATACTCATCGTAAAATATATTGCGTTCCATCAGTCATGCACTATTTCTACCGAAATTGGAACTCGCGTATCTATGAAGCTTAGACCAAAAATGTTGCGTTCTATGCTTTCTTTGAGTTCTTCTAAAAAGTGGTCTAAGGGATATTCTTCTATTTGTGTGAACGATGATGTTGCGTGGGTTCAACGTTGGTATGGTTTACTTTTGCCGCAGATCATTGCTGCTTTTCCTATGCCTTTTGCGGTTAGTGTTGCAATGTTTTCAATAAACTCTTATGTTGCCACTATTTGCGTTTTTGCGTCAATTTTTTCTACTTTGGCACTTGTATCTGCTCTTGCAGATGTTCGCGTTTTGTGGCGCTGTTTATGCGTATTTTTAACGTATTTAATGACTGGTGTGGCAATTATTTCTACAGTTTGGCTTCTTTCTGTTAAATCTGTTGGTCTTCCTGCTGCAATGCTAACTTTGCCACTTCTTATGCTAAGCGTAGATCCAATACGTAGAGTTGCTAACTGTATGCATATTAAAAATCGGGCTGTTTTAGGTTTGAATAACATTAGTAACTTGTTTAAAAGTGTTGCTTCTAGTAAAGTTCATTCTTCTAATTTAGACTCTGTAGAATCTTCTGCTTCTGCAGATTCCATAGATTTCTCAGATAATAAAAAGTCACTAAGCATCCCAGATGGAGCTAATAATGTTTCTCTTCATGTGCGATGCAATTTCACTGAAAATAATAAACCTTTGCGTGCATCCTTTAATATTTCAAGTGGAAAATTGAATGTAATGCCAAAGGAATACTACGAATTATTTACTAATAATGTTTTGAATGGCGTAGTTTTTAGCGATAAATCAGATGTTGCGCTATCTTACAGTGATAGATATGGTTTTTCTGAAGTAGATGTTGAATCGCCTTTTGTGGTATCTGATTTTGGTGATATTTCTGGAAACTCAACTTATGTTTCACTAAATAATGAAAATCCTGGTGCTATTGCAGATCTTGTTACTATTGTTCGTTCAAATAGTCATCTGTTTTCAGCCACTTTGCGAGAGAATCTGCTCATGGCATCGTCTAATGCTACTACTACATCTATGTGGCAAGCATTGCGTACTGCTCATGTAGATGGTGTTGTTTATGCGGATTATAACGGATTAGATTTGCGTGTAGACAATATTCAGGTTGAAAATAAGCAAGATATTTTCCGACGAATTATTATGGCTCGTGCGCTTATTCGTAGAACTCCAGTGTATATTTTCGACTATTCTTCAAGCGATATTAGTTCTGATGAAGCTAAGAATTTATGTGATATTTTGCGTCATGTTGCTAAAAAAGCTACGATTCTTGTATTTTTGCCAGACGATAACTACGTTTCTAAAGCGGACAATTTGGTTAACGTTAGTGTATATCATAATTCGCATTACACCAGTTCTAGTTCTATTAGCTCTTATGTCGAAAATTTCGCAGATGGTAGTGTTGATAAAGCTAATAAAGTAGACGAATATGCTAAAAGTTTTGATGAAAACTCTAATAAGAATTTTAATAATGCAAAACACGAAGGCTTATTGAAAGATTTATCTCATGAAAGTAAATCAACTATATCTTCGTTGAAAAAGGCGTTTTTTGCGATTCTTTCAGCATTCTCTACAGCAATCAATATAGTTTGCGCAGTATTGATACCTGTTTGCACTTTTGCAGCAATGTTCGCTATCGCTAATCGACCGCTTTTTGGACTTGCTATGCAAGAATACGTGCTTATCGTAAGCGTATGCGCATGTTTAAGATGCATAACATTAGTGACATCTTTTGCTGGCGTGGATCTTCATCATGCGCATTTGCACAAGGCAGGTTTAAGCATGAGTGTTGGAATGGTTTTGTCGATTATTCCAGCAATCGTTTTGTTATGTTACTTTGATATTCAAATTGCTATTTTTGCTGTTGTGATTTGTGCTCTAATAGTGTTTATAATTCCAGGATTATTTAGACTTAGACTCCGCAGTTTTATTAAGAAAGTTCATTCAGAACAAAAGATGGTGGAGCTTGAAGTTGATGATGTAGAACTTGGTATTGATGAGGTTCTAGCTTTCCGACAGGGTGAGCATTGTGTTAAGCGTGTTGTTGATTCAATGCGTAAGCTTTCGCAACAGCGAGTGCGATTATCTCGTAAAGTGGGAAGAATGCAGGCAATTCTTATGTCTGTTGCTCTTATAGGTATTGCGAACGCAATAATGCTTGTTTCTAACACTATTCACCCAATTGTCACTAAGAATCCACAATGGAATGTTGTTTACGCAGTTATGGCAATTATTGTGCTTATTAGCCTTATTCAACAAGTTCTAGACGTTGTTATTAGGCGTATCCCTTGGGTTGTAGATATAAATCATGCAGTACGATCGTAATACGCATTATTCAAGTAACCCTATATCTAAAAGAATAGCCTCTTTTATATGGCTTATTTCTTTGGCTATTCTTATAGGCATTGTTATTGGGCTTGTTTTGCCAAAAATCAATCATGATGTTGGCGAAATTACTGGTGAATACGTTGCTGATGGAGATGCTGCTGCTCTTCTTAATAAGCTAAAAGTCGCTAAATCACATCCGTCTGGATACAACAGGAGTGTCTTTGGATACAGGACTACAGATGTTGATAAAAATGGCTGTGATGTTAGAGAAGATGTTCTTGCTCGCGATTTAAAACAGGTTCGTTTTAAGTATTCTGGTTCTTGCAAAGTAGCATCAGGGCTTTTGCACGATCCTTATACCGGTTTAAATATTAATTTTGTTCGAGGAAGAAAAACTAGTGCTCTTGTTCAAATCGACCATGTTGTAGCACTAGAAAACGCTTGGCAATCAGGAGCCTGGAAATGGAGTCATGCCAAGAGGCTTAAGTTTGGTAACGATATGCTTAATCTTCTTGCTGTTCAAGGAGCAGCGAACCAAGAAAAAGGATCTGCTTCTGCGGCTTATTGGCTCCCATCTAATAAATCCTTTAGATGCGATTATGTAGCTAGGCAGATTGCTGTTAAGTATAAGTACGATCTTAGCGTTACTAGTGCGGAAAAACGTAGCATGGCTTCAATTTTGCATGGTTGTTCTGCGCAGAAATTGCCTAACMKAAGCGCGGAGAATACGAGATTCGAACTCGTGAGGCTGTTACACCAACACGCTTTCCAAGCGTGCGCCATAGACCACTAGGCGAATTCTCCACATCAATCATTGTGCTAAACAGCATAACGAAAGACAACTTAAATAAGATAACATAAACTGAGGATAATGCAAAGTCGCGCGTGGCGGATTGGTTTGAGTGTTAGATTTGCATCACGCGTGATGCGTTTGTAACGTTTTTTGGTCAAAATTCGTTAGATTTGTCTCGGCTGCGAGACATTTGTAACGTTTTTTGACTGATTTTCGTTAGCTTTGTCTCACGCATGATGCAAATCTAACGAATCTACGATTCTCAAATCACCTCAATAGATTTATTGCACATGCAATCCTTGCAATTGTGTGTTGTTGATTATGTGCGTGTTGTTGATTATGTGATAGTGTAGATTTTCCATATGTAGTAAGCGATTTGCTAGATTTGCGACTTGCAACTTGATACATATGCGCAAAACTACAGGATTATTATCAAATACAGGATGTAAGTTTAGAAGGTGTTTAGCATGGATGTTGGTTTTGTAAAGAATATCCAAAAAATAAAGCCTAAAAAGCCAAATCCTGCGGTGGATCATAGTCCGCGCACAATGATGATTGGCATAATCTTGACGATTCTTGGTGGCGCGCTTTGGGGCACAAATGCTACTGTTTCTAAGATTCTAATGTCACAATACCTTGTGAGTCCGTTGCAAATCGCGTGCGTTCGTCAGCTTGCTGCAGGCGTGCTTTTTGTAATCGTTGCGTCAATTGTTAATCGCAAGCAACTCGTTGATGCATTAAGCACAAAAAAATCATGGCCAATGCTAGTTGTAACAGGTATTGTGTGTGTGCTTTTAACGCAAGTGGCGTATCTTTTTACAATTGACTGGACTAATTCTGGCACGGCTACTGTTTTGCAAAGCCTGAATCTGCTTTTTGTGCTTGTTTATGTGTGTTTGCGGTCAAAAAGAACTCCGACTTTGCGCGAAAACATTGGTGTTTTGCTTGCATTTGCAGGAACTGCGCTTATGGCAACGGGAGGCAATTTTAGCTCGCTTTCGCTGCCGCTGATGGGACTTTTGTGGGGATTAGCAGATGCTGCAAGTACGGCGGCTCTTGCGATTATGCCAGTCAAATTGATTGCAAAATGGGGAAATCTTACTGTAAACGGAATTACGTTTATTATTGCAGGTCTTATTATGATGCCATTTGTGAAGCCATGGCAAACAATGCCTCCTTTGGATTTGCGCGCGTACTTGCTGTTTACTTTTACGATTGTTGGCGGAACTTTTGGCGCATATTGGATGTTTTTGGCTGGCGTTATGCGAGTTGGATCTGTGCGCGGAACGCTTTTGGGGGCGAGCGAGCCTGTTATGGCTGCAATCACGGCTGTTGTGTTTACGGGAGCTGTGTTCTCGTGGGCTGATTTTGCAGGATTTGCGCTTATTTTTATTATGATGATTTTATTGAGGTGATTATTACGAGTATGCAAGTCACAGGTAAAGAAGATAAAAGTAAAGAAGATAAAAGTATGCAAGACGCACAAAACCCAGTCAATCGTGTAGAGCAGATGTATGAGTACGGCTACCGAAAGTCAAATTACGGTCCGGACGAGCTTGTAACAGACGCGCACGGAAATCCAATCAGCGTTATGGATGCCATGCTAAGCGCGCAAGATGCAAGCACTGCGCAAACTCAAACTCCGCACTTGTGCTTCTATTCGCCTAGAATCCCAGGAAACACAGGCTCTGCGATTCGCCTTTGCGCGGTAACGGGCACCATTTTGCATCTTGTAGAGCCGCTTGGATTTAATCTTCAAGACACAAAGCTTCGTCGCGCGGGTCTTGATTATCACGATATGGCACACGTTGTTATGCATCCGAATTTTGAAAACCTTGTTGAGTCAATGCCAAATTCTCGCATAATTGCGTTTACTGCAAACGCCACAAAACTTTACACAGATATTGAGTATAAGCCGAACGATATTCTGCTTTTTGGCCCAGAGCCAGGAGATATTCCAGACCCAATGGATATTATGGCCGGCCCGCATGTTGCAGAGCAAGTGCGACTTCCAATGCGACCTTCGCTTAGAAGCTTAAATCTTACGAATTGCGCATCAATCGCCATTTATGAGGCGTGGCGTCAGCTTGGATTTGAGGGCGGAAAATAGTCATAAATAGCTAGAAATCGCCAGAAATAGCCAAAAATAGTCTTAAAACTACTCATGCATTACAATGGTTAATATGCCTGTGTTAAAACGTAAACCGAAGCGGAAGATTAGTGCTGCGCGACGCCGCATGTACATTCGCCGCCGAATCGTAGTTTGCGTGGGGCTGCTGGCTGTTTTAGCATTCTGCATTTTTTGCATAGTCAGCATTTTTAAGGGCATTAGCGCAATCGGAACCGCTATAAACAAACATTCAGACGTTACTCTATCTAAACAGCTTGTACCAGATCCAAGGCCTGTTGGAGTCATAAAAAAATGCAGTGCAAAAGACGTTAGAATTGAGCTATCTGCTGCATCTCAGGCGGTTCCTATGGGCGGAACTTTAGAGTTTAATGCTCACATTGTTTACGAAGGCGACGATTCGTGCAGGATTGACGCTTCGAGCGGAAGAATGGTGTTGAATATAGGCCAAAGCGCAGGCGGTTCATCGCAAGCGGCTGGCGATTCTTCTGGCGCAAAAGGCGATAAGTCAAATAAGTCAAATAAGCAAAATAAGTCGAATCAGTCGAATAAGTCGAAAGACAAGTCTGCACAAGCAGCTGTTCCGCAATGGCAATCAGATATGTGTGTAATTCCGCTAAAGCCGCTGCTTATGGCAAAAGGCGATTCGTACGATAAAAAGTTTACTTGGAATGCAAACGCTACGATTGGCACGCCGAGTGGAGAAAATTGCGCTAACGACTCCGATTTGCCTAAAGTTTCGCGCGGAACGTATATTGCGCAAATCGAGCATAAAGACGTAGCAGGGTTGCAAAGCAATCCCGTGGTTATTTCTGTTCGCTAGTGCCTGCATAAATGACGATAAAAAGTCGAAGCGAAGGGGTAAAATCGTTTCTTTGTACACGGTGTGTCATATAGCGGGCATACTCAAGGAACCGAAGAAGGCGCCCGCAAACCCAAAATCATTGATTTTAAGCGCGTTTGCTGCGATTTTCTAAAGCTCCCAAGGATTAATAAAACTAGCTAGCGATAAAGGAACGTCCATTGGCTGCTGAACAAGCTACGACGAACACCACCAAAGTCATCGCGCGTGCCGACGAGCACAGCATTAAGTTGCACAAAGCGTCGGATCGTGTGAATTTCGGCTCCATTTGTGAGCCAATCGATGTGCCATACCTCCTCGGTGTGCAAACCGACAGCTTTGACTGGCTGATCGGCTCCGAGCGTTGGAAGAAGCGCGTCGAAGAAGATGAGGCAAATGGCACTCACACTGTGCCACACGTCTCTGGTCTAGAAGAAGTGTTCCAAGAGATTTCTCCAATCGAGAATTTTGCTGAGACAATGAGCCTCACATTCTCGGATCCATATTTTGAAGAGCCACGTCACACTGTGCTTGAGTGCAAAGAGAAGGATTACACATATTCCGCTCCTTTGTACGTAAATGCAGAGTTTGAAAACGGCGAAACTGGCGAGATTAAGAGCCAGACTGTTTTTATGGGTGATTTCC
>QWCD01000084.1_pt1 | contig 30063 bp, 21 predicted proteins | sample 1972461 | NCBI WGS metagenome assembly QWCD01 (sample SAMN09866717, study PRJNA288562) | Human vaginal metagenome isolate term4_vaginal, whole genome shotgun... | isolation source: vagina | host: Homo sapiens | place: USA: California | reverse complement strand
CTACAGACAATGTTGTATACTCTTGACCGATAGGCATGCGGTTAAGAGTTTGCGTAAGAGTAAAACTAGCTCCTCCAGCACTACTGACAGTAAGTCGTTGGTCATTAGAACTATCAATATTAATTAGCTCTTTTCCTTTCAATAGTGAATAATCTAAGTTTGCCACCCCTGTAAAGTCTGTCTCTTCCGATACAGTAAACACTACTTCCAAGGCCGGATGAGATAATGTGGTATCTGCTAATATGGCTAATCCATAGGCTAATGAGATACCATCATCAGCTCCTAATGTAGTGCCATTCGCCATAAGAAAGTCTTCTTTAATTATTAATTCTAATGGATCCGTGGAAAAATTATGAGTACTTGTGGGAACCTTTTCACATACCATATCCATATGTCCTTGTAATATAACAGGAGCTAGGTTCTCATATCCTGGTGCAGCAGGTTTGTAAATAATAACATTCCCTACTTTATCTTGGATGTATGATAAGCTTTGTTCTTTTGCAAAATCAACTAAAAAGTTACTAATTTTTTCTTCGTGACCTGATTGTCTTGGGACTTGTGAAATTTTCCAAAAATAATAGGCAATATTATTCGGATTGTACTTTTCTGTTAGTAAATCAAGTGTAGTAGGCATAGGCTATATATTCCTTCATGTTTGAAAACAAAGTAAAGATTATATACTAGTATTTTGCTTTGTATTGTTATTCATTATATAACATATATTCATTATAATAAATTATTCAGTAAAATAGGAGAAAACAGTGTTACATACATCAAAAGACTTTATTAGTATTGATAAGACAAGAAAAAAATATTGCCGCTTATTGGAATGAACGAGCAGAAGGTTTTACCACTCTTAGAAGTCATGCTCTGCATGTGAAAAATATTATTTATGGAAAGATGAAATCATTAAGCATATCCCGGATTATCCATTACGGATTTTAGATGTTGGTTGTGGATCTAGATTTTTTTAGTCATTATACTAGACCAGATTGGGATAAAGAGATACTAGAACAATATCATCCGCAACAATGTATCGTTGATACAACTGTGGGGGATTGTATATATGAATTAGAGGATGAATTTTATATTACGGCACCCATGTTTTGTATAAAGGCTATCAAGTAATATTACTTGATAGCCTGAGTACTTTCTGTAGTTCTAGATATAACTATAGGGATTTCTTGTTACATAGTTCAACAATAATCATGGAAGTGCCCATGCATATGCAGATGGGAAAAAAATAAGAGGGAGAAAATCTTGATAATTCTAATAAAAATATAATAGCCGTTAAGTGCATTTTTTGAGCACATCCTAGAAACGTAGCAGCGCCGACTACAGTGCATACTTCTAATGGTAGTGTGTATAGAGGTAATACACTATTCCAGATAGCTCCACCTATAAAGGCCAATAGGCTACCTAGCATCATGGATGGTGAAATACGACCACCATAAGCGCCTGCTATCGTTGCTAATAGTAAAGCCCCCCATTTTGTGGCAAATAAGCCAACAGCATAGGACCAATCTAGACTAGTAGTGAATGCTAAGTATACACCAGGTTTACCATTTCCTAAAATTTCTGGAAAGTATATACTCATAATTCCGATTATTCCAAATGATACTATGGCTACAGGAATCATATACCAACTAGTACGAGGTAGTATAGATAGTTTAGAAAAGGATTTATTGAAATAATGAACACTGATACCAATACATAGGCCCATAAGAGCGGCCCATATGATTAAGTAATCTGTAAAGGATACAGATGATAGTGGATATTGTAAAGTATCCCCTAGTCCCATACGTACTACAAACGTGGCAATAGAACAGGATAATAAGGCAGCGATTATATGATGCATTGACCAAGATAGTAATAGAGTTTCTAAAATAAAAATTGTTGATGATAATGGTGCGTTGTATACTGCAGCGAGGCCAGCACCGGCAGCGCAAGCGAGTAGGACTCTTTTGGTATTGTTATCTAGTGCCATATCGCAATTGGTCCATTTTAACCACCCTGTTGTTAAGGCTACACTCATTTCACGCGGTGCTACTTCTCTGCCTAATGGAGAACCTAAAGCGACAGTAATAATTTGTAATATAGGATGCAATATCATTGTTCCTATAGGCATTGATATTGCATTATTTTGTACCACTTTTTTTATATCCGTAATGCCAGAACCATATCGATGTAATAATACCCAGCCAAGCCCCGTCAATACACCACATAGTAAGAGTACTAATAGTCTATGTAGTGGAGTGGATGTTTCAACTAAGATTTTAAAGGATGTATGTGTTGTTGAATTTCCTGATCCAAAGGCTAATTGTTGGACTACATGTAATAATTCTGTTAATATAATACCAATCATTCCAGCTAACAATCCAATAACAATAATGGTTATTAATACTCGTATATTTGTGACTTTCATAAGACTATATCCTTTAGAAATTGTACTGATTGTAATTGATCATTGAGTTGATAGGCAGCATAGGCATACAATAGAAACTCTATTTTTTGCCATACTGATTTATTTAAATTAATCGTTTCTTTATGGTTCCATTGATATGTTAAGACTTGCAACAAACCGCTTCGGACTTCACTTGTTATGGGAGATGGTGTTATATGTGCTAATTCTTTCCAAAATTCAGAAAGACCATTATTGCTAAGGATAGCTTCTCTATCTGGTGTGAATCCAGCTAACATTAATAATTGCCACCCCATAATCAATGAGGCCAGTTTAATCGATTTTGTATGTATCATTTGAGAGAATTGATTGACTAACTCATACAATGATGTATCCATATCTTCTTTGGCGGTTAGTTTAAGAATTAATTCACTGATAATTGATGTATAGGCAATGCTTTCCAAATTTCCTTCAATAGTAGAAAAAATGGTAATACCATCAATTTGCTCTATATGGTAATGATCACGAGTAGGATTGATAGTAATATATATCTTACTAAATGGGGTTAAATAACTGGCATTTTTTAATCTCTGTAAGCGTTTATGATCCATGGTGCATGTAATTAAACCGCAGTGATAACTAATTAGAGTAAATTTAGAATAATTTTTAAGTTTTTTTCGCCAAATTACGATAGCTTCTGTTGTTAGGGTGTTTTTAAAATTAATCATACGTTTAACTCTCATATCATAGCCTGTAAAAGTGTACATTATTCATTTACTATATAACTATAATTTTTAGGATATATAGTGGTGAAAATAGATAAAACGCTAGCTAATAGACACGCTGAATTCTATTACTTGCTTATTAGTTATGGAACATACAGTTAGATCTTATTGGATTCTATATCTATAGATTCGTTTAAGGGCTCTGCTTTCAATCGTGTGATGCGGTATCCTTGCAATCCTAGTACTTTAAATAGATACCCGCTTGCTTCAACAGTATCACCAATACAAGGCGTTCGCTCTAATAAACCAAAAATATAGCCACCAATTGTATCTTCTTCCACATTACTAAATTCTACATTCATCAATGACTCTACGTCATCAACTAGTACTTTACCATCAAATTCAAAGGAACCATTATCATATTGGACGGTAGGAGGCACATTTGATTCGTGTTCATCTTGTATATCGCCAACTAATTCTTCAATAATATCTTCTAAACCAACAAGACCTACCATACCTCCGTATTCATCAACCACGATAGCTTGATAAATACGACGCGTGCGCATGTACTGTAATAAAGTTGATAATTTCATAACTTCTGGAATGGTTAAAATATCTCTGCGAATTGTTTTTAAACTGGATTTTGCCTCTGCCTGATGTTCCATTAAATCTTTAATGTGAATTAAACCAATTACATGGTCTTTGTCTTCTACACATAGGGGATATCGAGTATGAACAGTAGAGCGAATTGTATTCATAGTTTCTTCAAAGCTATCTTCTAGAAATACACAATCTACATCTTGACGTGGTATCATAACTTCTTTAGCCATGCGATCTACAAAGTCAAATACATTATCGATTAATTCACTTTCCACATGGTCTAATTCACCTTCCATATGGCTCCGATTAATCATCATTCGTATTTCATCTTCAGTGTGGACGAGATCGAGTTCTGTTCGATAAGGTGTTTCAAAAGGTGTTAATAATAAGTTGCCTATTCGGTTTCCAAACCAAACAAATGGTTTAATTAATTTTCCAATTAATACAACAATTGTAGCACTAGTACTGATGTACTTTTCAGGAAATGATAAACCGAGTGCTTTAGGAATGATTTCTCCAAAAATAAGAATAATCATGCTAATGATGAGTAGAATAATAGCATCTAATAATAATCCTACCCAAGAATGCATAATATTTAATTTAACTTGACATATATCTATAATACTTCCTATAAAATTACTAGTTAGAACGGCTAATAAAATAATGAAAAAAAGTATTAAAAATTGTGTTGTATTAATGAATTGTTCAGGTTGTTTATATAAGTTTTTTAAAAAATTTTTTTTATCTTCACTTAGTGTTTTCATATCATCTACATGTTCTTCTCGTAGACGTGCAAATGAAAACTTGGCAATTACTAAAAAATTTATAATTAGTAAAGAAATAATTGCAATTAACAGTGGTACTACCCCATCTATTATATCCATTATGAAAATAAATTCCTTTCTATGATCCTATTATTATAATAATATTCTATCATTATGTATTATTTATATCCTAGCTCTGACAATATAGCTGATTTATTACGCCAATCCTTTTTTACTTTTACCCATAAATCAAGAAAGACTTTAGTAGCTAATAAACGTTCTATATCTTTTCTTGCACTAGCACCTATTTCTTTAAGTAGAGTGCCGTGCTTTCCTATGATGATACCTTTTTGGGAGTCACGTTCACAGTAAATCGTAGCTCGTACATACATAGTTCCATCAGATCGAGTTTTTATTTCATCAATATCAACGGCAATAGCATGTGGAATTTCATCACGAGTAATCAATAAAATTTTTTCCCGTATAATATCTGAAATAATAAGACGTTCTGGTTGATCAGTTATCATATCGTCTGGAAAATATTGTGGACCTTCTGGTAAATTTTTGGCCAATTCCTCTAATATGACAGGAAGATTACTTTTTTCTTTAGCAGAAATAGGAATAATATCTGCAAAAGGATAGGCAGATTGATAAGTAATAATATTTTTTACTATTTCCTCTTTTGTTAATGTATCAATTTTATTAATTAATAAAAAAACGGGAACAGTCACTTTTTTTAGTTGTTCTATAATAAAATTATCACCAGGTCCACGTTTTTCGTTGCCAGCTACAACAAATAATACAGCTTCTATTTCTTTTAATGATTCCACTGCTGCATTAACCATAAATTCACCTAATTTGTGTTTTGGTTTATGAATACCAGGTGTATCCATAAAGACAATCTGTTTTTCATCATCTGTATACACACAGATGATACGATTACGTGTCGTTTGTGCTTTATCGGAAACGATAACGATTTTATCATCTATTAACGCATTAATTAATGTAGATTTTCCTACATTAGGTCTACCTACAACAGCCACAAATCCCGATTTAAATGGTTTATTCATTATATGGAGCATCCTCTCTTACATAGTTTAAATTGCTTAGTATAAATTCTTCTTCTTTTCGCATACTAGCTTTGTCTTCATCTGTCATATGGTCATATCCTAAAATATGTAGGCATCCATGGGTAGTTAAATAGGCTAATTCTCGTTCAAAACTATGGCCATAGGTATTGGCTTGTTCAGCAGTTCGCTCTAAAGAAATAATTAAATCACCTAATAAATGCGATTCTTCCTCCCCTTGCCACTCATTTCCCTCATTTAGCGCAAATGATAACACATCAGTAGGTCGATCAATGTGACGATATGTATAATTTAATTTATGAATCGTTTCATTATCGCATAAAAGAACACTCATTTCATCATTTTCTAAGCCATATACACGGGAGACTTCATTGCAGACTAGTTTAATTACTCGTTCTACTTCTTGATTCACAGAGGTCCCGTCGGCATAACTAATGGTAATTTCCATTTACGTATCCAATTCCTTTCTTTCATTATGTAATGCATATACATCATAGGCTTTAATAATCCTACCTACTAAATCATGTCTTACTACATCTTCATCGCTAAAATATATCATACTAATACCTGATATACGGCGTAATACTTTTTCAGCTTCGCTTAATCCAGATATCGTTCTATGCGGTAAATCAATTTGTGTTTTATCACCATTAATCACCATTTTAGATTGATTACCAAGTCGTGTTAAAAACATTTTCATTTGCTCAGGTGTTGTGTTTTGTGCTTCATCTAAAATAATGAAAGCATTTTCTAGTGTTCTACCGCGCATATAAGCAAGTGGTGCTACTTCTATAATACCACGTTCCATATAACGTGTGACTTGTTCTATGCCAAACATATCGTGTAATGCATCATAGAGTGGCCGTAAATAGGGATCTACTTTTTCTTGTAAATCACCTGGCAAATACCCTAATCGCTCACCTGCTTCAACAGCAGGACGGGTTAAAATTATTTTTTCTACATCTCTATTTTTTAAATAAAATGCTGCTAATGCAACGGCTAAAAAGGTCTTTCCTGTACCAGCAGGGCCAATGCCAAACGTAATAGTGTGATTTCTAATACTATCTACGTAAGACTTTTGTCCTTCTGTTTTTGGGGTAATACTTTTATCACGGATAGATACATTTAAAGTATCTTCAAACATAGTATGCAATAGATGGACTTTATTTTCTTTAACTAATTTAGCTGCAATTTTTGTTTGTTGTTCATTAATTGTACTACCTTGTTGATATAAAAATACTAACTCTTTTAATACAATTATAAATTGATTGACGATTGTGTCATCACCGTTTAGGATAACCATATCGCCACGACTTGTTACGTGACAAGGTAGCTGTGATTCAATAATACTTAAATGTTTATTTTGATGACCTAAGATTTGTGCAGCTAATTCATAGTTAGGAAATGTAAACATTTGTTGACTCATAATAATTTTTAGTATAGTAATAGAGGATATTCCTTGATTCTAATAAATCTCTAACTACTATATTCTCCTTTCTAACCGGATGAAATAAAACGATAGCTATAACAGTGTATTATTTGTAATAAAGCTACTAGTAGAAGAACAAAAGTTTATGGCTATATGAATTACAAAGTAATTAAGATAATCATTAATTAGTAGATGGGATCTTAATGGTTTGAACTGCCTGTATTAGTAGTGTTTATAAATTTCCTTATAGCAGAACCGTTTAGATAGTTACATAAATCGCCTTGATAGGCATTTTTTTCTTCTAATGCATGATCGATTAAGTCTTGAATGCGCCACCATCCCATAGACCAATTCGTAAATAAAGTATTATCTTCAGGGGCCCTGCCCACTAATCGTTGAAGGACAATAGTAGGAGATAGATAGCGAATAAATGTGACAACTCGTTCAACATACTCCTCTACACTAATGAGATTTAATTCACCAGTTTCATACCAGTTAGCCATTAGCGTATTTTTAACAATATATAATGCATGAAGTTTTACTTGATCAACATCTAATGCGGATAGAATCTTAGCACCTTCTATGACGTCTTCCATAGTATCCCATGGAAGATTTAATATCATATGTACACATACATTAAAGCCAAATCGCTTAATACGTAATACTGCATCAATGAGCTCTGCCATAGAATGCCCACGATTGATTTTTTTTAAGGTGTGATAATTTACAGTTTGTAATCCTAATTCAATATATATATCAATCTTTTTTTCTTCTGAAATTTCTTTTAGGACCAACAAATATTCATCGGAAATGCAATCTGGTCGAGTGGCAATTGCTATTCCAACAGCTGTATCAATACAACCTGCAGTCATATAATTTTTAAAATCTTCTAATGGTAGATAGGTATTACTAAAATTTTGATAATAAGGAATATATTTATACGCTTTATATTTAGGCGCTATATGGGCAATGTTTTCTTCTAATTGTTGTTTCACTGTCATCCAAGCAGGGCGATTTTCATAACCCGCACCAATTTCTCCACAGAACACACAACCACCTACACCAGCAGAACCATCACGATTTGGGCATGTGAGTGGTAAGGCAACTGGTAATTTATAGACTTTCTCCCCATATTTAGCTCGAAGCCACTGAGAATATACATTATAACGTTTCGTTTTTTGATTAGCTTCCATAAGACTCCTCTTTCATAGCAGGACGAATAAAAGGCTTGACAGTATTCATTACATCAATAATAATAGGTATTTTTTCATTGACACGCATGTAATCATCATTAGTATTTTGATTAATACCTAAATAGTCTACTGTTGCAGCAGATAGATTGACTTCAAAGTAATTTTGACGAATACGACGCCATTCTTTAAAGGAATATTCTGGTATATAACGGCGGACTAATTGTTCATCTTTCCAAAAATATTCGCTGGATTGTAGCAATTTTTTTGACTGTACAGGCAATCCGATTGTTTCAGTGCGAATTTTTCCTTTATAGCTCATAATTACATCATATTGCAATAATTCTATGGCCACTATATCGTTATGTTTTTTAAAAAAAGAATATAAAAATTCTATTTGATCTTTATCATTCAGATTGCGCTTATGATTATCGGCTGCAAGCCATGCTTTGGTCATGTTAGAAAAATAATCAAATGCACTTTCTCGATTATCAATCAGTTGTTTTCCTATATAGGTGAATACAGTTCGATACCGTTCACTGTTATAAAATCGTTCAAATACATCTTCAAAATACTTTAAAAATCGTACATCTTCATAAGGTAGTACATGGGATCCTAATACTTCATAAGGTGCTAATGGATCAAATATATAGTGATAGTCATCCATAGCGCGAATACCAGACCCTTTTAATAGCTTTAAAAAGCCGATTTGTAAAGCGTGCGGTTGTAAACTAAATAAGTCGTCAAAAGAAAGGCCAAATCGTTTTTTAGTTTCATGCGGCAATCCTACTATTAAATCCATATGCACATGGGTATTCCCACTTTCTATAATAGGACGAATTACTTTCTTTATATGTTGCCAATTATTGTAGCGATGTATGGCCTTTAATGTTTTTGGATAGGTGCTTTGAACACCCACTTCAATTTGGATACGTCCTTTGGGGGCGTTGCATAAATAGGAAACTTCCCGTTCCCCCATTAGTTCAGCTTCCATTTCTAGATGAAAGTTAGTACGTGTATCAGCTTGACTTATAAATTCCATAAGGGGAAGATGATGCATAGGCGCACAGTTGAATGTGCGATCGACAAATTTTACTTGTTTTACATGATGGTCAATGAACCATTGTAATTCAGAAATTGTACGTTTTTGTGGGAAAAATCTTACTGTGTTTTTATTACCTGATAAACAATACTGACATGAAAAAGGACATCCACGGGAGGATTCGTAATAGATGATTTTGTGTGCTAAGTCGCTCATGTCTTCTTCTGTATAGGGAAATGGAATTACGGATAAATCTTTTACTTCTACAACGCTAGATGAGCCGCAAGGTTGTCCATGTACATCTCGACTACGAATTCCATCAATAGTGTAATTTTCTAATGTTTTATAGGTAGATAAATGTTGAATCAGTGCGGTGAAAACCTCTTCTCCTTCACCTTGTACAATATAGTCTACGGAAGGTGCACGATGTAAAATTTCATCGGCTACATAGGATACTTCTGGACCGCCTAAAACGATAATAATATCTGGTTTTACTGTTTTTAATAAGGCTACTACATGAAGCGTCATTTCAATATTCCAAATATAACAGGCAAAGCCAATAACATCAATATCTCGTTCTGTAATATCACTAAGGATATTCAAAACAGGCATATTAATAGTATATTCTACTATATCATATGCCTGTCCTTGACTTTTACCATACGCTTTTAAATAGCGCAATGCTAATGAAGAATGTATAAATTTAGAATTTAAAGTTGTTAATACTACGTTCATGTATACCTCGTCGTAATTTATCGAATGAGTTGGTCTCACCGTCTATCGTCATAATACTATTATTATATCATAGATTACCTAAAGGATAACAGTACACATTGATACATACGGAGCTGTATTGGACTCGTATAATGATTTACTAATAGAACTATTCATTGTATTACACAATCAATATGGCAAAATTACTATTATAAAGTTAATTATAAAATTTACAGATCATGTGTGCAGTTACTGAAAATTAGTAGTTAGTATAGCCTTTTGTTGTCAGTCAAATTGATTACATCTAAATAGTGCTATATATTTTACTTGTTCCTATCGTTAATAATCAGTATAATAGACAATGCTAATATAAAAATTACGTATTATATATATGAGGTATAGTATGAATTCTGAAAATTATAAAAATTACACACTTGGTTTGTGTACATCGTTAGCAGCTTATGTTTTATGGGGGTTATTACCTCTATACTGGGCTATGTTATCTAAGCTTGATTCTAATAGCATACTAGCACAAAGAGTCATTTGGACAGCTCTATTTGTGCTTGTATTAGTATTAATCACACAATCTAAAAAATTCATTAATGATATCTTTCAGTTGTGGAAAGAGAAAAAACGAATTCTTTTGTTAGTCATTGCTTCACTGTTAATTAGTATTAATTGGCTCGTATATATATGGGCAGTTAATTCCAATCATGTATTAGATACTAGCATCGGTTACTATATGACACCGTTATTAAATGTTGTGTTAGGACGTGTCATATTTAAAGAATACATTATTATAGCTAAAAAAATTAGTGTATGTATAGCAGCCATAGGCATCGTTATATTGACGATTCAATTGGGAACGTTTCCGTGGATTTCTATAGCACTAGCAGCAAGCTTTGCTTTATATGGTGCTGCAAAAAAACAGTTGCAACTCAACCCTTTTTCTAGTATTGCCTTAGAATCTATTTTGATTTCTCCTTTAGCGATATATTATTTATTATGTGTTAATCCTCTATCATGGACGTATTATTCAAGTAGTACTATTGATATCGCCTTATTATTAATTGGTACGGGACTTATTACAGCAGCACCTATGATTTTGTTTTCCTTTGGAGCGAATCATTTACCATTAAATTTATTAGGATTCCTACAATATATTTCTCCATCGATAGCATTAGTATTGGCAGTATTTTACTTTCAGGAATCCTTTGATTGGCCACAATTATTAGCCATTAGTTGTATATGGATTTCTTTAGTCATATTTAGTATGTCTGAAAGATTTATCATTACAAAAAAATAATGAGGGTAAGCATAATATAACCATTATATATGATAAAGTAGTAAGCCTCAGTATGATAATCTATTGTATTGATTATTATACTGAGGCTTTACTGTGTAATCATAGAAATTCATATGGTCTATAGGGTATAGACTAATTAGTATATTGTGATTTTTTATCGCCTAATGTTAAAAGCAAGAAAATAATTGCTAAAATACATGCACCTACGAGAGCTACGAATCCCCCGTCCCATCCATATAAGTCCACCATAAGTCCCATGAAGGCACCGGCACCAGCAGAACCAACGAGATAACCAAGTAATCCAGTTAAACCGGTAGCTCCACCAGTAGCTTCACGAGGAACCATATCAGCTGCTTGTAAACCAATCATCATAACTGGTCCATAAATTAAGAAGCCAATAGCGATTAAAGCTAAATTATCGATAAGTAAATTACCTGCTGGATTGAACCAGTACACGAGAATTGCTAAAATAACAAATACCATAAATAAAATTGTAGCTGGTGCACGTCTGCCACGGAATAATTTATCGCTTAAATAACCACTTACTAGCATGCCTGGGATGCCTGCCCATTCGTATAAGAAATATGCCCAACGCGAGCCTTCTTTAGAAAAACCTTTCATGGCAGTCAAATAAGTTGGAGCCCAACTGACAACACCATATCGGATAAAATAAACGAAAATATTAGCAATTGCTAGATACCATAAAAATTTGTTATGAAGAATATATTTGCTAAATACTTCTTTAAATGATTTTTTATTTTCTTCTACATGTTTGTCGGGATAATCATTTTTATATTCTTCAATAGGTGGCAATCCACAAGATTGAGGTGTATCTTGCAATAAGAAGAAGGTAATTATGGCAAGGATTATAGAAATTAATGCAGGAAAGAAAAAGATACTATGCCATGTACCAAATAAGAAAATACCTAATGTAGCTAATGGCGCGATAATACCGCCACCTAAATTATGTGATACATTCCACCATGACCACCAGGCTCCGCGTTCTGTTTTAGAAAACCACGTTACCATATTTTTAGCATATGGAGGATATCCCATCCCTTGGAACCAACCATTTAGAAAGGCTAGTACGCACATGATTGGAATACTACTTAATATACCAGGCACTGTACCAAATAATAGCATTACAAATGCACTTAATAATAAACCAGCAGTAGCAAAGAATTTAGGATTTGATCGGTCCGATACATTCCCCATTACAAATTTACTAATGCCATAGGCAACAGATAACATGGTCATGACAATGCCAAGATCAGCTTTTGTATACCCATATTCAGCAATCATATATGGAACAGCTAAACTAAAATTTTGGCGAATTAAATAAAATGTAGCATATCCAAGAAATGTGCCAGCAAATACTTCTTTACGCAATCGATTATAGGTTGCATCAATTTGACTTTCTGGTAAGCGTTCCTTGAATGGAGCTGGTGAAAATATTGACATACAAACCAATCCTCCCTAAAATATAACTTTATAAAAATTATGTTATTATATTCATTCTTGCTATGAGTGTTGTAATGAACTAATAACTACTCCCCATGATAGCATGATTTACAGGTGCTAGCAATTATGATGAATATACATCGATTAATTGCTTACAACCATAGAATTAAGTGACACTTTCGATTTATTATTGAGTTGTATATATGCATACATATCTTAATGTATAAAATTATTTTATTAAAATGCAATAAAACTATATAAAATGGCTTGTTCTTAATCATTCAAGTTATAAAATTAACCTACTAACTATCAATACATTATAATTAGTTTTGCCATTTTCACTAGTTCTTATTGGAATCATTATTTTATTTTCTCATATAATCGTTCCAGTCCCTGACGTGTAACAAGCCAATTCTTTCCTGATTTTATAGCTTCATCATGTGTAAACTGTTTATTTGTATACCTCTTTAAGCAACATTGCTTGATTGAGTCCGCTGGAATATCCCAACGTTCCCCTGCCTCTTGCGTTGTCATTACATCCTATAGTTTCATAATACTCCTAATATGATTAATAAATTATATACTGATAATATATAATAAAAGCGCTAAAAATTTGAAATATAAGATTTATTAGAAGAATAATCCTGTTAATAAGGAAATAATCAAACCAATAACGGCAATTATTCCAAAGCCGATTAAGTAGATTCCTCCAAAGATGATAATACTTATAATCACTGCTATTAGAATAGCGGCAATAGCAAGTTTTAGTAATAATGATTTTGGAGTCACTGTATATACTTTAAAATTTTGGTATTCATAGTGAGTGCGCTTTGAATTAGCATGTTGTGAGGTTATAGGTTCATCATGAATCTCTTCGCCTTTTTCATCAAGCGTTATACCATCAAAAGTTTGATGATCTTCATCAGTCAAGATAGTTGTATTAGATGTATTGTGTATAGTTTCCTTATTCATCGTATCTCCCATAAGCATACACTATTTATGAGAAGAAACAGAATTATGTGTCTTCTCATAATTCTGTTTCTTCTACTCATATATAGGAAGAGTATTAATGTAATATATTGTTTATATAATATAGTCAAACATATAGATAGATTGAAGGTCTACAAATATAAGATGATACTGAATTATACATAGTTATATAGATAGATACGAACTACTATATAGGTTATGCATGTAACAGTTTCTGTAATAATTGATTTACAAGACCTGGATTTGCACGACCTTTACTTTCTTTCATAACTTGACCGACTAAGAAACCAATCGCCTTATTATTTCCTGATTTTACATCTTCTACTGGCTTTGGATTGTTAGCGATTACTTGCTTTACAATTTCTTCAATAGCACTCGTATCCGTAATTTGTACTAATCCTTCTTCTTTTACAATTGTATCGGCATCTTTTCCTGTATTCCACATAGAAACGATTACTTTTTTAGCAATTTTCCCAGAGATAGTACCTTTTTCAATCAATGCAATCATAGCGGATAATTGTTGAGGTGTTACTTTCGCTTTGTCAAAAGTTAGATTATTTTCGTTCACCATTTTAGATAAATCACCTAACATCCAATTTGCTACAGTTTTAGGATCAGAGCCAGCTGCAATAGCAGATTCAAAGTATTCAGCAGATTGTCGAGTAGATGTTAAAATAGTTGCATCTTCACGAGATAATTTAAGCTCTTCTATAAAACGTGCTAACTTTTGATCAGGTAATTCAGGTAATGATTGGCGTGCGGCTTCAATTTGTTCATCAGAGATAATAATAGGTACTAAATCTGGTTCTGGGAAATAACGATAGTCATTTTCTTTTTCCTTCTTACGCATCGATAATGTAATACCTTGTGCATCATCCCATGTACGTGTTTCTTGTACAACACTGCCACCATCTTCTATTAATTGGGCTTGGCGCAGTGCTTCATACTCAATGCCTTTTTGAATACCTGTTAAGGTATTCATATTTTTTATTTCTGACTTAGTACCTAACTTTGTATCTCCCATTAATCGAATCGAAATATTGGCATCACACCGTAAACTGCCTTCTTCCATACGACAGTCAGATACATCTAAATATTGCAGAATGGAACGTAGTTTTTCTACATATGCTTTAGCTTCTGCCCCAGAACGAATATCTGGTTCTGATACAATTTCTAATAAAGGCACACCAGTACGATTATAATCAACATTTGATGAATTGGAGTCAGAAATAGTATTACCACTATGTACGAGTTTACCAGCATCCTCTTCCATATGGATACGAGTGATGCCGATACGACGAGTATTACCATCTACTTCGATATCTAAATATCCATTTAAGCAAATTGGTAAATCATATTGTGAGGTTTGAAAATTTTTAGGCAAATCAGGGTAATAATATTGTTTTCTATCGAATTTATTAAATTGTAATATATCACAATGCAATGCTAATCCTACTTTTATAGCGTAGTCGACTACTTTTTTATTAATCACAGGTAAAACACCTGGTAAGCCTAAACAAACTGGACATACGTGGGTGTTAGGGGCTCCACCAAATTCAGTAGTACAACCACAGAAAATTTTAGATTTAGTTTTTAGCTCTGTATGAACTTCTAAACCAACGACTGTTTCATATTTCATAGAATAACCTCCCCAGTTGGTGCGACGCTACTACATTCAGGACAAGCTTGCTCGAATGTATAGGCAGTACGAAGTAATACTTCTTCTCCCATAGCCGGTGCTAATAATTGCATACCAATTGGTAAACCATTTGATGATATACCAGCAGGAATACTTATGCCAGGAATACCAGCTAAATTAACTGGGACTGTACAAATATCTTCTAAATACATAGCTAATGGATCATTAATTTTTTCACCAAATTTAAATGCTGTATGTGGTGCTGTTGGCGTTAATAATATATCGCATTTAGCAAAAGCATTATCAAATTCATTTTTGATCAAACGACGAGTTTTTAGTGCTTTTAAATAATAGGCATCATAATATCCAGAGCTAAGTACATAAGTACCTAACAAAATACGACGTTGTACTTCTGGACCAAAGCCTATAGTTCTCGTTTTAGTCGACATTTCTACTAAATTATCAGCGTCAACACGTAGTCCATAGCTAACACCATCATAACGGGCTAAATTTGAACTCGCTTCCGCTAAGGCTACGATATAATAGGCAGACAAACCATATTTAATAGTCGGTAAACTAACTTCAATAATATTAGCCCCTAGTCGTTTATAGGTTTCAACAGCGTTATCTAATGCATTACGCACATCTGCATCTAATGCATCGGTATAAAATTCTTTTGGTAGTCCAATTGTTACATCTTTTACATTTTGTATTAATGCTTTTGTATAATCAGGTCGATCGCCAGGGATAGATGTGGAATCCTTTTCATCGTGTCCAGAAATAGCGTTTAGCACAATAGCAGCATCGGTTACATCACGAGTAACAGGGCCAATTTGATCTAAGGAAGAGGCAAACGCAATTAATCCAAATCTGGAAACATTGCCATAAGTAGGCTTTAAGCCGACAACGCCACAATAGGATGCGGGTTGACGAATGGACCCCCCTGTATCAGATCCTAAACTCCAAATAGCAGAACCAGAGCTAACAGCAGCGGCACTACCACCTGAAGATCCACCAGGTACATAGTTAGTATTCCATGGATTCGTTGTTTTTTTTAAGGCAGAGTTTTCTGTAGAGCCACCCATAGCAAATTCGTCCATGTTGACTTTGCCTAAGCTAATGTAATTATTTTTTTCTAATTTTTCAATAACTGAAGCATTATATGGAGGAATAAAGTTTTCTAGCATTTTAGAAGCACAGGTAGCAGGTTGTCCTTGAATACAGATATTATCTTTTATAGCGCCGGGAATACCTGCTAACATAGGAATTGATTCACCAGCAGCAATTTTCTTGTCAATCGTTTTTGCTGTAGCTAAGGCTTCTTCGTGCGAATCTGATAAGTATGCGTTAACAGTCGGTTCTACCTTTTCTTTATGTGCAATCATGGCTTGGGTTAATTCAACTGCAGATATGTCTTTGTTGACTAATTTATTATGTAAATCGTGAATTGTCACTGCTATGCCTCCTATTCTTGAACAACACGAGGTACTCGGAAACATCCGTCATCCTCTTCTGGTGCATTGGATAGTGCTAAATCATGATCTAATGATGGTTTCATTACATCCTCACGTAAAACATTGTGCAATTCTACTGCATGAGGCATAGGAGTCACACCTTCTAAATTTAGTTCATTTAATTGATCTACATATGTTAAGATATCACTTAAGGCTTTTTCGGTTTCATCCATTTTTTCATCAGGAATGCTTAAACGAGAAAGAAGCGCAATATTTTTAATTTCTTCCTTAGTAATTTTCATGAATACACATCCTTTCAAACAAGTATACGCCTATCATTATACTACAAAATATAGTGAAATAAAAAGAATTATAAGGGAATAAATAGTAGTCTAATCACCGTTTCAGTATATGCATTAGGTTTCTAGATTTATGAAATGGTAGTTTTGGATATATATTTTATGGACCCTAGTAATATGCATCTATCATCATTAGTAGCATAATATATGACGTAGAAGTAATAAAAATCAATAATACGTTAAAGGATAGATTTGCTGGATGCTTTACGTACTCTTTAATTGATTAGTTAATTGTATAAATTCATCTTCTCCTATGATACGAATGCCTAATTCTTGTGCTTTCGATAATTTACTACCACTATCTTCCCCAGCAATTACTAATGTTGTTTTTTTACTAACTGAATTAGTTACTTTAGCACCATGAGCTTCTAGTAATTTAGCTGCTTCACTGCGCCCCATGATAGCAAGTTTGCCTGTCAATACTATGATTTCACCTTTTAGTTCTTCACTACTAGCTTGTGGCGTATGCATCGTTAAGACGACACCAGCTTGTCGTAAACCTTCGATAATATGGCGATGGTAATCATCATTTCGGTAGTTAATGATACTTTCTGCCATAGTTGGACCAATTTCTTCAACGGCTATTAAATCGTCTTTACTAATGGTTAATAATTTATCAATGGAATGTACATAGGTGGCAATTGTATTAGCTGCCTTTGCACCTATAAAGCGAATCCCTAATCCAAATAATACTTTATCTAATCCTCTATTTTTAGAAGAGGCAATAGCATTGATTAAGTTTTCTGCCGATTTTTGACCAAAACGTTCCATGGTTATTAACTCTTCGGTAGTAAGATGATATAAGTCAACTACTGTTTCTACCAAATGATTTTTAATTAAGCTATCGACAATACTAGGACCTAACCCATCAATATTCATAGCATCGCGCGAAGCAAAGTGAATAATACTTTCTTTTTCAACAGCTGGACAGTGGGCATTACTGCAACGGACAGCAGCCTCACCTTCTTTTCGGATTGTTTGTGAATGACATACAGGGCAATGTGTTGGCATAGTAAATAGTATTTCTTGACCAGTACGCTTTTCTGGTACTACACGAATGATTTCAGGGATTATTTCTGCCGCTTTATGTACTAAGACGTGATCTCCAATTCTGATATCTTTTTCTTTAATAAAATCAATATTGTGCAATGTGACACGGCTAACGTTAGTTCCTGATATGAAAACTGGCTCTAATTCACCGGTTGGTGTTAAAACGCCAGTTCTGCCAATATTGATAGAAATTGATTTGAGAACAGTTTCGATTTCTTCTGGAGGATATTTGTAAGCAGTTGCCCATTTTGGATCTTTGATTGTGGACCCTAATATTTCTTGGTCTTTAAAAGAATTGACTTTAATAACAATACCATCTGTATCGTAAGGTAATGTATGCCGTTTATCGCTCCATTCATGAATCATGTCTAAGACTTCATCTATGTTTTTACATACACGATAATTAGTGTTAACAGAAAATTTATAGTGATGAAGTGTTTCCAATAATTCTTGTTGAGAGCTAATCGTTGCTCCATCAGATTCACCAATGGCATAGGCAAAAAAAGCTAATTCCCTATCGGCTGTAATTGCTGGATCTTGTTGACGTAATGATCCAGCAGCAGCATTTCTAGGGTTAATAAAGGGAGAAAGCCCTTCTTCATCGCGCGCTATATTGATACGTTTAAAGGCTTTATGCGGCATATAGGCTTCTCCACGAATTTCTATATATGAGGGAGCATTTTCGATATATAAAGGAATTGATTTTATCGTTCTCGCGTTGAGTGTAATATCCTCTCCTATCTTACCATCTCCGCGGGTCACAGCTTTTACAAAAAGCCCATTTTTATAGTGTAAATTGACTGCTAGTCCATCAATTTTTAGTTCTACCACATAGGTGGGGGCATGTCCTAATTCTTTTTGTATGCGATTATCAAAGGCACGTACTTCATCATCGTTGAATACATTGCTTAAACTAAGCATAGGACGACCATGAACAACTTTATTAAAGCCACCCTCTACTTTGGAACCCACTCGCTGTGTAGGCGAATAGGGTGTAATATATTCTGGATATTTTGATTCTAATGTTACTAATTCACGATATAACATATCATATTCATAGTCAGAAATAGCTGGCGCATCATTTACATAATATAAGTATGCATAATGATTTAAATCTTTCTGAAGTTTTTCAATTCGTTCTTTGATTTCTATCATAATATGAATTACCCTTTCTTCACTGGTGCAAACTTGGCCATTACCATACGAATACCCATAGTAGGAAATTCAATTTTTAATTTCATTGCAGCACCATTACCAACTACATCAATGATTGTGCCATTTCCCCATTTAGCATGGATAGCCGTATCGCCTACTTGCCAATTTTCAATTTCTGTATTTCTAATAATTGGCTTAATCTTAGGTTTAGTAGATACGGACATATGTGGTGGTACAACTCGTTTTATATCATTGGAAACTTTTTGCTTATTCTGTAATTGATCCATTAAATTTTCAGGAATCTCTCCTAAAAAACGTGATGGTAAATAGTTAGACGTGCGACCAAATACAGTTCGCGTAATAGAATTTGAAATATAAAGTTCTTTTTCTGCTCTTGTAATACCTACATAGCATAAACGACGTTCTTCTTCAATTTCTTCTGGATTCATTAATGTGCGACTATGTGGAAATAGACCTTCTTCTAAACCAGCTAAAAATACAATGGGAAATTCTAGGCCTTTCGCTGCATGAAGTGTCATTAATGTAACCTTAGAGTCTTCTTGTTCAAAGGAATCAACATCATTGACTAATGCGACTTGTTCAAGAAAATCTTCTACCGTGCCTGATTCATGACTATCAATAAAATCTTTAGCTACAGATAATAACTCACCAATATTTTCTGCACGTACTTCATCCTGTGGATCATCACTATCTTCTAGATTTTTTAAATACTTTGTTTCTTCTAATATACTTTCTAATAATTCTAGTACATTTTTTTCATTCATCGTGGCCACAAGATTAAAAATGAGAATTCCAAATTCTTCCAGTTTCTCTCTTGTCTTACCTTTGATGGTAGGAATTGACTGCAATTGGGTTAAGGCCATAAAAATAGAATTGCCAGTAGCCTTTGCATACTCTTGCAGTTTAGTAACCGTTGTAGTACCAATACTTCGCTTAGGTACATTAATGATACGCAATAAACTTAAATCATCAAATGGATTATATAAAACACGTAAATAGGCTAGTACATCTTTAATTTCTTTTCTGTCATAGAATTTCGTGCCTCCCACCATAGTATACGGAATACCACGTTTTATTAAATTTTCTTCCAGTATACGTGATTGTGCATTAGTGCGGTATAAAATAGCCATATCCCCATAAGGAATTGAATGAATACTATATTTTTTATAAATAGTATCGCCAATAAAAGCAGCCTCTTCATGTTCTGATTGAGCTGTAAAATGTTGTATATTAGTGCCATCTACTTTATCGGTCCATAAATTTTTAGCAGGTCGGCCTTGATTATTATCAATTACTGCATTGGCTGCATCTAAAATAATTTTAGTAGACCGATAGTTTTGTTCTAGTTTAATTAGAACGGTTTCTGGATAATCTGTCTTAAAATCTAAAATATTTTGAATATCTGCACCACGCCATGCATAAATACTCTGATCCACATCCCCCACTACACATATATTTTTCCAGTGGGAGGCTAATAATTGAGATAATATATATTGGGCGTGATTAGTATCTTGATATTCATCAATCATAATATAGTGAAAACGATGACTGTATTTATCGAGTAGGGCTGCATTAGATTGTAATAATTTTACTGTAACCAATAATAGATCATCAAAATCAAGGGCATTATTTTTTCTCAGCTCCCCTTCATAAAACTCATAGACATCGGCTACTTTTTGACTGTAAAAATCACTTGCATATTTCCTATACTCAGAAGAAAATAGTAGTTTATTTTTGGCTGATGATATAGCTGTTAGCATGGAACCTACCGGAAAGTAGGTGTCATCTAAATTTAAAGATTTTAATGCATGCTTGATGACAGCTTGCGAGTCAGAGGTATCATAAATGGTGAAATTACGGGTATATCCCATATATCCATCAATTTCAAAACGCAAGAGTTTAGCACAAAAGCTATGGAACGTACTTAACCAGATATTTTTAGCTTGCTCTCCTACCAAATTTTCTACACGTTCTTTCATTTCTTTGGCAGCTTTATTAGTAAACGTAATAGCTAAAATTTCATATGGACTAATACCTTGTGATAATAGATAGGCTACACGTGATGTTAATACTTTTGTCTTTCCAGATCCAGCACCGGCCAATATGAGTAATGGGCCTTCTGTGTGTTTTACTGCTTCTTGTTGTTCTTTATTTAATTCTAGTAAGAGTGGATTCATAGTACTTCCTTTCATCCATTCACACACATAATAAAAACGTTGCAAAATGCAACGTTTTTATTATGTACTACTCTTTTATTTCATTGCACCTAAAATTGGAGGGACAATTTGCTTTTTACGAGACATTGTTTTTTCTAAGAAGATGGCGTTGTCTGACACTTCTTTGCCGAAGGCTTTCTTGACTGTATCAGTTATATCACCACTAAATATTAAATCAGTACTTTCTTCTAAAATATTAGTAATCATTAAGTAGGAACCTATATATCCATTACTTTGACGCAATTCTTCTAATGCTTTTATGATAGATGACTTGCGATTTAAAATATCTGTCGTATCCATTACAGATATTTGTCCGATAGAAATAGTGTCGTTACCAGCGGAAAATTCTTTCATATCAGTGCGCACAAGTTGTTCATCAGATAAATCAGATACATCGGCACCAGCTTTTAATAACTCCATACCATAGGTCTCTAAATCTACACCAGCAATAGTAGCTAGTCGTGTAGCTGCGTCTTTATCTTTTGGGGTACAAGTTGGAGAACGGAATAAAACTGTGTCTGAAATAATAGCAGATAACATTAATCCCGCAATATTTTTAGGAATATCTTGATTCATTTGCCAATACATATTAGAAATAATAGTAGAAGAACACCCTACAGGTTCATAATGAATAAAAATAGGATTTTCTGTAACTAATCCACCTATTCTGTGGTGATCAATATTTTCGATGATTTCTGCTTCATCAATATCATCAATAATTTGTTTAGCTTCATTGTGATCAACTAAAATAACTTTTTGTTTTTCTTTAGGTGGTTCTGCATTAGCCCATACCATACCTAAATAAACACCATCTTCTACAACAGGAAATGCACCGCTATGACCACGATTAAAATCACTTAATTTTAGAGATGGTGAAATTACTTGACACGCAGTTGTTTTTGCAATTTCTCCAGCAGTAATAGTAAGATTTTTTCCATTTAATGCATCGCTCATAGCATCTAATAAATGTTTTGGGGTAATGACACCTATGTACGAAGAACCGTTAACTACAGGAATACGATTCATCCCTGTTTCTTTGCGCCAAGCATCAATAGCTTTTAAATCAGCGTTTGTATCTATCCCATCGATTGAAACTAATACATCTTTCACTCGTACAGCAAAACTTGTATAAATTTCAGGTTGTTTGAATCCAAAATAGTTGAGAGCAAATGAAGTTTCTTTATTTGCTTTTCCAGCACAAATTGCTTTTGCATTAACACCTAATTGTTGCTTTAAATTAGCATAAGCAATAGCCGAACATATGGAGTCGGTATCAGGATTTTTATGTCCTGTTACTAAAATTGTTGATTTACTCATATATATCACCTCATACATTGATACTTATTGGTATTTATCTTACTTTTAACTCTATAATTATAGCATATTTTATAAATTTTCTTCAATTAGTCACCTTGAGAATACATAAGGAATATGACAAACGAGAAATGAGTTATGATATTACGTATAGCACGATTGCTTATTATTAGTCTATTAGATAGGTCATAAATGGAAATTAACCTATACGCTTTAATCATTACGTTGGCCTAATTTTTCAATTAGAATGAATAACATGGGAATGATAAAGATACCAAATATAGTTGCTGTAGTCATACCTGCTACAACGGTTATCCCCATGGATATACGTGAAGCAGCACCAGCGCCACTTGAAAGTGCTAATGGTATAGTACCAAGAATAAACGCTAACGATGTCATAAGAATAGGTCGTAAGCGAATTTTAGAAGCCTCAATAGCAGCGGATACAAAGTCCATTCCATGATCGACACGAATTTTAGCATATTCTATGATGAGAATTGCATTTTTAGCAGCTAATCCTACTAATGTTAATAATCCTATTTGAAAGTATAAATTATTCGATAATAGGAAAAATCCGGTAAAGTTTAATAACATAGGAACTACTACGGCTCCAAAAATGCCAGAAGGAACGGAGAAAAGTACAGCAAATGGTACTTTCCAAGATTCATATAAAGCGGCTAAGATTAAGAATACAAATATTAAACCGAGTCCCAGTATAATAGCCGATTGTGTACTAGCCTTGCTCTCTTCTCGAGATTGATCCGCCCATGAAATAGAATATCCTGAAGGTAATGGAATTGCTTTTAATGCGGCCATTGCATTGCCAGAGCTTCCAGTTGGAGTTACATTGATTCGTATTGCTAAGGCATTATCAAATCGTGTTAATGTAGCAGCGGATCCAGATTGTTTTTTAGTAATATAATTAGCTATTGGTACTGATTTACCTGCGGAATTTTTAACGTAAATCATATGTAATGCATCTGTATTTTGCCTAAATTCTTGGTCGGCTTGAAGCATTACTTTATAATTTTTACCAAATTCTGTGAAGTCATTCACTTGCAAACTTCCGTAGAATCCTTGTAAAGCTGTATAAATATCTGTTAATGCAACTCCATCATGTGCCGCTTTATCACGATCAATCGCAAAATCTAATGTCGGTGTTGTATTACTAAATGTCGTAAATGCACGTGCAATGGATGGATCTTGATTAGCTGCTGCTACAAATTCTTTAGCAACATTTGCCATAGAATCAGTGCTATCTCCGGCCTTATTGATTAAGTACATAGTTATACCTCCAGTTGCACCAAGTCCTGGTATAGATGGTGGGTTGAGGGCTAATACAGTAGCTTCTGGTACTTCTTTTCCTGCAAAGCCAAAGGTTTTTCTGATTTTGGTATTTAATTGTTGTTCCATTCGAGTTCGTTGATCCCAATCATGTAGTGCTGCAAAGATAGCACCTGCACTTGATTTTTGACTTCCTCCTAATAAGTCAAATCCTGATACAGCAAACACAGTTCGTATATCTGAATCGCTTCGTAAAAAATTAGCTATTTTTTCTAGGATCATATTAGTTCTTGAATTAGTTGCTCCGTCAGGAAGATTGACAGCTACGATATAAAAACCATTATCTTCACTTGGTACAAATGTAGTCGGTGTAAGTTTTAATGCGCCTAAAGAAGTAACTACAAATATTACTAATACAAGAATCGATAACCATAACTTTTTGCTTAGTTTAACAAGAGCAAATCCATACCAATTCGTGAACTTATCAATCCAAGCATTAAAACGCTGTAGCCCACGATGAATAATATCCTCTTTTTCCTTTAATTTGTGTGGTCTCAACATTGTGCCACATAAGGCTGGAGTTACTATAAGGGCTACCATAGCCGATATAATGACTGATACGGCTATGGTTAAAGCAAATTGTTTATATAATATACCTGTCATCCCGCCCATAAATGATACAGGCACGAAAACGGATACTAATACAAAAGCAATGGCTATAACTGGGCCTTGTACATTTTTCATAGCCGCTAAAGCAGCTTCTTTAGGCCGTAATCCATTATATTTCAATTCATATTCTACAGCTTCTACTACTACAATGGCATCATCTACGACAAGACCGATGGCTAATACCATAGCAAATAATGTTAATGTATTAATTGAAAAGTTCAATACTTGGAATGCTGCAAATGTACCTAATAAAGATACTGGTACAGCAATCATAGGGATAATTGTAGAACGCCAAGATTGTAAAAAGATATACACAATTAATAAAACTAATAATAAAGCTTCTACAAATGTATGTAGTACTTCCTCAATGGAAGCGGTTACAAACTCCGTATTGTCAACAACGATATTGTATTCCAAATCTGGTGGAAAGTTTTTAGATTCTTCGTCTAACACCTTACGTACTTCTTTAATTGTTTCTAATGCATTGGCATCATTGGTTAAAGAAATAGCAAAACCTGCAACTGGCTTGTTATTAACTTGTGCTACAAAGTCATAGCTTTTACTAGCTAATTCAATTCGTGCAACATCTCGTAAATGCAATACATTACCATTTATATTAGACAGTGAAATATTGCCAAATTCTTCGACAGATTGTAATTTACCATTTACTTTAATAGGGTATTCAAATTGTTGATCCCCGCTAGTAGGATTAGAACCAATCGTACCAGCAGCGGCCTGCTTGTTTTGCATTTGTAGTGCTTTAGTAATGTCAGCAATAGTAATATTATAGCGAGCCATTTTGGATGGATTTAACCAAACACGCATAGCGTAATCTGCTCCAAATTCTTGGACTGACCCTACCCCATTGATAGACTTTATGGCATTCATTAAGTAGTTACTACCATAATTTTTTAAGAACACATCATTATAGGTTCCATTGGGGGAATTAAGACTAAATATAAATGCCATATCCCCCGTTGATTTTACTGTAGTAACACCTATGTTTTTTACTTCACTTGGTAATGCAGCTTCTGCTGCTGCCACACGATTTTGTACATTTACTGTATCCATATCTGCATCAGTCCCCTGATCAAATTGGATAGATAATGAATAAAAACCATTATTAGAGCTATTAGATACCATATAATCCATATTTTGTACACCAATAACTTGGTTTTCGATAACAGAGGCAACAGTGTTATTAACTATTTCTGCTGTTGCTCCAGGATATATGGCTCTCACTTGTACAGTGGGTGGTGTAATTTGTGGATATTTAGCTACTGGTAAATTTACCATAGATAGGACACCAATCAATGTAATAGCAATAGCAATAACAATAGAAAATATAGGTCGGTTAATAAAAAATTTGGACACGTTATTACCTCCTATTTACCAGTAGATTCTAATTCATTTTTGCTAATGCATTTGGCCTTTACGATAGCACCATTTTTTATTTTAGTAATACCATCTACAACAATTTCGTCGCCAGTAGCAACTCCAGATTTTACAATCGTATAAATTCCCTGTGTTCCTGCTATTTCAATTGGTTTTTGAGTGACTTTTCCGTTTTCATCAAGAATATAGATAAAATTCTTATCCAATACTTGGACAATTGCTCTGGATGGTACTAATATGGCATTGTTAACAACCTGTCCAGGAACCATTACAGTAGCAAACATATTAGGTATTAACAAGCCATCAGGATTAGGGAAAGAAGCTTTTATAATTAATTTACCCGTACCAGGATCTAATGTCTTAGCAGATTGCATGATGGTTCCCATATATGGATATAAAGAACCATCGCCAAGTTTAAGTTGTAATTTGTTATTTGCTCCAAGCCCGAATTCTTTCATAAGGCTCAAATACTCAGCTTCTGTAAGACTGAATTGAACAAAGATAGGATCAATAGAATCGATGGTAACTAATGTGGTTTGTCCTGCTGTTACATAGGTTCCTAAGTCGACATCATTCATTTCAAGGGTTCCAGTGAATGGTGCATATACGATAGTATCTGAAACATTATTTTCTGCAATTTGCATAGCTGCTTCATCGGCATGTACTGCAGCCATAGATTGTTCTGTTGTAGCAGCTTGTGTATCTACTGTTTGTTGAGCAATTGCATTGTCATTAGCTAGTCGTTGATACCGTTCTAAATCACGACGAGCATTTTCATAGGCAGCAGTTGATCTGGCTACTCTAGCTTGAGCACTAGCTAAATCAGCTTCATATTGACGAGAGTCTAATTTATATAGTGGTTGACCAGCCACTACATGATCGCCACCTTTTACATATTTTTCGATAACATAACCTGTTACACGTGCATGAATAGCAGTTTTATTTTGTGCAATAATCGTGCCAGTGTAAGAAGAATTAGTTTGTACATCTGAACTAGAAAGTTTATAGGAGTTGACGATAATATCTCCTTTTGGTGGTGCCTGATGTCCACATCCTGTAGTAGCTATCATGACTATAGACAGACTTATAGCTGATAGTAATACTACTAATTTAGTGTTAAATAATTTCATTACTGTAACTCCTCTCATTTAACGGATTATCCCTTTTAGTATAATATCAGTCCCTTTTAGACAGTATTGATAACATTCATCTAAGCTTTTAGAATTATCATAAAACATAAGCTGCATAAGACCTTTCAGCAATAAAATAGTTGTATCAATATCTACGTTACGAATTTGCCCTTTTTTTTGCGCTTCCCATAAAAACTCTTTTAGCTCTTGCCAATCTTTTTCTGTACGCTTTGTACAAAATTCTAATACATCAGGCATTTTAATATATAATTCACGATAATACTCTCCTTGTAATGAGCTAAAAATAGGCGAACGATAGGAAAAATACTTTATCAATTTTTCTTCTACCGTTAATGTAGTATCGATTAGTATAGCATGATGTACTTTATGAAAGTCGTTTACTAAGTTATTTATAATTGTTTCTATGATTTCTTGTTTTGATGAAAAGTGCTCATATAAAGTACGTTTACTGATGTTCAAATTTTTAGCTAAATCATCCATTTTAAACATAACACCTTGTGTTTCAATGGCAATTTTAGCGGCTTCTAAAATTTTATCTTTCATATGGTCCTCATATATAAGTAGAATTAGTAAAAACTTAAAAAGGCTAATTCAGTACCACATCTAATTTTACTGAAAAAAAAGAGGTGTGTCAAACATCCCCCATCTATTGTAATATAGATATATTGTGGCATATCGCTTATAAAGTTTTCTAAAATATGTAAGTATTAATATCTTCTCATAGAATTTTTATATCATGTGTTAAAGTATTTTTTATATCATTATGGAGAGGTAGTGCTGCGGGCGCTTCTGTTCTCATATGATAGGATTTGATATTGACAATAATAGGTATGACTTTTATAATGAAATAACACATACCTGGGGATGTAAAGGTTTCGACAGGGGCGAGTGTGGTATAAATAGCGAGTCGGCGTTCCATTAGGCCGATAAACGGTGGAAAACATTTAAACGCAGAAGAAAATTTTGCATTAGCTGCATAAGCTACGTTCTTCTATCTCTGGCCCGTAGGGATAGAAAGAACGTCAAACAACGGGCTAGCTTAATTTAAAGACTCATATAAATTAAGTAAAATTACATGAGTTAGAAATAGTCTAGTTTGTTAATGTACAAAAACTATTTTGAAATCATAAAACATTAACTGCACTCGGAGAAGTTTATATGGCAACGCTTTTGGACACGGGTTCGACTCCCGTCATCTCCACCATCTATATAGTATTAACAGTAATAAGAGATAGTTTTTATTACTGTTTTTTAGTAGAAAACAGCAACATCTTGTGCATGATTTGTTAGGCGTAATATTCTATAATTTTACGGACTAGTTCTTGCTTAGATGTTGCTGTTTATATGTATAATAAAATTAATTTTACTGCTTATATACGATAATACAGACATACTCTGTTGTTTTTATAGTCTAATTCTCTTCTTATGTATAGAGGAGTTTCATGGAGTGTGGTCATGCAGTAATAATTGTACATATACTTTACTGGAAGTGAGTTGTATATCCTATTTATCATGTATTATTAAAAATAGATATAAATGCATCCACTACTTGATTCAATTGTTCTTCTGTATGGGAGGCAGTAACTGTTAAACGTAATCTTGACTCCCCTTTTGGTACAGTGGGCGGTCTAATCGCAGTTACTATAATACCATTTTCTTTCAATATATCTGATAGGCGTAATGCTTTTTCTGCATCACCTACAATAATCGGGAAAATAGGTGTATGTGAGGTAGCTAAAAGACCTATTCGTTGTAATCGGTTAGATAAATATTTTACATTATCATATAATTTATTAATCAAAGTTGTATCTGATTCGATTAGTTCTAATGCCGCTAAGGCGGCTCCTATATTAGCAGGCGCCAAGGCAGTAGAAAAAATAAAAGGACGGCTAGTATTTATTAGATAATCAGAAATAATGGAGTTTGTTGCAACAAATCCACCAACAGAGCCAAGTGCTTTACTTAGTGTACCAAGTTGTATATCTACTTTATGAGCTAGATGATAATGATGGGCACTCCCTTTACCATTTCCTATGACACCAGTAGCATGGGCATCATCTACCATTAATAAGGCATTATATTTTTCTTTTAGCCAAACTAATTTATCCAGTGGTGCTATGTCCCCATCCATACTAAATACGCCATCTGTTACAATTAATTTATTTTGACTTTGATTGCCATAAGATTGTAATTTTTTCTCTAAATCGTTCATATTACAATGTTCATACGTAATAATATTAGCTTTACTCATGCGACAACCATCGATAATAGAAGCGTGATTTAAGGCATCGCTAAAGATGAGATCATCTTTTCCCATTAGGGCACTAATAGTTCCTACGTTTGCCATATAGCCTGTGTTAAATACTAGAGCCTTTTCCGTCTCTTTATAGGTGGCCAATTCTTTTTCTAATGTAGTGAATAATTTATGCGTACCATTAATTAGTCTAGAACCACCAGAACCTGTACCATATGTTTCTAGTGCACGTATAGCCGCTTGTATAACTTTAGGATGATGTGTGAGGCCTAAATAGTTATTAGAGGCCATCATTACATACTCTTTCCCTTCTAATACAACTGTTGAGGGAGACTTAGGGTAATATTCTGTACAATGACGATATAATTTTTCTATTCTTTTATTTTCTTCAA
>QWCD01000089.1_pt1 | contig 30123 bp, 24 predicted proteins | sample 1972461 | NCBI WGS metagenome assembly QWCD01 (sample SAMN09866717, study PRJNA288562) | Human vaginal metagenome isolate term4_vaginal, whole genome shotgun... | isolation source: vagina | host: Homo sapiens | place: USA: California | reverse complement strand
CTTCATTTTATCACTAGGAGGTTCTTTCCTTTTCTCTAAGAAATTTTACTGACCCCCAGTTTAACTGGGGGTTTAATCATGCCTATTCGGCGTACAATACAATAAGTTTCTAATTATATCAACCACGGACTAATAACGTATATATTGGCTATATACTATTAATCTTCATTAACCAATACATAAGAAATATTAACAGGACCATGAACACCTACTACACGAACCAATTCAATATCCGCCGTACTAGATGGCCCAGTAATATGTACAAAATTAGATGGGAATCCTGCTGGATCAGCATCATATATTTCTTGTACTCGTTGCATAGATTGTGTCATACGAGGATAAATATCTTTCGTCTTAATAACAGCAATATGTACAAGTGGCAATAATCCTACAGAACGTCCCGATCCTACATCACTACGTTGCAACACAGTAGCTGTTTCTGCTATACCCAATGTAGCAAATGTAATCCCCATTTCAGCATTCTGTGCTTCACCAATACAATAATCACGGCCCTTTTCTGCATCCCATTTTACAAATGTAACATCTTGATTGGTATTATTGTTAAAAGCATCTCGTAATTTATATTCATCTAGTTCTGGCGCATCAGGATAAATAACTTTACCATTACCCCAATCCTTAATAACGTCCATTAATACAGAATATAAATTATCTTTTGTCGTTTCCACATACTTAGTATTATTTTTTTTACATTCTGCTTTAAATAATTCGACAATTTCATCACGGCTCATATTCTGCATAAGTTTGCCTTGTGGGCCTTTACTATAATCGAAAGGTTCCACAGATGTAGGTACTTCAGTACGGCCCAAAGATTTTGATAAACGCCCTAAAAAGGCTTTACGTTTAGCTTCATCCATTGTTTATTTCTCCTTTTTCTGAGCTTTCTTTTGTGCTTCATATTCAGCATACACATCACGGAATTTTTTAGTTTTTAATACGCCTAATTCTTTAGACTTAGTCCAACCACCTAAAACAGGGATGACCTTTGTCCATTCATCCATTGTTCCATTATGGCTCAAGAATTTCATACCAATAGCGCCGGCTTTAGTGCCCAAATCAAATAATTTATTGTTACCAAACACGGTACCAACCACTTTGAATATCGCTTTTTCTACTGGTGGTCGTAAATTTTCTTCTTCTGCAATCTTCACGCGGTGTTTTAATAAAAGTTCATGTAATGGGATCTTAACTGGACAAGCATCCGTACATTCCCCACATAAAGTAGAGGCATATGGCAAATCACCAGCTTTATCATAGCCTACTAGTAATGGTGTTAAAACCGCACCCATTGGACCTGGATAGATAGAACCATATCCATGTCCAGTAATCTGACGATACACTGGGCACACATTCATACAAGCGCCACAACGAATGCATCGTAACATTTCTTCAAATTCACTTCCCAAAATGCGAGAACGTCCATTATCTACAAGGATAATATGCTGTTCTCTAGGTCCATCAGCTTCTCCATCTTTAGCAGGGCCAGTAATCATTGAGAAGTAACTAGAAATTTTACTACCTACCGAAGAACGAATTAATAGTTCCATCATAATATCTAAAGCTGCAAAGTCAGGAACAATACGTTCAGTCCCCATCAACACAATTTGTGTTTCAGGAATGGAACTAGCCATACGACCATTACCTTCATTAGATACAATAGTAACTGTCCCAGATTCAGCTACGCCAAAATTACATCCATTAAATCCTACATCTGCATTCAAAAAGCGCTGACGAATATATTGGCGCACATATTTTGTCATTTCTTCTGGATCATTAGAGCCAACATAGCCTATTTTTTCCATAAATATTTCACGGATTTTATTACGTTCCAAATGAAGTGCTGGTACAACAATATGTGATGGTGGATTATTATCTGCAGTTTGCAAAATAAATTCAGCTAAATCAGTTTCATTAACTTCAATACCTGCTTCAATAAGTATTTCATTTAAACTTATTTCTTCAGATACCATAGTTTTAGATTTTACAACCATTTTTGCTTCTTTTTGTCGCAAAATTTCTAAAGCAATTTTAGAGGCTTCTACACCATCTTCAGCAAAATGTATATGAGCTCCTGCTTTTTCAGCATTTTCAGCAAATTGATTTACATAATAATCAAGATTTGCTAATACATGATCGCGAAGTTCTGCTGCATGTTGTCTAAAATCTTGCCATTCTGGTACTGCTGCCACTAATTTTTCACGATTATCGCCAAATACATCCTGCGCTCTTTGAATAGCATGTACCTTAAATTGATTATCAATACACTCTTTTATACGTGTTTTAAATGGTCGGTTATCATAAATTATAGCCATGTATTGTCATCCTCCTATCGGCAGTTCAAAACTTCTGCAATATGCATTGTCTTGATACGACGATTAATTTCGCCTTCTTTATGCATACGATCAAGCATACCAGCAATATTCATAAGACAAGCTTGGTCACTACCTACAACTACGTTAGCCCCAGACTCAGCAATTTTTTGTGCTTTATAACGAGTCATTTGCTCAGAAATTTCTGGTTGTTTTACGGAGAATGTACCACCAAAACCACAGCAACGATCAGAATGTTCCATAGGTATATATTCTAAGTCTTTTACATTATTTAATAATGTAAGTGGTTGTTCTCGAACACCTAACAAACGAGTAACGTGACAAGATTGGTGATAGGTTACCTTTTCTTTAAAACGAGCCCCTACATCAGTAACGCCCAATACATCGACAATAAATTGGTTAAATTCATAAATATGTTCACTTAACTTATTTGCTCTTTCAAGCCATTCTGGTTCATCTTTTAAGATTTCACGATATTCATCTTTGATGGCGAATGCACAAGAGCCTGACATACTAACTACATAGTCAGCGTCTTCAAATGTTTCAATAGTGTTTTTAATGGAAGACATTGCTGATGAGTTCCACCCTGAATTAGTAAACATTTGTCCACAACACACTTGTTTCTTAGGAACTGTAATATCACAACCCAGATTTTCTAACACATGTACGCCAGCCATACCTACATGTGGATAAAACATATCAATCAAACATTGTGAAAATAGATGAATTTTCATTTTCTCACATCCTCAACTTTACTAGTACTTACACATTTATGGATAAATTCTAACGCATCCATTTACATTTCATTCGAATAATGAATGATATTCATTACTCACATTATAAAATAGGATATTAATAATGTCTAAGGATATGCAATATCAGTAAACTAGCTATTTTGTAAGCTACCATTATGATTAAAAATCATACCTTGAATTATAAATTATTATTTCAATAATCATTATCAAATACATTATATGAAAAATACAGATATTTACAATTCTAACAGGCATTCAATTTATCATCTATATCAATACCTTTTTTACCTTTTATCATCACTTTTGCTAACAAAATAATTCAAAAATGTGATTTTAATCTTATATTAATCAAAAAATCTTCTATATCTATGCAATTTAGAAATACTTATAATTATAAGTATAACTGTAAAATTATATAAATTATCATCATTTCTAATCTACACAATACAGTTTTTTGAAAGCATCTCTCATAATTAACCATTTTACTTCACATATTACCCATAAAATGTCACTAGTATAGTCCATATTATCAACTAGTTAGCTACCATCCAAAATTCTAATATTAACTATTCTATACAACGCTTGTCTCTATACATACACGTATTTCTTGTCTATAATATATAAATAATAAATCCATTAATTGTTTCTAATATACTATGGACCACATAAATTTAGCCTTCATAATACTAATCAAACATCGTTTCATAATGCTAATCAAACACTGTAGCACTAACAATATTATATTTTAGAGTATATAATAACTATCATCCTAGCACTCTCTATACAAATAGGAAAAGTGTGAATGACAGTCTACGCCTAGTTATTAATCAATAAGAAAGAGGTCTGTCCTATGAAATCATCTAAATTATCATTAGTAGTAGCAATCTGTTTATCATTAAGTACCACTGTTATCTCTGCGAATACTCCATCAGCAAATATCGCCTCACCCGCAAGTGCCACTCATAAGACTGCATCTGTAGATGCTTTATTACCATTGCCTGCTGGCGTCTACAGTGACACTGTTAATCATTGGGCTAAAACAGCTATCGCTGCTATGAGTAATGCAGGGTATATATCTGGCTATAGTGACCACACCTTTCAACCAAATGCTTCTATGACACGAGAACAAATTGCTTGTGTTTATGCTACTATCATAAACAAAGAACATCATATTGATTCCCAAACACCTATCTTAACGAGTGCTTTTTCTGATGTATCGATTACCCGTTGGTCTAATAGTGCTATTGCCACTGTATGTAATAGTAATATTATGGGAGGCTATCGAAATGGCACGTTTAATCCTGAAAAGGCAATGACTCGTCAAGAATTTGCTGTTACAGCACTAAACTTTGCCAAGTTAGAGCATGTCAAAACCAGCAATAAAAATGAAAACATCCAATTTAAAGATCAAGATTCATTTACAGACTGGGGCAAATCAGCTATCATGGCACTGGCAGAAAAAGGATATTTAGCCTATGGTCCAGATGTTACTTTTAACCCATCAGACCCTATCACACGTGCAGAAGTAACATCTATTTTATATCGTATCATCACTAATCAGCCAGTAATGATTGAAAAAGCTAATGCTTCTACCACTCATAATGTATCATCAACAGTGGAAAAGAAAGACGCTTCTAAGTCCAACCAAGAGATGACTGCAGAAAATAAACAACAAAAAGATTTGGAAAATAGCGTATTTAATAAATTGAATAAAATCTATAAATCATCTAATAAATTTCAGGACTATGGCGTAATATACTGGAAAGACAATATACTTCACATAGCGGTAAAAGATAGAAAAAAATTGTCGTTAATAAAAACTAAATTTGCTGCTATGAAACAAGTAACCGTCGAATCCTCTAATTATAGCCAAACAGAATATAATAAAATCGAAAAAAACTTCCGTAAGTATTATGGATCCCACGAAAAATCTGGTATGATTATTGTCATTTTTCCAGACGTGCAAAACAACCAATTATACGCATTAGTAACAACAGCCTCTGCTAGTACCCAACAAGGTGTAGATAAAACATTTGCTTCTAAAGTTAAAATGGTTGTAAAAACTAATTAATCCAATAGTGTAATCTATACCCACTAATATGAGGAGTGAATTTTCAATAAATCCACTCCTCTCACTATTTTATATACCATTAAACAAATTTTACAAAATCTACCAAAATACATACTGATTCTGTGATACAATACAACTATAGTAATCGCAGGAGGAATTTGTAATGAACAAAAAAAATCACATCCTAACAATACTCATGACTGGCTTATTCACTATTAGTTTAGGTGAATTGCCTAATGTTCATGCCAATACGATTTCGCACGCTACTATATCCGTTGTGAAACCAGCATCGCATAGCGTGCCTATCAATGCTAATACAATAGATACTTCTACCTCTATTACCAATAGTGTATCTTCCTTTAACAATTCTCGCCAATATATATTTGCTGATGTACCGCCCAATTATTGGGCTTACCAATCTATCTCTACCATGACACAGGAAAAAATTATTAATGGCTATGCTAATAATACATTCAAGCCTGAAAGTCCATTAACACGAGAGGAAGCAGCGACCCTATTTAATAACCTCTTAGGCGAAACGCCAACAGTTATGTTATCGAGTACATTTTCTGATATTACTTCCGATCGATGGTCTGCACTAGCTATTGAGTCAGTAGCTAAAAAAAATATTATTAGCGGCTACGGAGATACAACATATCGTCCTGAAAAATATATGTCGCGGCAAGAATTTGCAGTGGTAGCTGACAACTATATCCATTATATTGGTTACGTAACGGAGGATCCTACCATATTAGATGAGTATAATTACAGCGATCAAAAATTTATAGCCCCTTGGGCACAAGATGCGGTACGTGAATTGGCAAGTCTTAAATTTTTAGCCTATAATCCGCATAGCATGTTTAATCCTGAAAAATACATCACTCGTGCTGAAGCCGCTGAAATCGCCTATCGTATGACACATACACCACAAGCTCTTGCCTTTATGGATACAATACATCGACAAACCATTGAAAGTAAAACTAATAAATTATTAATGAATACATTCAAATACCATGATATAGAGATAGATTTTAGAAATGATGGAGTCATGTTCTGGAATCACGGGAAACTATATGTTACTTTTACTAAGGAAAATAAATTAAAACAATTTGGTGCCGCCTTAGCCACCTCAAATGATAAAGAACTAACTACCTCTGTCATTACTCATATAGGTAGCTATACACAAGCTGATTTAGATAATTTACAACTAGAAACAACATATATGTATAATCAATTAGAGCCTCAAGGGACTGTCATCTCCATCACTCCAGATATATCTGTCTCCTCTCTTATTTTGACCGTAGATGAATTATCACCAGCCACAAAAAAAGCCTTTGTTAAACGATTTGGCAAAAAAGCTTCTATACAATTACCCCCTGTGACTGAAACAAATTGGTCAAAACCTGTCAAATGGCATATTGCTAATGAAATAAAAGCCCATCAATAAAACAATCTCAATGATACACTACAACATCATCATATACTCATAATGAAATAATAGTTACTCTTTCTAGCCGTATAATTACAGATAGGAATATGAGTTATATGTATAATCTGCCATAGCGATGTATTCTGTAAACTACTTCTTTACTATAAAACATAAAATAGAGGAACATTGATGCAACATGCTCAATGTTCCTCTATTTCGTTGAGTATATAGTTACGACTTCTTATAAACTATCATGAGTGCTTACATCGTATAAACCTTAATAAGGCTAATAACGATAGATATAGACATTACATGTCACCCATAGATTAGTAAAAATATTATGGTTAATTATATGCTTTTACCAGAAGTAGTATTAAAGATAAATTCTTTCGTAACCATAGTACCTTCTATCGCATTATCTTCAATCGTATATGTATACATAACAATACGAAGTAATCCATCTTGATTCTTTTCTATATCATAACTCATAAGAATATTATATGTCATATGTTCTTTTTCATTTCGTTTATCTATTGATGTTTTTATAGAAGTAGCATAATTAGCTAATTTCTTATTAATTCTATGAGTAACAACAGGACTGACAGAGTTAATGGTAGGATATACAATATGAATATGATCGCCTAATATAGCAGTAGGTGTAATGCCTACACGCAACCTAGATGTATACTCTTCTGCTGATGGTACAGCTACCATCGTGCAAGTCTTTGAAAGTCCTTCTAAGGTAGTACGAATCGTTCTATTTGTTTCTGGAGATGCAGTGCTTGAAATTCGTTGCTTATCTATATCCTGCTGACCAGATACAGCATTAACAACCACCAACTTATCTGCTCCTTGTACTGTTTTATGATCCTTTACAACTTGGACAGGAATAGTATCAGCATTTGCTGTAACAATTGTTCCATAACCAATAACAGATCCCACTATCATCATAATAGCAATTTTTTTATTCATCAGACTTGCCCCCTCTATTCTTATACGATTATACTATACATCTATATTCTAATGTAAAATTTACATATTTCTATACGTCTTAACGTCCACTATCCCCATATGTGCTATATATGTTCTACGATAACACACTTTGTCATGATTGTCGTATCCTAAGATAATTATTACACACTAACGCTCAATCACTCTTTCTATATATATAATATTATAGCAACCGATATAGTAAAAGAGCAACCTATGGTCACTAAAGGTACTACCTTCCTAGATAATATGTAAACTATCCCATAAAAGTATAGTGAAATCATAGTAAAGAGGGTCCTAGAATGTCATCGTTTTATATATAATCTACTGATTATCGTAAGCAATGTAAAAGAAATATCTTTGTAAAGAGTAATACAACTATACTATATTGTATTAAAATATATGTTATGCTTCATATAATTCTAACAGACCTATCGATGATTTTAGTACATTCTATCAGCTCTACTCTGATACTATTTTTATCTTGCATACACATTAGAATCATTTTCCTACTAAAAAGACTGTATGGTATATACTTACCATACAGTCTTTTACATCCTTATTATTCTCTATATACACATATACCTATTATCTGTATACTAATGCCTATTTATTTTCATTTGCTTTACGTTCTGCCAAAATAGCTAGGGCTTGTTCCTTATCAAATTTGGTAGTAATTACTAGGCGAGCAATGTACACCATCATAAGAACGAATACAATTAATCCTAACCACTTGCTAGTATCTGCAAAATCATCGCCAAATATGGCCAATGGTGCATCACTACCACCAGATGTTACGGAAAATACAATGATAACTGCAATAATAACGCCCATCAAACTTTCCCCAACAATTAATCCAGATGAGAATAAAACACCACGACGATTACATTGTTCTGCATCTTCTTCAGCTAAGACCTCACCTGAGCGTTCTTTAGCTCTTTGTAATATATAACGACCAACAAAGAAGCTCAATACTGAGCCCATGACTAATGGCATTTCTAAGGATGGAGGTAAATAAATCCCCATGCCTACTGCCAATGGAGGTAAGGTTAACGATGCAGTCGTATTTTTCAATATTAAATCAACTAAAATAACAACAACACCTACACCTACGCCGATTAAAATATATGACCAATCCATGCTATCACTAAAAATACCTTGTGCAATCGTCGTCATCAATGTAGCTTGTGGTGCCGATAACGCTTGGCTTGGATCCATACTAGCTCGTGGCATAGCACCAGTAAATCCGTAAGCTTGGTACAACAAGTTTAACACTGGTGCAATCGCTAAAGAACCAGCTACACTACCAATCAATAAAGCTACCTGCTGTTTCCATGGTGTAGCTCCTACTAATTGTCCAGTTTTTAAATCTTGTAGATTATCATTCGAAATAGCTGCAATAGATACAACTACACTAGTCATGAAAATCGCCAATGCTGTCGCAAAATCAACGCTTGCTTGCGTAGCAAATAAATGGTTAGCAGAAGCAATGGCATATACAACAAGTGAAGAAATAATGATACCAATAATACCAATCCCAGAAATTGGACTAGCAGAAGTACCAATTAAACCTGCCATATATCCGCAAGCAGCGGCCACAAAAAATCCTACGCACACAGAAATAATAACGCCGCAAATAATTAATATAATCATTAAAGAGCTACTAATATCCACAGCACTAACGAAAGAGTAAAATGTAAAAATTAATCCAATCATAATGGCAAGAAATACAACGGCAATCGTACTAGCTTTCATATCTGTATCCATGCGATGTGTAATGCGTTCATCACCGCTCATGCCCATATTATGTACAGAAATTTTCATACCTTCTACAATTGGTTTGACTAATTTAATTAATGTCCAAATAGCGGCAATAGCAATAGTACCAGCACCGATAAAACGGACCTTTGATTTCCAAACACCCATGGCAAATTTAGTAGTACTATCACCATCCATCGGTAATACACTAGTTAAGTATGGTACAAATCCTCCCCATGCAATGATCATACCAACTAAAATAGCAATCCCACTAGCAATACCAATCAAATATCCTGCACCAAGCAATGCTGTAGAAAATCCTAGAGGAAATTGTGTAATACCTTTTCCTGCTTGAAACCAAAAACTAGCAGAATCAGCAAGTGCATGAAATCCAGATGTACATAAATTAATAAGTCCTGCTACGACACCGCCACTCACTATTTCCTTCATACCTGAGGATTTTCCAGCATTAGTAGCAGAATGGCTACCTACTTTCAAAATTTCTGCAGCTGCTCGTCCTTCTGGATATGGAAGATCACTATTGACAACCATCGCGCGGCGTAATGGGATTGTAAATAACACGCCTAGGCATCCACCGCAAGTACATAGTAAAAATGTTTGCCAAAATGGAAACCCTTGCCAATACCCTAACATTAGTAAACCTGGCAATACAAAAATAACAGCAGACAATGTCCCCGCTGCTGAAGCCTGCGTTTGTACCATATTATTTTCTAATACATTAGAATCTTTAAAAAACCGTAAAATGGCCATAGAAATAATAGCAGCTGGAATTGATGAGGAAAATGTCAATCCCACCTTCAAACCTAAATATACGTTAGATGCAGTAAATACAATAGTAATTAAAATACCTAATAGCATTCCACGTAATGTAAGTTCTGGCAATCGCAGTTCATGACTCATAAAATCATGTTTCACTTAAAATACCCCCTTTTAATATACGAGATAAGGATAGATTAATTTTACCCTTTTTCACGATAAAGCACAAGAAAAAAATGTTTTTTTAGTATATACATTTGATTATCTCTAATGGATATCCTTTAATTTATTTTTGTTAGTCAATCTAAATGAAAATTATTATAAATTTCATGATGACTTTTTTATAAATTTCCTTTATAATATAATTTGTAATTGATATTTATTATCATTTTATTATTAATTGAGGAGGTATTATCATGGAAACTCGCACTGAATATGATTCTATGGGCCCTGTCGAAGTCGACGCAGCACGTATTTACGGTCCTCAAACACAACGTTCATTTAACAATTTTAAAATTGGCACTCATTGCATGCCATTGGAACAAATTAAGGCCCTCGCTTTAGTCAAAAAGGCGTGCGCTAAAACAAATGCAATTTGTGGCGCCATTAGTGAAGAAAAAGCAAAACTCATTGCACAAGTAGTAGATGAAATTCTAGCTGGCAAATGGGATGAAGAATTTCCTCTTTGTGTATTCCAAACAGGTTCGGGTACACAAACTAATATGAATGTGAATGAAGTAATTGCTCATCGAGCAAAACAAATTAACGAATCCATTCCATTACATCCTAATGATGATGTAAACCGTGGTCAAAGTACTAACGATACATTCCCTACAGCAATGCATATCGCTTCCTATTTTGAAATAGAAAAACGCGTGTTGCCTGCCCTTGATCGACTCATTGCCTCCTTTGAAAAGCTTCAAGAAAAAGGTAAAGGACTACAAAAAGTAGGTCGTACACATTTACAAGATGCTACTTTCATTATGGTAGATCAAGAAATTAGTGCCTTCGTAGCAGGTCTTAAAACAGCTCGTAAAATTATTGTAGAAGCTACTGATTATTTATTAGATGTTCCTTTAGGTGGTACTGCGGTAGGAACTGGTGTCAATACACCAAATGGCTACCTTGCTGCTATGGATGCTATTTTACCAGAAGTAACTGGTGCTCCATTCCGAGTTGAAAATAATAAATTCCAAGGCATGTCATTAAAAGATGCAATTATGACAGCTCATGCAGCACTCAACACATTAGCTACTACTCTATTTAAAATTGCGAATGATGTTCGTTTCCTAGGCTCTGGTCCTCGTTGTGGATATGGTGAATGGACATTACCAGCTAATGAACCAGGTTCCTCCATTATGCCAGGAAAAGTAAATCCTACACAATGCGAAGCTTTAACAATGGTATGTGCTCAAGTATTTGGTATTAATACTACCATGACAGTATGTGCTGGTAGTGGGGCTTTCCAACTTAATGTGTATATGCCGATTATGATTTATGATTTTATCGAATCTACTCGTCTATTATCCGATGCAATGAATTCATTCGCTGAAAAATGCATTGATGGAGTCGAATTTATTCCTAAAAAACTAAAATTCTTTGTAGAACAATCACTACAAATTGCTACAGCGTTAACACCATACATTGGCTATGACAAAGCAGCAAAAGTAGTAAAAGATGCATACAAACGTGATACTTCTATTAAATCCATTATTCTCGAAGAAAAACTTATGTCGGAAGAAGAGTTTGATCAAGCCGTAAAAATGAAGTAATGTGCTAACGCCACTATTTCATTGATTTCATATCTCTTTTCAGCACACACTATATCACTAGTAATCAACTCCTCCAACCTAGATGATACGTATAATAATGTACCACTACATATTCATAAACTAACAAAATGACTATACACTATCTAATTGTATAGTCAACTCGATACACTCATACCTCATACCTCAACTTGTGTATCGAGTTCTACAAAAGCGATAGCATATATACCATACCCTCCTAATATGTATTTGGTATATATGCTATCGCTATTTATATAATAATTATAATTTATGATTACCCTACTGCATAAAATTTCTCATGCTATAGGGAGGATACATTCCTAACCCCATACCATGTATGAATTACTAGTAAATGCTATATCTATTCGTAATCAACCATGTACATAGAATACTTTGATTATTCTGAGTCCATATCAGGCTAACACGCACTATATGGTATCATTGTGAGCGAAATGTAAAAACAGAAATTTCTCGCGGGCAATTAATCCGTATAGGCCACCAATGACCAGATCCACGATTAACATAACAACAAGATGTACCATGCACGTACATACCTTTCACATACGGTGTTCCAATAGGGACTACATTCACTCCCAATAAATTGATTTGTCCTCCATGAGTATGCCCACTAAATGTCATTGGTATATTTCTTTCCATAGCCTCTGTAAAAAACTCAGGATGATGGGCCATAAGCAAAACAAACGCATCGTCTGGAATACCTGCTAATGCCTGTTCCATCATTTCTTGACGGCAAGCAATACGATTACGATTCATATTATAATCAACGCCAGCCAAATAGACCGGCCGATCGTCTATACTAACATCCTTATTTAATTGATAGTTTTCATTAATCAGTACCCTCATAGATGTATTCCGCAAAGCCCTAGTAACGCGCGTTACATCCCTAAAATGCTCGTGATTTCCCAATATATAATCAATTCCATCTGGAAATTGAGGAACCAGTTTATTAATGCGCTCACATAGATTAGGCAACCATTCTAGCGTATCAATTAAATCTCCCGTAATTAATAATCTCTGTGGTTTTTCGGCTAACACATAGCCCATAATGCGATCAAATTCTTGTAAATCAATACAGGGACCTATGTGAACATCACTAATTTGCGCTAATCGATAGTTATGTAAGTACTGTGGTAGACGAGGAAAAGCTAACTCATGATGGGTTACTTCAATACGATATTGTCCATCAAAAGCAACTACACTAGAACCACCAATCGTCACAGCAGGTACAGCGATACCTATTTTCTTAAATAAGGCACGCCGAGACTCTCCTATTGTTACCGTCATGGGCGGTCTATAATAATTTATAATCTTTTCTACCGCAATCGTTATGAGTAAGCCCATAATAGAAACTACGATACCAATGCTCCACGCATATGATTCTGTACGCCATATTTGTAGTACCTCATACAACCAAGTGCCATATAGATCAGTTTGATGAATGATAAAATAATGAACACCAATCATCAACGTACCACCCACAGCACAACAAGTAGCAACAAGTAGTAGTTTTTGTTTTGGTTGCCATACCCACAACCATACACTAATAAATAGTATCAATAGAATAATTAATATGCCTATAATAATAGGCTCTAGATAGGCTTGCATGCATAGTCCTTTCTATACAACATTTTAATTCACCTCAGCATTACAATCATTGACATAGAGTCGTTAATTTACCATGCGGACCTGCCCATACATAATCAGCAAATTCGCTCCTTTTTAACAATTGCCAATCTGCGGGCAATTGTTCCTGTAAACTTTCTAATGTACCTTCAAACGTTATTATGCCACGATAGGCACACATAATCCATTTGCGATGTGAAAACAAATGGGTAAGTTCTTGTATACACGTATTCTCCAACACTAATGTACAACCAAATTTTTTAACTTGATTTTCTAAATGACTAGCGCCTTCTATAAAAGAAGCTGGTTCTTCCACACTTGGAAATTCCCACATAGATCGCAATAGCCCTGTATTAGGGCGTTTATGTAACAAATAATAGTCCCCCCACTTTAATAATCCTACCATCATAGAAATTGTAATCACTTTTGTCTTTTTAATCCGTATAGGCAATGAAGGCGCATCGCCTCGTGCATACGCAATACAAACAGCGGATAGGGGACACTCATGACAACGCGGATTTTGTGGTATACAAATAGCGGATCCAAAATCCATTAAGGCTTGATTGAATTCTCCTGGTCGATCATATGGTAACGTTTGCTCTACTAAATAGGTAATTCTTTTTCTTCCTTTAGTTGATAATATGTCGTCCTCTATATGATACAAACGAGCATATACACGTAATACATTGCCATCCACCGCCGCTTCTCGTTGATTAAACGCCATGGATAATATGGCTCCTGCTGTATAGGCACCAACTCCTTTTAATGATTCCATAGCCTTTCGATTCCGTGGCACATGACCGCCATATTGCTCTACTACTTCTTGTACGCCTAGTCGCAAATTTCTTGCCCGACTATAATAACCTAACCCCTGCCATGCGTGAACCACCTCTTCTTCTGATGCATCTGCTAAGTCCTGCATAGTAGGAAACCGCATCATCCAATTATCAAAATATGGTTTCATCGCTTCAATCCTTGTCTGTTGTGACATGATTTCTGATACCCAAATTTTATACGGATCTCCCGTATTACGCCATGGCAACTCACGTTGATTCACATCATACCAATCTAACAAATGATTTGTCCATTCTAGCGATAATAATTCTGTTTCATCTATAACCGTATCAACCTCTACTAAATCCATAGATACCACAGTTTCATTATCCTCTCCAAACTGTATCATTCCTTCTAATTTTTTTCCTTCCAGTATCTTGGGCACCCATTTTCGATCACCGGACCACATAGAATCATAAGGAATATGGTCCATTGAAATCCAACAAGGCTCCATTTCTTCTGTTTCTATGACGGTTCCCCTATAATCGCGGATGAGATACACATATCCAATATGTGTTAATGATGTGTCATGAGGAAATTGAAAGTTTAATAATGCCACTGATTCTAACGCATCTGCTTTAACTATAAGTCCAGATTCTTCTTGTAATTCACGAATCATACATTGTACAAAACTTTCTCCATCTTCAACTTTTCCTCCAAAACCATTATATTTACCAGCACCAAACCCACGTTTTTTACGTCCTAATAAAATTCTATTCTCTGTATCAATGACAAAACACAATGTCGTTGGTTTCATATGTTCTCCCTTCATCATTCATATATCTTTATTCATTATATCAAATATAACAATCCCCCACGACATCATAGGTAGTTGAGTAAAAGTATCGAGCATGTTACTATATAATCTCATCATATACTAGATTAGTCATATCATTCAGTCATATGTGCTACCATGACACTCTATATGGTAAATCCTATACGACCTACAATACAATCATTGCTAATCTACGCTCATCTACACTAGAATCTACTCTTTCATAACCTATACTATAATTTTCTCACTACTACACTTTTACTATATATCCACAATATGTAATAGGCGAATCCCACAAGCTACGGTATAATAATAAATAGTTACATACTTATTATACTTTACAAACATTTATAATTTACGATACATCTGTGAGGCATCTATGAATCAACCTTTAATATTTGATATTGCCCTAGGCTATAGAAAGCCAGTCAATATTCGTAATGAAAAAATAGCCTGCCCTTTTTGTGATACCAGTCACTTAACAGACATATTGGACAGAAACGGTACCATGATATGGTTAAAAAATAAATATCCCGTATTACAAGATACTTGGCCTACAGTTATTATTGAAACCGATGATTGTCACGGTGAATTTTCAGCCTATGATCCGCATCAAGCAGCCGCTATTATCTCATTCTCCATGGATAAATGGATTGAAACTATGAAAGATAGTCGCTTTAAATCTGTTCTATATTTTAAAAATTATGGTCCTTTATCAGGTGGTTCAATTCGTCATCCCCACAGTCAAATTATAGGTCTTGAAACATATGATTACTGTGAAGATATTAAACCATATCATTTTGACGGATGGCTCTTAAAAGAAGATGATACCATAAAAATTACATTATCAAAGCATCCACTTATCGGCTTTTTTGAATACAATCTTCAATTTCCCCATTCTGTAAACAGAAGCAAATTAAGTCGTCGCATGCAACAAATTACCAAATACATTATAAGCACCATGAAATCCTATACCAAATCATATAATTTCTTTTTTTATAATCTGCATGACGACTATTACTATGCTAAAATTATACCCCGTTATGTGACAACGCCTCTCTTTATTGGCTATAAAATTTCACAAATAGGTTGTGAAAGCCGCGTTGCTACCATTCAAGAAGAATTAAAAGCCTACTGGGACCTATAATACCAATGAAAGGAACTCTATGAAAGTTTTTGCTATTGGCGATACCCATTTATCTGGTACGCCACCTAAAAAACCAATGGATATTTTTGGACCCCATTGGGCCAATCACTGGGAGAAAATCAAACAAGCTTGGCAAAAAAGCGTCACCAATGATGATATTGTTTTCATCGTAGGCGATATTTCTTGGGCCTTGCGATTACCCGAAGCTCTCGAAGACTTACAATCGATTCAAGCTCTACCTGGCATGAAATACATGATTCGTGGTAATCATGATTATTGGTGGTCTAGCACAAGTAAAATGACTGCCGCCACTAACCATGAAATTACATTTCTTCAAGGTCATGCCACTGGTATTGGTCATATAGCATTTGGCGGAACGCGCGGATATCTTTGTCCCGGCGATAGCGCTTTTGATATAAACAGGGACCAACATATTTATGAACGTGAATTACTCCGTACAGAAGCGGCCTTACAAGAAATGGACCGCTATCTTGCTACTCTTTCAGGGACGGATGCTTCTTTTGCATCAAAAAAAGGAATAAAAATTTTATTGTTACATTATCCCCCATTTAATGACACAATCAGTTCCAGTGGATTTACAGAATTAATGGATACGTATCATGTAGACCATTGCATTTTCGGACACTTGCACGATAGTGCCTCTTTCAACCGTATCCCTAGTCACTATCATAATACGCAGTTACACCTAGTATCTGCCGATTTTTTAAATTTCACGCTTAAGGAGATTCTATGAGTCGTATTCATGCTGAACATTTACAAGCTGGTTACATTTTTGGTGACCCACACAATCAAGAATATATCTATTTACCACCAGGAGAAGTAGGAGCAGATTCACCGTTATGCATTTTAGAAACACCTACTAAACGCGAAGATATCTCCATCGACAAAGCTATTCATATCATTGATACACTTAGCTTACGTCGTTGCTCTCACCCTATATTAGGTAAAAAATCATTCTAATGCGTATCATAGCTAGTACGATAGGTACCACATACAACGCACGTTACACGTAACAAAGATAAAACCAATTATACGCACTGTAATCTAAATAAGAAAGCAAAAGTGTTGTATCTGCTGCTAATATAGATATAGCACACCCTACTCGTCATACAAGTAAGCTCTTATACCAGAAAATCCTCCTAAGAGGATCTACTACGCTTAGCGAATTACCATAGTTATGAAATACTTGTCACTATGGCATACGAGTTAATCTGTACTAAGAAACCACATACCATAGCTAATCCGTTACAGATAGTATCCTAATACAACTAATACTGTATGCGTATAACACATGCGTGGTAAATAAGCCAAAAAGAAGCATGCACTCTGTTATGATGAATGTAGGTCACTAAACTGAATCATTATTTTAAAAGGATGTACGAGTATAATACATTTGTGACAAATAAAAAAAGAGCACTCTCTGTGATAATCAATGCAGCTGACTAAACCGAATCATTATTTCAAAGGAGAAACCTTCTTATGACATGTATCATAACCGAAGAGCTACAGTTTCGTAAACGTATATGTGAATATGCTATAAACATCAAACTAATACTGTATTGACTAAAAGAATAAAAAAATATACTATGATAAGCAATTGACTATATACGTAATTAGGAGTGATTGAAATGAAGTTGTCTACAAAAGATATAATATATATCGGTTTATTAAGCGCTATTTGTATTGTTGCTACATTTATACTATTTCCCTTACCTACTGGTGGCATGACTCATCTAGGATCGGCCGCTCTGTTTACCATTGCCGCCGCTTTTGGTGGCATGTATGCTGGCTTGGCTGGTGCCATCGGATCAGGTATATTTGACCTAATCAGCGGTCATACATCGTATACATTATTTTCTATTATCATAAAAGGATTGGCTGGCGTGGCTGTTGGTGTACTCACTGTAGGCATGTATCCATCAGCACAAAATTATCCAATCGTAAGTCGAGGTAAAATTTTACTAGCCACCATAGTAGGTGCTATTATTACAGCTATTGGTTACTTTATTGCTTGGGCCATTGTATTAGATAGCATCGCCGTCGCTGCCACTCGTTTGCCTGCTACTTTCATCACTAGTGGTGTCGGTATTATCGTAGCCCTTCTATTGGCACCAGCAGTCCAAAAGATTGCAAAACATGTATTTAAAAAATAATTTGTTATAAGTCACATGATAGTGATAAATGAAGCTAGTATGCTACAATCTACGACAATACAAGGTCTGTAACTAAATAGCCTCATATAAAATAGAGGACCGTCGATTTAAAAGTATGCACTGCAGCACAACGTTGAATCCATTTTCAAAATGCAGTTCAATATCAATGTTCCTCTGTTTATATCGTTTACTAAAAAAGACTATCCATACACCTTTCTACAGTCCATCTACATAAGATAGATGGCAAAAAGGATATGGATAGTCTTTTATTATTGTTACGCATTCGTCTAACATCAAACAGCAATCTACTAAACAGGCGTATAATTACTTGTTATCTATGTACTTATAATAGTCCACCATGTCCCATGGCAATACAATCTTCTTTTGTAATTCTATCATTAGCAGCTAATCGTGGTAATAACACATCGAATGCAGTAGGTTCGCTAAATAATACGCCCCCTGGTAATCCTACGATAGGAGTTCCGCTACTCGTATAGGCAATACACACCATGGATCCTGGTAAGACTGGTAAGCCATAGGTAACAACCGTTTCGGCAGAACGAGAAATCGCACCTGGCGTTAAATCATCAGGATCTACACTCATACCACCAGTACAAAAAATAATATCTACACCAGCTGTTTTCATAGTCTCTATGGCTTTTACAATTTCATTCGTATCATCTGGCACAATAATATGTGCCACCTTCTTCATGCCATACGGAGCCATACGTTTTTCAATAATCGGCGTAAATGCATCCGCAATGCGGCCTGTATACACTTCTGTACCAGTCGTAACAATCCCTACAGTTTTTATGACGAAGGGCTTCACTTGTAAAATAGGTTGATTCTTAGCAATTGCTTGTGCCGCTTCTACCTCTCGTTTATCAAGCAACAAAGGAATACAGCGCATACCTGCAATCAATTCTCCCTTTTTAACAGCTCTATGATTTAGTTTTGTAACGATGGTCAATTGTCCAATAGAGTTAATCGCTCTTAATCGTTCTACATCAACTTGCAACATGCCATCTATATCAGCAATCGCTTCCACTTTACCTTGATTCACTAAGGTATTATGCATATAATCACCTGCTGCCAAATCATATAATGCATAGGCCACATCTTCTTCATGCAATAAATTTTCATCACCTGGTTCCATAACAAATACATGCTCTTTACCAAGTGCCAATAATTCCTCTATATCTTCTTCACGAATAACATGCCCCCGCTTAAAAGCACGTTCTTTTACAGTACCAATTACAATACGTACAATATCATGACACAATGCTTGTCCAATTGCATCTTTTATATTGATTTGTTTCACGGTTTATCCTTTCTATCATACTATCACTATTGACGTAAATTCTTTATAAGATTCACTCATCATAGTTCTTACTAAAAGCTGTACTGAATGAATGATCCATACAAGTATCTTACCTCTATTATATGATATCATGAGCCTCGATAACATACTTTCACACCAACAATTTACTAATACTTATTCCTATAAAGCATAATACAAGCCCTGCAATGAATTGTATACCTATATAACAAGCTGCATGTAGGTACTGCCCTACCATAACTAATTCTATAGCCTCATACATACATGTAGAAAATGTAGTAAAACCTCCTAACCCGCCAGATACAACTAAAAATTTCACCCATACCGGCATATCTGGCCGTGCTGACATATAGCCTAAACACAATCCAATTAATAGGGCCCCCAACAAATTAACCGCAATGGTTCCACAAGGGATTCCATAATAGTTCCGTTGCTGTATCCAATCACTTCCATATACACGACAAATGGCACCCAATGCGCCGCCTATGGCAATCATTAATAATTTCATCATCCTGTCCTTTCTAGAGTTTTCACAATTCTTTACTAATTTATATTATTTTATAAATTTTATGTAGCATATTAATCAAATTTACTCTATACTATATGTAATATATATTCGTAATTGAATAGGTACACGATGTATATAGTAAAAGTAGCTATGAATAACTACTATGAGGGAGTGATTATCTTGGACTACACAGCTTATACTTGTCAAATTTTATTACACGCTATTGGTCATAAAATTACCGTACTGCGCACTGCTAATGGATTAACACAAAAACAACTAGCCTATCGTGCTGGTATTAGTGCAAGTTATTTAGGTAAATTAGAAAACGGGCGACATATTGAAGGTGTATCCTTAGAAATACTCTATCAAATTGCCTATGCATTAGGCGTAGAAACCTATCAATTATTACGAGTAGAAGCCAGTGATTTACGTCGCTATCAGCGCTTATCTTCCTACGATACGAGCAATATTCCTCTAGTTGGTAGACAACAAAAATCACCTACATTACAGATGTATTTGTGATGCCTCTGTAAGAGTTTATTATATCATTATTATACATCGATGATAATAAAAACTATCACATCGTCTACTACCGACAAATAGAATTCCAAACACAAAAGCCTCGGCCGGAGCCGAGGCTTTTGTGTTTGAGAAAAAAGAGAGAGAGAACATTTGAATCTAATTCAAATGTTATGGGGCTTTGGGGGATGCCCCAAGGTATGAGATATACTCACTACCTTGCATAAATTATAGCAAATAACAACCTTCTTGTAAATAGAAGTTCAATAGATTTATAAACCCTATACCCTCTATTATAGGGGATTGATTTAAAAAATCCTTTATTAATTTATTTAATGATGCACCATTATATTGCTATCTAACGCTTCTATATACTATCATGAATGATACACCCCATCATAAAAACCTATTTCCCACGGCCAATGAATAAAAATTCTCACTATAAATTACTATTTTCTCCAAATTTTTTTGCTCGTAAATCAGCATGCGCTTTTTTAAATACAAAAGCATTTCGAATATGGTTTCTCATCTGTTGCTCTGCTACCTCTCCATCATGCTGACGAATCGCTTCCATAATGGCATCATGTTCCTTGTCACATTCCAAGCTGCGTTCCAAATCCATAGTACTAATATACATATCACGATTCACCATTTCTCTAAAATCTGATAAATAGTCCGCCACTCGTTCATTACCAGATAACATCGCTATCAATGAGTGAAAACGACTATTAATCGCTACTCTTTCTTCTGGATCTTCCTCACGCCGTCCTTCGTCACACACCTCTTCTAACTCACGAATTTGCTCATCTGTCGCATACAAGGCACATAATCTAGCTCCAAGTCCTTCCATAACCTCACGACACTGATACATAGCAATAATTTCTTCTGGTGTATACCCCTTAACCGTTACACCTTTCCAAGGTTTTATAACTACTAAATTATCTTTAGCAAGTTTTCGAAACGCTTCTCTCACAGGCGTAGCACTCACTTGTAATTGCTCTGCGATTTTCACTTCATTTAATTTAACTTGCGGTTTTAATTCTCCTCGCAATACAGCTTGCTTTAATGTGATATATACTTGTTCACTCAATGGCAATCTTCCAATAGAATCAATGGGCTTCAAATGATACTCTTCATGCTTATCCATATGCAATATTCCTCAAATCATGTTATATAACTACTAGCTAGTAAATCCTAACTACTAACTATATTGTCTTTCATAAGAAGCTAGTATATTTTCTAACATCTTCTCTTTTATTCAAGAACAAATACAGTTATAATATAAGATAGATTAATTATACGAGGTGCTTTATACACTGTCAATTTTGATTTATAACTAGGAGTATTATATATGAGTCGTTGTTTAGTCATCATAAATCCTTCCTCTGGTGGAGGCGCTGCCCGTCGCTATATGATGGACTTGCAATTACAATTAACCAGCCTATTTGATCACACAGAAGTGAAATTTACTGCTGGCGAATTAGATGCCACTCGCTTTGCTAAAGCCGCTACAGAAAATCACTACGATGCTGTCTTTTGTATGGGCGGCGATGGAACGGTTAATGAAACAGTAAATGGCATTGCACAAGCTGGTGGTGACATTAACTTCGGCTTTATTCCTGTTGGTACTGTAAACGATATGTCCCGTGCCCTAGAAATCCCCCGTTCACCGCTAGCTGCTATCCATGCCTTAAGCCATAGTGTAATTCGCCACATTGATATTGGTCGTTGCAATGATAAATATTTTTGCAACAATATTGCGGCAGGTATCATACCTAAAGTAGTAGAAGAGGTAACACCTAAGGAAAAAAGTATTTTAGGTCCTCTTGCCTATTTTGCCCGAGGTGGACAAGCTTTATTAAACAATAAAAGCTTTAATTATCGCATCATAACAGAAGACAAAGACTTTGTAGTCAAATCACCATTGGTGTTAGCCCTATTGACGAATTGTGTATCCAGTTTTGAAAAATTTATGCCTACCGCCACCGTTGATGATGGCTTTATGCGCATTATTATTTTTAAAGAATACTTTATTCTTGATATTCTCCGTATATTTCCATTGGTTATCAGTGGTAGTATTTATAATTCCCGGTATGTAGATATTATAACCGTCAAAAAAGCGCATATCCAATTATTAAATGAAGTCAATGATCTCCCTACCAATATGGATGGCGACCGAGGTCCCGATATGCCTGTTGAATTAGAAGTATTGCCAAAATTCTTGCGTGTCTATGTACCGGATCAACATCATAAATACAAAAAAAAGGCTAGTTTATTGCCGAATCCAGCTAATTTGTTACCTAAAATATAAAAATCTCACTAGACTTAGCATATATTAAATGCCTACTAGACTATGTATTCTTCTAACACATAATCTATCCTATTTTAGAATGATGTCACAAGGTTGATGGAAAACGATTTTACAAAAGAACGTTCACAACTCATAATGCTTGTAAGCACAGTACAATATGTAGTAGATATACTATCATAGCCCAAAAAGTATTGGTATTTATATTACCTAATAAATATATAGAAGAGTACTGTTTACATACATCATTCGGATTCTGTGTCACATATGTTAACTACTCCAGATAACTCTTTCGATTACATAGGTATCAACAGTTTAATTTTCCCATATTTTATGATAAAATTAACTATATCATAGTAATAAACTATGATATGTAAATTAGACAACGGGGTGCTCGAATGTTCGGGCTGAGAGTAAGCTACTCGCTTTAACCCATAACCTGATTTGGATAATGCCAACGTAGGGATATACTAGAACTATATACGGCGACAACATATACTGACGATGATATACATTGTATGCTATATGACGGTAGTACATATCAAGTCATACCCATGCCGTATTTATAAAAAGGAAACCTACTAGGTTTCCTTTTTTATATGTCTCTCTTCTATATGCCTTCCTACACTAAGCACCTAACCTATAACCGTGAACGTACACCACCCTTATAAGCCAGGAGCTTAGTGCTAGTATGGGCATCTATTCACCTATTATTTTGTAGTATAGAAAGGAGCCTATGGTACATCTATGTATCATATAACCGATTATGAAACTAACACGTTCTCACCTAACGGTGTATGCAATTACACCTCCCCACGAGCCGACAGGTAGTGCCTTACTCAATCAAGTGGAAGCAGCCATTCGTGGTGGTGCAACTATAATTCAATTACGACGTAAAGAAATCCCTCTATCACAAGTAAAAGAGGAAGCATTACAAGTACAAGCTCTATGCCGTCAATATAAAGTGCCTTTCATAATCGATGACAATGTAGCACTAGCTAAAGAAATACAAGCAGATGGTGTACACATTGGACAAGATGACATGCCTTTACGTGAAGCGCGCTCCATTCTCGGCGATAATGCTATTATCGGCGTTACTGCCAAAACAATCGCACAAGCCGAATTAGCCTATGAAGAGGGTGCTGATTATATTGGATCCGGTGCTGTATTTGCTACAGACACCAAGAAAGATACTACCCGTATGAGTCATGATATATTCGAATCGATTTGTCGTGCTGTGCCTATTCCCGTAGTAGCGATTGGCGGTATTACGAAAGACAACATGTCCCTCTTAGATGGGCGTGGTATGTCTGGTTTTGCTATGATTGGTGCTATTTTTAACAGTTCTAGCACTATAGACGAGGTGTATACAAAAACGCGTCAAGTAGCCGCAATAGCACATCGGTTAGTAGACACCGTAACAGCTCTCACCATTGCTGGTAGTGATTGTAGTGGTGGTGCAGGTATACAAGCCGATCTTAAGACTATGCTAGCTCATCACGTCTATGGTATGAGCGCCATCACGTCTCTCACCGCACAAAATACGATGGGGGTAAGTGCAATTTCTAATGTGACGCCCAATTTTATGGCGGCTCAATTAGATGCTATTTTTACAGACATTCCACCAAAAGCTATAAAAACTGGCATGCTATCTAACAAGGAGCTAATTACAGTCATTGCTGAAAAATTACGACATTATAAAGCCACTAATATTGTCGTAGATCCCGTGATGATTGCTACTAGTGGTGCTCGATTAATTGACGAGGATGCTATCGAAACTTTGGTCAATACATTATTACCGCTAGCCACCCTAGTAACGCCTAATATACCGGAAGCGGAAACATTATCTCGCATGTCTATTACCTGTGGCGATGACATGCTACAAGCGGCTTCTACTATCTACAGCACCTATCACTGTGCAGTCCTTGTAAAGGGTGGTCATCGCATTAACGATGCGAATGATTTATTATATATCTCTCCAAACGACTATACTTGGTTTACGGGCAAGCGTATCAAGAATAATAATACCCATGGTACAGGTTGTACCTTATCAAGTGCCATTGCCGCTAATTTAGCGAAGGGCTATGACATTCCTAGTGCCGTACAACGCGCTAAAGACTATATTTCACTAACCCTATCTGCCATGATGGATATAGGTCATGGTAGTGGTCCTATGGATCATGGGGCTGGATTAATTCACACACAACCATATACTAATCAATAAGGAGTTTTTATGAAACAAACTACAGAACGAACAACATTATTATCAAACGGCTTAATCTGGTTTGGTGCAGCCGTTTCAATTGCCGAAATATTAACAGGTACTTATTTTTCACCACTTGGCATTGAAAAAGGCCTCCTCGCCATCGTCATTGGTCACATTATTGGTGGCCTTATCCTCTTTGGGGCTGGTTATATTGGTGCCAAAAAAGGAAAAACCGCTATGGAAACGGTAAAAGATGCTTTCGGTACCTCAGGCAGTCTTTTATTCATCATTCTAAACATTATCCAATTAATTGGTTGGACATCCATCATGATTTATGATGGTTCTCTATCCGCTAACAGCATTATCAATCTAACTCAACCTGTTTGGGCTTGTATTATCGGCCTTTGTATTTTAGGTTGGTTGCGCATTGGTCTCACCAACTTTACTAAAATAAATGGTACCGCCATGGGCATGTTATTTGCTTTAACCCTCGTATTATGTGGTCTAATTGCCAATCAAACAATTATGCCTACTGTAACTGATGATTCCTTAGCATTTAGCATGGCCATCGAATTATCAATAGCCATGCCCCTTTCTTGGTTACCATTGATCAGCGATTATACGCACCATGCGAAGGAGCCTGTAAAAGCAACAGTAGTCAGCGTTATCATCTATTCTCTTACTAGTACGTTTATGTATTGCATTGGTATGTGTGCCGCTATCTACACAGGAGTAACTGATATCGCCGTTATTATGAGCACTGCCGGTCTTGGATTGGCTGGTTTATTAATCGTTATATTTTCAACGGTTACTACCACCTTCCTCGATGCCTATTCAGCTGGTGTGTCTGGCGAAGCACTCAGTCCCCGTATACGAGGTATGTATTTAGCAGGAATAACCACGATTATTGGTACCATTGCCGCTATGCTATTCCCTATGGATGATATCACTAATTTCTTATATGCTATCGGCTCTGTATTTGCACCTATGACAGCCGTATTAATCATGGACTACCTACTCAATGATAGTGCCTATACTAAACCTATTAATGTTGTAAATATGCTATCATGGGTAATCGGCTTTATCATCTATCGCTATTTCTTAGCCACAGAGTTTGTACTTGGTTCTACCTTACCAGCTATGGTACTCACCGCCCTTGTCGTTCTTATCTTACAAAGCATTAAGAAAGGATGCGATCATCGTGAAAGAGCATAATACATCTAACCGCCGTTTATCGCAAACGACCAAGCTCGTACTAACAGGTGTCCTTTCTGCCATTGCCATTATAGGATCTACCTTTTCATTCCCCATACTTGGTTCTAAATGTGCACCAGTGCAACATCTTATCAATATCATAACCGCTGTCGTACTCGGTCCTAGTTATGCTGTAGGCGCTGCTTTTATTGCATCCCTCTTACGAAACCTATTAGGTCTAGGAACCATATTTGCCTTTCCAGGTAGTATGTGCGGGGCCCTACTAGCTGGTCTATTATACAAATATACTAAGAAACTACCATTTGCCTATATTGGTGAATTAGTAGGCACATCTATTATTGGTGGATTAGCTGCCTATCCAATCGCCTCGTATGTCCTAGGTAATCAAAAAGCCGCCCTCTTAGGATTTATTCCTCCTTTTTTTATTAGCACCGCTGGCGGAACTATATTAGCAATTATTATCATTTCTGCATGTAAGAAAAAAGGAATCCTTCCGCTATCCCATAAATGATATGACGCCTAAAGTTTATAAAGCTAATTACTCCTCTTGTGACTATGATGCAACAAGACTCATATATTCTGTGTTCATCCCTCACGAACGTATCACCGCTCGGATGATGCATCATCTTGATAGTAAGAATCTATCAATGAAGTAACTAGCTTTCAAAGTAAAAGAAGCATATAATAGATATATACATAGGTATATGTATACATATATCAATATATAATCTATCCTATTGGAGGTGCCCTATGAATCAAAATACACAGACGAAACAAACTGGTCCTATGCTTACCGGGGAAGAACAAATCAGTTCTCGTTGTATTAGACCTCATAGTTTTGGAGTTTGGGAAGACTATTTCATACGTCTCACTCATATTTGGGGATGCATGCACAATCGCATTAATCCACTTCATGTGATATTTGCTGCTGACCATGGTATTACGAAAGCAGGTATTGTTGGTTGTAATCCTAAATTAACACGACTACAAGCTAAAACAATGTTACAACAAAAATCAGCAGCCACACAATTGGCTACCTTCGCTCATATTCCCTATGAAATTGTTGATGTTGGTTTAAATAGCCATAAAGCCGTTGGCGTTGATTGTAAGTTTCAACGCGGTAGTGCTAACTTCTTAGAAGAACCTGCCATGACGGTAGATGCATATCAATACGTGTATGAACAAGTAAGTAAGCTAATAACAACTCTTATTAATCGCAATTTTAAGGAAATTAATTTGCTATCTTTTGGTGAAATCGGTCTGGGAAACACCGTAGCCAGTGCTGCCGTACTATCCGCTTTGACTGGTGAACCTTCATCGATGACGGTGGATGATATGGCTGGCAATGATGAAGAATCTGTCGCCAAATATCAACGTGTCGTAGCCGATGCACTAGCATTCCACAAAGGAAAGTTAAATTCTACGGAATGTATTTTACAACGACTTGGCGGATTTGACCTCGTCGCCTTAACCGCTGCCATGGTAACTTGTGCGAGGGCGAAAGTTCCTTTCGTCATTGATGGTTTTACAACAGCCGTTGCCTTGGTCTGTGCCCAAACCATATGCCCTACCGTATCACAATATGCTATTCCATCGCATATGTCACGGGAAAAAGCTATGATCTTAGCTCTATCTCGTGTTGGCATTACCCCAAGTCAAGTACCGCTTCATGCTCATATGGCAGTGGGTGAAGGAACGGGGGCTTTATTAATGGTCCAAATGTTACAAGCCACCTACCATGCATGTATGCATATGGCTTCCCTCGACGATATGATGGCAATGGATACCATTGTAAAATAAAAAACCACTAAAAAAGATGCTCTAGTTACTAGATCTTACAACGTCTTGTAGATCTAGCTCCTAAGAGCATCTTTTTATATGTGTACATCTATGGATAGATACAACTAAGCATCGTCTAGGAAGGAACATCCTATCCCCAGATACACGATTACCTATGAAAGATAGATACGAATCTCCTTATTCCCTATCGTTTTCTCTACGCCTATCGTGCCCACACGGCATGCACGTATATATCATGTGGCAACGATGTATCAACACCAATTTCGTGTCCCCAAGAAGTGTAGTTTTGCCCTGCATCGTGCATAATGTAGCGGTTCACCGCTACATATGCAGGACCATAGGTCGCTTTTACCCCCAGTCTTGCTTCTCCATAAGTTTTATGTACCGCCGCAACAGGGTGCTTTAAACTATCTGTATAGGCACTTTGATAATAGTCGCTATAGGTATACTGTAATTCAGGTTGTAACGATATCCGTTTATTCACCTTAATTGTATGTCCCACCTCTAGTGAGGCATCCCAATGATAGGCACGATTATCCGATGTTTGTGTATAATACACCCCTTCATTCACGGTCCACACATGGCAGCGCATCATGGCGCCTTGTAGATACGCATCATAATACGTGCCCTGTTTCCACCGCTTCGTTTGATGTATACCAAGTCCATACATCGTGGTGCGACTATTCGCTACGTGTACCCCACCGTTATTTCTAAGGAATCGAATCTGATCATCCAATATTGTCTTTCTATAATACTTAGTGCGATCGGATCCATAGAGGACATACATGCCTTGCGTAGTCGTGTCAGATTTTATACGATCCAGGCCCACCCGTACTATCTTCATATTCTCACTTTTGCTAAATACAATATATTTACCTTTTTTTGTCTTATATCCATTATATAGTTTATCTAATCGATTCTCATGATACGATACCCATACGAAATGGGTATCTGTTACTGGCACCCTATAAGAAGGACGTCCATCTAAACTATATCGACTGGCCTTAGCAAAATCACTGCTGTCATCATACCACGTAGGCTGAATCCAAAATTTATTGTTATAACTTATGCCTAGCGAATGAGTCTCTATCAAACGTTTCCCCGTCTTATGATCCGTCATCCATAATCCATCCCAAAGCAGTTTACTTATAAGCTCTTCTCTCGATAGATGTCGAATCCAACTTGTTATCTCACTTCTTCCTTCTACCTCACCAGAAAGTATTAGCTTATACCCATCTCCGTCTCGTTGTAACTCCATTTGAATCCGACCCGGTCTCCCCTCAGTCGTCAGGCCTTCCCATAGCGTAACTGGTGGTGCCCCTTCTATAATATCAGTCACTTCATGTGTATCTTTATTCACGACACGAATACGTGCCTCCGCCGCCATAGTCATCGATGTACTAACCACTGCTAGAAGCATCCCTAAGATAATACCTTTTTTTATATATCTACCCTTCACACTATTACTCCTTATAACTAGCGCAACATATCCTATCTATGTATCCAACTATATAAGCCACACTGTAAAATAGTGTGGCTTATTTTCTATATACATATTATATACTATTTTTTAACAACTACCCCCCCCGATTATGAAATTTAGTTATGTGGTTATAAAAATTATTTATTACTAGGTAACTAATATTGCTTCATGTAAGCGTAAACTATATAGATACGTTTCTTTTACGGGATAGGACGTCAATTGTGCTAGTGCTTTGTTATAGATAGACACTTGT